>Ga0163179_10000326_pt1 | contig 33650 bp, 27 predicted proteins | sample AtlANTMetagenome_FD_109643 | JGI IMG/M metagenome (GOLD analysis project Ga0163179, IMG submission 109643) | Marine eukaryotic phytoplankton communities from the Atlantic Ocean - Atlantic ANT 2 Metagenome | ecosystem: Environmental > Aquatic > Marine > Oceanic | place: North Atlantic Ocean... | reverse complement strand
CGGGCCCCCCGGCGCGTTGCCACGACCACACAGGTGATCGAGGCAACGCGCCGGGGGGCCCGGGACGTTGCCTCGATCACCTGTGTGGTCGTGGGAAACCCGGCTGTCAACACGACGACTGCGTTGCTATTGTTCGCCCGGAGTCTGGACAACAGTTCCAACCCATCAAAGGGATGAATCTGGATATCCGCAATCACGAGATCGACCTCCGTTTTCTCGGTGACCTTGATGGCGTTCTCACCATTGTCGCAGCGAAGAATGTGCACTCCTTCTGCCTTCAGGTGCCTGGTTGCCCAGTCGAGGTAATCGAGGTCTTCATCGACCAGTAGAATGGTTTGCTCCGCCGTTGGGGTTGTCATGAGAATCAGGGAGGAAAAGTGGTCAAACCGTGCCGAAGCGACGATTGCGGCGAGTGTATTCCGCGATGGCTTCGTGGAGATCAGCTTTTCTGAAGTCCGGCCAGAACTTACTGGTGATTACAATTTCCGCGTAGCTGATCTGCCAGAGGAGAAAATTGGACAGGCGGCATTCGCCTGAAGTCCGCACGAGGAGATCTGGATCCGGGATCCCGGCGGTATAGAGGTGCTGGGAAATGGTTTCATTGTCGATGGTTTCGGGATCGCGGTCACCGGATACGGCTTCCCGAGCAAGCTGACGGACAGCGTCCACAATCTCCTCGCGGGCTCCGTAGGACAGTGCGAGAATGAGATCGAGATCGGTGTTGGCAGCGGTCTGAGTCATTGCCTGGTCGAGCTGCTTGCGGCAACTGTCAGGCAAGGCATCGAGCCGCCCGATAGCCTGAAGGCGAACGCCCTGTTTGTGCATCTCGGGCGTTTTTTTCCTCAGGAAACGCTCTAGCAACTCCATGAGAGCCTTGATCTCGGGCCGCGGGCGGTTCCAGTTTTCCGACGAGAAAGCGTAGAGAGTCAGATACTTGATCCCGAGTTCCTTGCAGGCCTCGACGACCTCCCGCACCGATTCCGCGCCGGCCCGGTGCCCCTCCCGGCGGGGTAAGCCGCGCTCTTTGGCCCAACGCCCATTGCCGTCCATAATGATGGCGACGTGTCGGGGTGCATCTGGGCGGTCGGGACAAGCCATGGGTCGGGGAGTCGGCCGTGCGGTCCGGCAGGTGGTTTCTTAGGTCGTTCCGTGGCTGCAGTCGAGGCGTGTTTCTCCCTATAAGAACACGTTTCCCGGTGAGGCTGTGAAGGGGGCTCCGCGATTACAGCAGAATCGTTTGCTTCCGGTCGGGGCCGATGCCGACATATTTTACTGGGGCGCCGGCGAGTTCCGCGAGGCGCGTCAGGTAGTTCCTGGCATTCAGAGGAAGGTCTTCCCAGGTGCGACAGTTGGAGGTGTCGGTATTCCACCCGGGATGGGTTTCGTAAACCGGATGAGCCTGTTCCCACGCGTTCCTATGTGCGGGAGGGAAGGGATGCTCAATCCCGTCGAGGTTATATGCGGTGCAGATACGGATCTCCCGGCGTTCGTCGAGCCCGTCTAGGTTCGTGACCGCCAGGTCAGTGACCCCATTCACCATGCAGGCAAAGCGGAGAAGCACGCAGTCCAGCCAGCCGCAACGACGTTTGCGGCCGGTGGTGGCTCCGAATTCGCGGCCCAGCCCATGCAGGTAATCCGAGAATTCGGCATCCTCAGTGACATGCGCCCCTTCGCCGACGCGGGTCGTGTATGCCTTGCATACGCCGATTACTCGATCGATCGCAACCGGGGGTAAGCCACTGCCGGTACATGCTCCTCCGGAGGTGGTGTTCGATGACGTCACAAAAGGATAGGTGCCAAAATCGACATCCAGAAAAGTTCCCTGGGCTCCCTCGAACACGATGTTGCGGCCCCCTTTCCAGGCGTCATGGAGGATCGGGATGGTATTTGTTACGTGTGCGCGAAGTCGGTTCAGCCCGCTCTCGACCGCATTGAGCACCTCATCAGGGTCATGAGTCGGCATGTTGTGTGCCTGGAGGAACTGATTGGCATCATCCAGCCGGACGGAGAGCAGTTCGCGAGCGAGATCCTGATCCAGAAGGTCGGCGAGGCGCAGACCGTTGCGCGTCGCCTTGTCGGAATAGGCGGGGCCGATTCCCCGCCGCGTCGTGCCGATCGCAAACTTCCCGCGGGCTGCTTCCTGCGCGGCATCGAGGTCGCAGTGATAGGGGAGGACGACATGAGCCCGGTCCGAAATCAGAAGATTGTCGGGAGTGATGGAAACACCCTGATGCTCGAGGGTAGAGATTTCCGCGGCCAGGCCAACAGGATCGAGAACGACCCCATTGCCGATGATGTTCTGCTTGTCCGGCCACAGAATGCCGGAAGGAACGAGGTGAAGGATGTATTTGTCTTTTCCAACAATGACAGTGTGCCCAGCGTTGTTGCCGCCCTGACCGCGCACGACCAGATCGGCTGTCTCGGTGAGGTAGTCGACAATCTTGCCCTTGCCTTCGTCGCCCCACTGGAGGCCGTTAACAATCGTGTTCATAAGAAAGGAGTAGGAGGAGTCGCCGGGGGGCGATTCATGTCCCGACTGCGCGGTGAGCTGGAGGAAGTTCTACCGCAGACAACTGCGAGAAGCTGAATTCATCTCTGTTGGCATGCGGTTCACTTCGTTGCGTCGATAAGATCGGCAAACTCCTGAAAGAAGTAAGACGCGTCGTTGGGGCCGGGAGCGGCCTCGGGGTGATACTGAACGGAAAAGACCGGATCGGAAGTGCAGCGGATTCCCTCAACCGTTTCGTCATTCAGATTGATGTGGGTCACCTCCACATTGGAGGGGAATGACTCCCCGTCACTCGCGAAGCCGTGATTCTGGGAAGTGATGGATACCTTTCCGCTGCGGAGGTCCTTGACGGGTTGGTTGCCCCCCCGGTGTCCGAATTTCAGTTTGAATGTCTTTCCGCCGAACGCGTGGGTCAGGATCTGGTGTCCGAGGCAGATGCCGAAGATTGGCTTTCTACCAATGAGCTTACTGATTTCTCCGTGGATGTAGTTCAGGGCCTCTGGGTCTCCTGGCCCATTTGAGAGAAAAATGCCGTCTGGATTGGAGGCGAGGACATCCTCGGCTGAAGTGCCGGCGCTTACGACATCCACTTGGAAGCCGTGTTGGCGAAGTTGGCGGAGAATGTTGAATTTCACGCCGAAGTCGTAGGCTACGATTCGATGAGCCGGCCGGGGGAGATCTGCGTAATGACCGACCTGGCCGATACACGGATTGGGGATTGTCCAACGACGGGATTCATCCTCCCAGGTAAATGCCTTCGGGGTGGTGACTTCCCGGACAAAGTCTGAGCCCGCCATGGGTGGAGCTGCCTTGGCGGCCTCGATGGCCTCGTCCTGGGTTAATTCCGTCGTCAGGCAGGCCTGCATTGCGCCTGCGGAACGAAGGTGCTTGGTCAACGCCCGGGTGTCCACGCCTTCGATTCCAATGATTTCGTTCGCGGCAAGATAATCTGCAAGGGGTTCCTCAGAGCGAAAATTCGAAGGCGTGCGACACAGTTCCCCGACTACGAAACCCCGGACATGAGGTGCCCGTGACTCTGCATCTTCCTTGTTGACCCCGTAATTCCCGATGAGCGGGTAGGTCATGGTCACGATTTGCCCTCGATAACTTGGATCAGTGAGAATCTCCTGATAGCCGGTCATGGAGGTGTTGAAACAGGCTTCACCAGTCGAAGTGCCGGTGTGACCAAATCCTTCGCCGCGAAAAATGCGACCGTCTTCCAAAGCCAAAATAGCGTCCATTCGGCGGGGCGGATGGTCGGGTAATGCAGATCAATGGCAAGGATTATTTGAGATCGGGAAGGAACGGAAACTCGAGAAGCGTGGTTGAGAGGAGGGCTTGGGAATAAGTCAGGAGACTTTGTGAATAAGAGTCCTCGGAAGCACCCCCCGTCGTTACCTTCCGATGGTCTTCCCGGCCAGCACGCCGTTCGGATCGCTGAAGGGCCGCGCCCTCCCCTCGAAGGCGGAAAACTCTCGAATGGCAGGCCTTCCTTTCACGGTCTCGATGATGCGAAGGCGGAATCCACGGGTTTTCCGGGCTACGATGGGAGCGATGAAATCGGGGCCAATCTCCCGGCCGTTGAAGCAACTCTTCCATGTCCTTGTCCGGGCATCGGCATACTGTATCTCGTAGCGAACGACGGTAGAGGAGGGGGCCTCTCTGATCCGGAGTTCGTTAATCGTTCGCTCGGAGGGGAAGACAATCTGTACCCACTGCTCTCCGGAAGCCGAGGGCTTCCATGCGGTCTCCGTGTTGCCGTCATTGATTGCCCCCGACTCAAATCCCTGCAACTGGGATGAGGCTGCGGTTGCTGCCTCCAGGGCGAGATTCTCGGTTGAGGCGGCTTTGCTGAGGTCTTGCACGAGGCAATCCACAAACGTGGTCTTCTTGTCCTTCTCGGGGTCCATGACTCGCATGAGGGCCTCTCCGGGCGATAGGTAGAAACGGCAGTTTTTCCAAGTCGACTCGTTCCAGTCGGTGGTGTTGACGATGGCGCAGCGCGGAAGGCCGATGGGGCGTTTCGATTTTCCATTAATGACGCAGTTCTCCATGACGATGCCGGAGTGCGCGTGGCCGTCAGAGGCATAGCAGCACAGGAGGAAGCCGGGGCCGTCCGTGTCGTGGAAGAGGCAGTTCCGCATGACCATGTCGTCGCAGTTGCCCTCAAAGTCGAAAGCCTGCCCGTCACCGCTCCCGAGTCCGATTGAAATAAACCCCCACTCGCAGTTCTCGAAGGTCCAGTTCTTGCATCGGAAGAACATTGAGCCAGCTACTCCGTTGAAGGAGCGGAATCCGCGTCCGATGTCATGGGTGATGCAGTTCCTCATAACGCCTTTGTCTACGCCCCGGATACCCTGCGGCCACTGGTAGCCCTCTTCAAAGAGGCAGCCCTCCATGACCAGGTTCCTGAAGTTGTATATGTAGGAAGCGTTCTTGTTGAAGTTGTCCGGGCTGTTGGTCCAGACTCCCGACGCAAGCCTGCGAAAGACGCAGTTCCTGATCGTGATGTCACTCAGAACGATCCGGTTGTCCCGCTCGTGAGAGAAGAAGCAGATGCCGAGGCCGATCTTGCGCCGGGGATAGTCTTCGTAGTGCTGGTAGTGCAGAGAGTCCCGGAAGTAGCAGTCCTCGATCCAGATGAACTTCTTTGCAGGGCCGTCGTCTGAGTAGTCGGCGTATATGCCGGTCATGCAGCGGGCGAACTCAATGCCCACTATCCGGAAGCCGCCCTGGTCGGAAAGGCGGATGCCGGTCAGATCCTGCCGGAAGTCGCCGCGGTCGATGATGGGTTTGGCACCGTTTCCGTAGGCCCCGATGGTGACAGGCTTCTCTTCTGTGCCCTCGCCGGCAGGGGACAGTTCCTCGTCCCACGTATCGCCCCGCTTGAGAAGAATGGAGTCCCCTGGCAGGCATGGAATCGAAGCCCGCGCCAGAGTCTTCCAGGGCTTGTCCAAACTTCCGTCCCAGCGGTCATTGCCTCCTGACTGACTGACGTGGAAAGTGGCGGGTGTGTTCCGGACTTTGGGAGGTCGGGTGGGTTGGACACGCGCAGGAGGGGAGGGTGCGGGGGCTTCCTTGACCCGGACTTTTCCAACTCCGAGGGCTGCGACGCGAAATCCATAATTGGGCCACTTGGCACTGAGGACATCGTAGCGGGTCGAGGATCTGAGGTAGGAGGCGTTGTCATTGATGAAGTAGGACCCTCCGCGAAGGCCGACTTTCCCGCTCGCTCTGCTTTCATTGTATTCCCACAGGTTGCCATTCTGGTCGAAAGTGCCGTAGGAACTTCGCGCGGAGGAATAGGAGCCGGCCTCCTGGATTCCTCCACTGTTGATGTTGCAGCTGGGAGGGTTTCCGCCGGCCACGGCATACGGCCAGTAGCCCTTCTTTTTCGGATCGTAGTAGGCGGCCTTGTACCACTCGTTTTCACTCGCGATAACCCACTTGACGGTTTTTCCTTTGGCGAGTTGGGCATGGTCGGGAGTCGTTACGGAGCTTCCGCTGATCTGGTAACTGCCATTCTCGGTGTCTCCCTTCCCGCCACCATTGGAGAGCCAGTTGGCATAGCGAGCGCAGGACTCCCACGTCACGAAGTTAACCGGTTTGCGGGCCCCGGCCTCCTTGGTCCGGTAGGTAAAGCTGCCCGGGGAGCCGGAGCGAAGTATCCCGCCATGTTCTCCGGACATGCGTCCGTCGTACAGTTCGTGGGGGTCTCTGGAGGCAACACCATTCAGGAAGGCGCAGTATTCCTCGTTGGTGACCTCGTATTTACCTATGAGGTAGCGGTAGGACACTGCGCCATAGCCGGTCCCGTCCGCATGGTTCCCGGGGTTTCCTACCGGGACGGCGGCAGGGACGGAGCCGAATAGCGGGGTGGCGAGGAGGGCGAGCCAGCAGAGGGCGAGATGAATTTGCATCGTGGAACAGGAAGTCTCCCGGTCCCGAAGGCAACGGTCAAGGTTCCAGTTCACCGCTCCCGCTGAGTGGGGGCTTCCCGGCCGTCTTGCCTGATGCGAAGCCCATCGACGGTGCGCAGGACAGGCTTGGTCAGTTGGCGAACATTCCACCCGCCGCCGAGGAAATCGTCGGGCATTTCCGCGGGCAAGGATCCGGGCGTGTATCAGGTGGCCTGTTCTCCCCGGGCCATGACCACCTTGCCGGTACGGACCGTCTCGATGATGTCGAATTGGCCGAGCATGCCGACCGCGGCATCCACCTTGGGGGAGTCTCCGGTGATCATCGCTACCATGGAATTGGGAGTGAGATCGACGGTCTTGCCGTTGAAGTGCTCGATGATCTGGAGGGCGTCGGTCCGCTGCTGGGCATCGTCGGCGATAAACTTGATGAGCAGCATCTCTTTCACCACGGCGTCAGCGGGTGTGTGTTCGTAGCAATGGATCACATCGATAAGCTTGTTCACCTGCTTGATGATCTGCTCGAGTCCTTCGGGAGCCCCCTTCAGCCCGATGGTCATTCGGCTGTATTGGGGGTCACGCCCCTGAGAGACCACGAGGGATTCGATGTTGTAGCCTCGTCTGGCAAAGACCTGACAGATTCTCATGAGAACGCCTGCCTTGTTGTTCACGAATACCGAGAGGGTATGAAGAACCTCTTCGGGGTTCTGCGCGAGGGGCGTATCGGTAGTGACTATTGTTCTGGCCATGGGAAGAAAGGTGTCAGGTTCCAGGAGTCGGGAAGTTCGTCATCTGAGGATCTCAGTGACAGGTGACCAGCTTGAGGCTAGGTCGAGCCAACCGGCTTGGCCATTTTCTGTTTGGGAGGTTCGATCAGCATGTCTTCAAGCGCCGCTCCAGCTGGGATCATGGGGAAGACATTGTCGGTCTTGTGACATTCGGCGTGGATGAGGCAGGGCCCCTCATTGTAGTCGAGAGCCTTCTGCAAGGTGCGTCCGACATCAGCGGGTCGCTTGATGTTGAAGCCTTGGATGCCGTAGGCGGCGGCCAATTTGACAAAATCGGGATTGCCCTCGAGGTCGACACCGCTCTTCCGGTCGTCAAAGAAGAGTTCCTGCCATTGCCGCACCATTCCGAGGTAGTGGTTGTTGAGAACGAGAATCTTGAGTGGCAGCTTGTGCAGGGCTGCGGTGGCCAGCTCAAAGAGCGTCATCTGGAACCCGCCGTCTCCCACGATGGCGACGACCAGGGCATCGGGGCATGCGAACTGCGCGCCAATGGCGGCCGGGAAACCGAAGCCCATCGTGCCCGCGCCTCCGGAGGAAAGCCAGTGGTAGGGAGCGTCATTCTTATAAAACTGGGCGGCCCACATCTGGTGCTGTCCCACGTCCGTAGAAATGATGGCCTCACCATTCGTCAGATTGTAGAGCTCGTCGATGACCTGCTGCATGCGCAGGCCGCCCTGCTTCTTGTAGTGCAGGGGGAACTTCTTCTTGTAGCCAGCGAGGTGCTTGAGCCACTCCTCACTGTCCAGTTTTTCAACCTGCTTGTTGAGCTCCACAAGGGATGCCCGGGCGTCTCCGATGATCTGAACGTCAGGAGTGATCATCTTGTTCATCTCCGCAGGATCGATGTCTATGTGGATGATGCTCGCGTTGGCCCCGAACTTGTCGGTCTGCCCGATGATGCGGTCATCAAACCGGGATCCCACGTTGAGGATGAGATCCGCTTCCACGATAGCCTTGTTTGCATACGCAGTACCGTGCATTCCCAGCATGCCCAGAGAATACTCATCGGTCTCCGGGAAGACCCCCTTGCCAAGAAGGGTGGTTGTGACCGGGCAGCCGAGGGTATGGGAGAGTTTGCGCAACTCTTCGCCTGCACGTGCAATCATGCAGCCTTGGCCGGCCAGAATGACAGGGCGGCGGCTTTGCTGAATGAGCCTGGCTGCCTGCTCAACGGAATCTGCATCAATCTCGAAGGCGCGCTCTGGGTGATAGCCGGGAAGGTTTACGTCAGGGTCGAGGTCGCCGTCGAAGGGGTCCTGGGAAACATTCTTGGGAATGTCGATGAGGACGGGGCCAGGACGACCAGTGGTTGCGATGTAGTGGGCTTCCCGGGCCACCCGCGGAAGGTCATTCGTGTTCTTGACCAGGAAATTGTGTTTCACCACGGGCATGGTGATGCTGAAGATGTCTGCTTCCTGGAACGCGTCCTTGCCTAGCATCCAGAGGACTTGTTGACCGGTGAGGACGATCATGGGAACGGAGTCCATCTGGGCGGTCATGAGCCCGGTGACCGTGTTGCCGGCCCCGGGACCGGAAGTCACGAGAACTGCCGCAGGCTTTCCGGTCGCACGGGCGTAACCATCTGCCATGTGAACGGCCCCCTGTTCGTGCCTCACGAGCACGAATTTCATCTTGGTTTCTACCGTCTCAAGGGCATCAAACATGGGAAGGGCTGCTCCCCCGGAGTAGCCAAAGATATACTCGATTCCCAAGTCATCGAGGGTTTTGAGGAGTGCCTGTGCTCCGTCTAGTTGTTGCGTTGACATGAAAATTGCCTTTCTTCTTGGAAAATCTTATTTCGCGGCGGGAAGTCGAGTTGAAAATGGAGAAAAATTGATAAAGTTGGAGTATTCTTGTTTTTTATAGGCGCAAAAATTGAAGTTTTCACGCAAAGATAAGAATTAATGGCGGCGTCCAAGAAGGAAAAGTTGGCTTACGTTTCCTTGGCGACCCAATCACGGAAGCGATCTTAGATGGTGAGCTAAACGCCGCTGTCGCTTAGAGATCCTCAGATTCAAGTAAATGGAGGATGGCCTCCACGGTGGCGAGGGCATTTCCCTCCAAGCGGTTGTTGACGTAGAGATAGCCCCTCCGGCCGCTTGGGTTTTCCTGTAGTGCCCTGATGAGTGTGGCCGCGGCATTGCGGGTCTCAGGCTGTGGTTCCTGGATGCGATCGTAGGGTGCGAAGGACTCGACCGCATTTCGGTAATCGTGACCGCACTTGAGTAGGAGGCGGGACCCCACTGGTGCGGTGTTGCGATCCGGCGAGCGGGTTTTCAGTTGGGACTCGAGGGGGGGCATTCTTTGCCACTGGTTGTAGACGTGTCCTACGCCGTGCCTCGCAAGGGTGTCGAAATACTCTTCCTGGAGAAGCCCTTGGTTTCGGACTTCGACACCGAAGTCCCATTCCCATGTAGGCAGCTGGGAGAGGAAGCGGTCGAGATCTCTTACGAAGTCCCGGCCACGGGCGTAGTCCCGTTTGTAAAACCTTGAGAACTCGAACATGATAATGCCGGTCTGTCCCTGGTAGGGCTCCAGGGGTTTGAGAAAGGATTGCAGAAAGATCTTATGATCGAGGTAGCAGGGGTTGCTTTTGCCTGCGTGGTCGCCGTGGCGCCGCTGCCTGGGGAAGTGCTTGATGGTGACTGTGTCAGTCACCTTGTGGGAGAATCGGAATCCTTCAGGCACCTGGTCTGCCAGCCTCTGGAGATACTCCTGACTGGGAAACCGATAGAAGGAGGAATCGAGGCAGACGCTCGGGAACACTTCGGCATATTCACTTAGGCACTCCTTCTCGAAGCGCAACTTGGCGATCCGCTCTCGGTAGACATAGCGCTCCGGAGTGTAGAGCTGGCCGATCCAACCCGGATATTTCCATGAAGACGTGCCCACGAAGATGCCGGTCCCTGCCAGACGGTCGAGGGCGGGGCGGAGGGCGCGGAGATCAGTCATTGAACCCGCCGGGTTCCGATCTGGACGAGCCGCGCGGCTCCGCTGACAGAGTCAGTGTTTCGGGAAATTTTTCCTTCCAGCAGTGGAGGGCGGGACGGATCTGTTCCTCCTTCCGGCTGGGAGAGAGTTCCCAGACGAAGGGCATTTCAGGCCTGAAGTGGGTGAGGAGGTTCTCATACCGGAGGGTTCCGGTGAACGGGACCCGATGGTCGCGGTGAGGCCAGATGACATCGTGCACATGTGAACCGATCAGGTAGGGCTCCATGGCATCGAGCCAGTGACTATGTTCAAGGAGTCGGAGGTTATGTTTCAGTTGGACGTGACCAAAGTCGTGCCAGTATCCGACCCAGGGATGATCGGCAAAGTGACGCTGGAGGGTTATCATTTCCTGTTCGGTGGGGACGTCCTCGTATTTGGAACGGGATTCTATTGCCAGTTTCACCTTATACTCCGCAGCCTTCTCAGCCAACTCTTCGAGTGCCTCCATCGCGCGCGCAAAGTAAAGGGGGCCGGTCTTGGTGCGTCTTTTCACGCACTTCAGCTTTCGTCTTGTGTAGGCGCTGTCGAGTTGCCGCCCTTGCTTTGTCATTTCAGTAAGTTTCCCCGTCCATTTTTCATGCGGCATCAGGGGAACAGAACCCATGTGAAGAACCATGTAGTCAGCTTGGAACTCTGCTGCCAGTTCGAGCGATCTGAGCGTCATCTCCCGAGCCCGGTTCCTGTCGAAACTTCGATGTGAGGTATACTCGTAGGCGTCGGGGGCATCGATCATGACCTCCGTAGGGGAGGGGAAGTAATTGTGGACGCCACAGCAATGGAATGCGCCGCCCTCGAAAGCCCTTCGAATGCCGGGAAGCTTTGCGACGGTCATTCCGTGGCTGAGCTCGATATGGTCGACTCCCAGCTCGAGGATCTCCTCGATCATGGGTTCGCCATCAGTATGGCGGGAATTGTTCCAGCAGGTGGAGAACGCAAGCATACGAAGCTACGCCGTCTAGTCGGCGTGCCGTAAAATATCTAGGCGAAATCCCGGTTTTCTCGAAAAGCGGGATTCAGCCGGCAGGATTCAGGGCGGTTGCCGGCTTGGAGCGTCGGTGCAACCGGAACAGGTAGAGACTGTTTCCGAAGAACAGGACGGCAAGAAAGGCTACGGCGAGCTGCATGACGCCCATCGTGGAGACGTGGTCATCGTGGGCCATGGCCCGGGCTACCTCGGTAGTGCGCAGGGCGTTGTGTATGAAGTCGGATTCGCCGCTGCCTATTGCGGTGTCGACATACTCCCTGTTCACCGTTGCGTGGGGCAGGAAGTCCTGCTGACCCTTGTAGATGACCGGGACCGCAAACAGGAGGATCACGGCAACACACAGGTTTGCTATCAGGATGATGGGAAGTCTTGTGCGATATGACTGTCCCTTGTTGTTAGAGGTGGGGGTGGTAGGGGTCATTGACTGAGGCTTGTGGGATCAATTACCAACACGAATTCACCGCGTGGCTTGCGATCATTAAACCTCGGTAACAACTTCAGGATTTCATCGCGATATATGTTTTCAAATTTTTTAGTTAACTCTTTTGAGACACTAACATGAACATGAGGATCGAGTTTGTTTAATATTTCGAGGGTCGAAATAAGGCGGTGAGGAGACTCGAAATAAACAGATGTATGCTCCCTATCGAGAGCGGCCTGCAGTTCGCGTTCTCGTTTACCTTTCTTGAAAGGCAGGAATCCCCCGAAGGTAAATGGATGCGGAGGGAACCCGGATGCGACCAGTGCGGTAATCACGGAGTTCGGTCCCGGGAGGACCTCGTAAGAGATGTCCTCTTCGATACAGGCGCGGAGGAGTCGGTGCCCGGGGTCGGAGAGGCAGGGCGTTCCGGCATCTGAAATCACAGCGATGCGCTGGCCCGCTGCGGCCTTTCTGACGAGTTCCGGAGTCCTCCGCTTCTCATTGTGGTCGTGAAGGGAGAGCAGTGGTTTATCAATATCGTAATGGGTCAGGAGCTTGCGTGAGTGCCGGGTGTCCTCGCAGGCAATGACGTCTGCCTGCCGGAGGGTCTCGAGGGCCCGCAGGGTAATGTCAGCAAGGTTCCCGATCGGCGTGGGAACAAAGGCGACTAGTGGGGGCGGACGTTCATCGGACATGAGACAGATATATGGACGGCTGCTGCATGTCGAAAGGCAAGAAGTGCCAAGTCCGGGAATGGGAGAGCTCCGGTCGCTTGACCTCAAAAACCGTCAGCGAGTTCTGCTACAACGGCTGCAGAAGCCCGCTTGAGTGCATCTATTAGTGCGACCTGGCGGGAGGTTTGAAGATTTGGGTCGACAAAGAAACGCGTGTTTCCGGTGGACTTGCCTCTGGCAAGAACCTTGGAGGGATTTCGCGCGTCAACCAGCGTCCAGGAAAGATGGGCTTCCATCTCGAGTTCTTCCGATCGAAGAATGTCTACCCGGGTGGAACGCGCCTGACGATAGTGGATCCGCTGCAGGGTTGTTACGAGACGGGCATCGGCCTTGTCCGCCGGGCAAACCTGGTAGGTGCCGTCGTTTGTAAAGGCATCAATGAGGCAGTTCGTGGCGTGCGCTGTGGCCCGGGGTATCTGGGTCTGGTTCTGGACGAGCGCGACCTCGACTCGGGCCACGGATTGAAGGTGGGAGGGCTTGGCGCCTCCGATGCGATATTGGGCGCAGTTTGGTTGCAGCAGAATGAGGAGTGCGATGGCGGCGAGCTTGAGTCCGCAGTTCGCCAGAGGTGAGACACGCTGCCGGAGGGTCATGGTCTCACTCTGTTGCGCCGATGCTCTGGAGGCGGGCCTTGGCTCGCTGGTGAAGGTCACCGCTGCTGGTCCTGCGGAGAACTTCACGATAGTAGACGGCCGCAGAATCGCCTTGCTGCTTATTGAAGTAAAACTCACCAATATCGAAATTGCGTTGAATGTCCCGAGAGCGAATTTCGGTAATCTTGAGGGCGGCGTCAGCCGCCTGTTTTGAGCTGGGGTAGGATTGACGGAGGTCCTGAAAGGCATACAGCGCCCTGTCGAGATTGGAATTATCCTGATTACCCCGGCTTGTTCCGGTCAGAAGGATGTTGCCAATCTGGAATTGAGCATGCGGCGCGTAAGAGGAGCGGGGGTAATCATCAACGACTTTTTGATAGGCCTCGATCGCCTCGTTCACCTTGCTTTTTCTCGCCCCGTAGACTTTTCCGATGGTGAACTGGGCTTTCGCCGCGGCAACTGCCTGGGGTGCATTATCCCGCACGGTTTCAAGCATTCCGACGACCTTCTTGGGATCGAGGCCGGGTTTCATCCACAGGAACCTGCTAGTGATCTCGCCGTCGGCAGCGGCGTGCGCCACCTTGGCCTGGCTATCCCGGGCCTGGGGATAGAGGGGGGAGCCCTGATAGCGGGTGATGACCTGCCCGTAGGCCTCAAACGCCTTTTCCAGTGCGCCGGCCTGCTCCAGAAGCTGAGCCTGTCTGAAGCGGGCAGGGGGAGCTACCGATGAATACGGGTAATTGTCGGCTGTCCCATCGTAGAGACGGATGGCTTTTTTGCTCCTGCCGGCCTCGTCGGCCGCCTTGGCCTGCGCGAATAGTGCCTGCGCTTCTGTATCGGAACGAGCGCTACTGCCTGAGACGGGGAGGAACGTTTCAGAGTCTTGTGAGCAAGAGGTCAGAAGGAATCCAACCAAACCAGCGGAGAGGAAAACGCGGCGGAGACCGGTCATGAGGAGAATCCTACTGGGGCTTTCCGAAATTCCAATTGCGATTTTCCATCTGCCTTAATGAATGTGAATAACGGATCTTCCCGACTGGCGACTCGAGGTGGCTGGGTAGTCGGGTTATTCCCCGAGCTCGGTGGCGCGGGCCGTGGCAGTTTGGACGGCTTCAATACAGGCGGCCCTGAAGGCACGGGATTCGAGCGCCTTGAGCCCAGCAATGGTGGTGCCCCCGGGAGATGTAACCATATCCTTGAGGACGGCTGTGTGCTGGCCGGTCGACTGGACCATGGTTGCTGCTCCCAGCACGGTCTGTGCCGCTAGTTCCCGGGCCTGGTCTCGGGGCAGTCCACATTGCACTCCTCCATCCGCAAGAGCCTCGATAAAGAGGTAGACGTAGGCGGGACCACTGCCGGAAAGCCCGGTAACCGCATCCATGTGGTGCTCCTTCACTTCAACGGCTAGGCCTACGGCGCCGAGGAGGCGCTGCGCGGTGGTGGTGTCCTCCTTGATGGTCGAGGTGCCACAAGTGAAGGCGGCTGCTCCTTGCCCGACGAGGGCCGGAGTATTGGGCATGGATCGAATAATGCGGGCACCCTGTCCGACTTCGGTCTCGAGAGTGGCTACGTCGAGGCCCGCTGCGACAGAGATGACCAGAAGGCTGCTGGTCGTAGTTCCGGAGTCCCTGATGGTGTTCAGGGCCGCTGCGACATCGTGAGGTTTTACGGCAAGAATGAGTGTGTCGACTGCATTGGCAAGCTCACTGATGGAGGAGGCAGTATGGACCCCCCGTTCGGATACGAGGGCCTTCAGGGAAGCGGGGACCACGTCATACGCCATGACATCGGCGGGTTCGACGGCTCCCGCGTCAATGGCTCCGATCGTGAGCGCGCTTCCCATTTTTCCGCATCCAACAAGGCCAAGTTTCATATGGGGAGTCTCCGGTCTCCGGGGCCAACATTCAAGTTTCTTGAATCGCGGCCGGGACAGGGTTGTCACATTTCCGAACGCTTTTCCTTGAGAACTGTCAGAAGGCGGGAAGAGTGAAGGAGATGCGCTTAAAGTGGATGGTGTTGCCGCTGGTGTGGGTATGGTTTCATGGGTCAGGGGCTGGAATTCTCAGGGCTCAGGAGGCTCCTGCTCCAGTTTCCCGGAACGTTGAGGAGAAGGCGCAGGCGTTTACAATCGACAAGGTCATTCACCCCGTCGTGGCCAAGCTGCCACCCCCGGAGTTCGAGGATGGAATCGTATCGATTCCAATGGCTGTCTCCTCCCGCAGCAGTCTGGCATCGCGGCATGTCCTGCAGGGGTTGGCCTATATTCAGGCTGCGTGGGACTTCGAGGCCTACCGGCATTTCTGCGAGGCCGTGAAGGCTGATCCCGACTGCCTGATGGCTTACTGGGGAATCGGACTGGCGCTCGCCGCTCCAAATAATGAGTTCACGGCACAAAGACAGGTTGCGGTGCTGAGAATGATCGAGTTGATGGATGCCGAGGTCGAGGTCGGAGGCAAACTGCTACCGGTGGCAAGCCAGATGGAGCAGAGGTATGCCTTGGCGCTGGCTGAGCTTTTTGCCCTGCGTGGCAATCCGCAGGATGGCTTTGGGAAGCTTTCCGCCGATTTTCCCAATAATCTTCAGGCCAAGTGTCTCTCCATTTATCTGCAGCGGGATGGTTTTGATGAGTTTGGGCCCCGCGCCGGCCAGGAAACGGCGATGAAGGCAATGGAGTCGGTTGTTAAGGATAATCCTGACAACGTGGGGGTTCTCACCTTCTGGGTGATGCTTCACGCAGAGGCCCCCGAAGCGACGACGAAGTTGCGCGAGGAGATCCTCCCGGTGGTGCGCAAGATTGCCCGGAAGGCCCCTGGTTTTCCACCGTATCAGCATCTCCTGGGTCACTTCGAATGGCGTTGCGGCAATCATTTTCTCGCCGAGGCGGCCTTGAGTCGTGCAGCGAAGCTCTACGCCGATCACATGAAGAGGCACAAGCTGAGCCTGCACGATTGCAATGGGTGGATTCGTACCCAGCTCTATCTGGCTACAGCAATGCAGAGCCGTGGGCGCTTTGAGCCGGCGATGGCCATTGCGCGCAACCTCGCAAGGTTCGAGATTGACCCCGAAAGGCTTGGTTCATCTGGGGCGAATCTGGTAGTCTGGGAGGCGCGGACATTGCCTGCGAGGCTCTACATTTCGCGTGGACAGGAAGGAGACTTCGACCGCGCGATCGCGAGTTTGCCGGGGCCGAAAGACCCCCAGCTGATGAAGATCAAGGATCGGACGCTCTCGATTTTTTACCTGGAGTGCCTGATACAGTATCTTGAGTGCAGGAGAGCGTTGGAGGCCGGGGATGTTGAGGCCGCCCGGAAGGATAGCATGACGATGAACAAGATCCTTGCACGGATGGAAGAGTATGGCGACCAGGCCAACAAGAGTTCGTCAATTTCCGAGTATGTGCGCGCGCTGACTGGTCTTCAGGTGTATGCGGCGGAGGCCCGGGGCCTGATCGCCCAGGCCCAGGGGAGCTCGGGAGCCGGGACATCGGTTGCGCGGAGCTGGTTCAAGACGGCAGCGGAAAAGCAACAGCGGCCCTCCCTGTTGATGCCCCCGGTGGTGGTCTCGCCAATGGAAAGGCGCTTGGCCGCGTTTTACGGGAAGGCGGGAAATTATGAAAAGGCTGCGGAATCTTATCAGGCTGCCTTGAGGCGGAGGCCGAATGACCTGGCCTCTCTCATTGGCTATCGCAACGCTCTTAGTCAGACCGGACGCGAGGAGCATGCCCTGCAGGTCGATAAGATCATTACCGCGGTGAAGCAGTGATCCGGGGGGCCGGATTCAGGCGTTTTCGACTTCCTGCCGGGAAATTCCGCGCATTTCGAAGGCACGGAGGATCGTAGCCTCAATAAGATTGGCCGGACAGGATGCACCGGCAGTGACCCCGATGACGACTTGCTGGTCCGTGAAGAGCTTGGCAGGGTAGTCGCTCTCCACTTCGGCCTTGGCTTCCAGATCGTAGTTGGCGATCTTTTCCAGCGAAGTGAGGCAGTCCGCGTCACGGATGAAGAAGGTCGGCAATTGCTCCTGACCAATTTCCACGAGATGAGAGGTGTTCGAGCTGTTGTATCCACCTACCACGAGGAGGATGTCCATTTGCGCACGCAGCATGTCGAACAGGGCGTCCTGGCGCTCCTGGGTCGCGCCGCAGATCGTATCGAACACCTGGAAGCGTTCGGCGGAGCCGTCCCGGGCGCTTATCGCGGTGCTGATGCGGCGCTGCATCTCTTCCGTCTCGCTCTTGAGCATGGTCGTCTGATTGGCAACACCGACGTCCTGGAGGTGGAGGTCTGGATCAAAGCCGTTCGAGGTCGCGCCTTCGAAACGAGCAAGGAACTTGAGTCTGTCTCCACCATTTTGGATGTAGTCACAGAGGTAGTCGCACTCGTCCAGAGTGAGTATGATGAGGTAGTGGCCCTGCTGGTCATCGCCCCGCGCGCGCGAAGCCGTGGCCCTCGTCTCCTCGTGCCCCTTCTTTCCATGAATGATTGATGTTGCTCCGGTGCGGGCGTATGTGCGCACACGGCGCCAGACCTTCATGACATCACCGCAGGTGGTGTCGATGACATAGCAGCCCGCTGCCTCGATCTTGTCCATGAAGGAGGTGGGTGCTCCAAAGGCGGGCACGATCACGACATCCTCCTGCGTGAGTCCCTCATACTGTTCGTTCATCTCCTTCCAGGGCAGGGATTCGATGCTCATGTCCTTGAGCTGTCGATTCACCTCGGGATTGTGGATGATCTCCCCAATCAGGAAGATCCGATTGTCGGGAAAAACCCGGCGGGAGGCGTAGGCGAGGTCGATGGCGCGCTCGACCCCGTAACAGAATCCAAATTGCTGAGCCAGTCGCAGGGTTGTCCGGCCGATAGTCAGTGTGCCGCCGCCTTCACGGAGTTTTTCGACGATGGGCGAACGATAATGTTTCTCCACCTCGGCCTGGACCTTCTCCATGACCTCGGGTCGGCGGACGTTCACGCGTTTTCTTTTTGATGGGGCGGGGGATTCGCTCACGGTCAATTAATGGCAGTCTTCCTATTCAGTTCAAGTGTGAGACTCTTGGAACGCCCGGCTACCCGGTGAGGGGAGCCCGGTGGGTTCTCCGGTTGAGCCGATGACGCCGCATGCTGGATGATTCCTTGTTCCTAGGCTGGAGTTATTTCTTTTCCCAGGGGAAGTGGTCCGGGATCGGGCTGGTGATGTGCTTGTGCATACGGGCGGCGTATCCATTTGGCCGCCCGGGGACGTTGGGATCCGTGGTCGGCAGTGCGAGAATTCTTTTCTTGAGGGGTTCCAGAATCGCCTGCGGTTGATGATCAAGAGCATTAAGAGCGGCAACTGCGTGAAAGGCGCTGGACGCAGTGGGGTCGCTGTTGCTGATGAGAACTTCAAGGGCCGCCGAGCGTATTTTCTCCTGAGTAGGGTAGGTAGCCAGCGCCTCGGCCGCAGCAATCTGCACACTCCGAGAGGGGTCTTTGAGCAAGATGGAAAGCTCCTTGCTGAGAGCATGGCTCATATGCTCACCCAGGTAGAGGCATGCGAGGGCGGCCCAGTAGCGTTGGGCGGGAAGCTTGGCCGCAAGCATGCGAGCGACCTGGTCTGCCTTGAGGTCGGGCTGCAGGAGAAGGTCGGCAGACTTGCGGATTTCCTCCAGAGGGTAGGCCCCATCCTTGCGGGTGAGGTCGCCCGGAGTGACGCCGTGTTTCTTGGCGAGGTCATGGAACATGCCTTCCGGCAGGAGTGCGACATCGTGGGTATGCTGCAGATGCGCGTATAGGGCTTCGCGCATTTCGAGGAGCTTTTTGAGGTGCTCCGGATCCCCGGCCAGATTCCGGGTCTCATGGGGGTCGGCAGTGATATCGTAGAGTTCTTCAGGAGCCTTTCGTTTCCAGAAGGCGGACTGGACCGCGTTGAGCTTGTTCTCCCGGTAAAGACGGCGCCACAGGCGAGTTGTCTGGGTTTCCATCTGGTAGTGCAGGAACTGTCCATGCGGAAGGTGGGGCATGAAATTGCGAATATAGACATACCGGCCGTCTACGAGGGTACGGGAACAGTCGGGGCGCTCATCCATGCGGCCCCGGAAGCCAAAGGAATATCGGGGTTTACTTGTAACATGTTTCCCGAGGAAGGCGCGTCCCTGCTGGAATTCGGCAGGTTTGATGCCGGCAAGAGAGAGCATGGTGGCGCCGAGGTCGACGAAGCCGACGAGGCGATCGGTATGGGCTCCGGCCTTGTACTCCGGGGGACGGAGATGTTTCCACTTTTCGGGAATATGCACGATCATGGGAACATGCAGGCCGCTCCAGCCGGCGTATCTTTTTCCACGGGGCATACCGGATCCATGGTCTGCCCAGAAGATGACAATGGTGTCCTCGGTAAGGCCTGCCTTCTCGAGGGCCTCAAGCTGTGAGCCGAACCACTCATCCATCTGGTTCAGGCGGTCATAATACTGGGCCCAGTTGTTGCGCACCTCCGGGGTATCGGGATGGTAGGGGGGTACCTGAACCCTGGCGGGATCATGCGAGGTTTTGGCGTTCCGGCCCCGGATCCGGCTCTCGTGCGTGCAGGTCTGGTTGAAAATGGCGAAGAAGGGCTGTCCGTCCTTGCGCTTCCTGTAGTGGGCCTTGTTGGAGGACTCGTCCCATATCTCGCGGATGTTGTGATCGATGTTGTAATCGGTCTTGGAGTTGTTGGTGCAGTAGTAGCCAGCTTCCCGGAGGAATTCCGGATAGAACTTGAGCCAGGCCGGCTTGGCGGCCTGTGAGCGCATGTGGTGAGCGCCAAGGGAAGGGGCATACATTCCACTGATGATGGTTGTGCGCGCGGGTGCGCAGACCGGGGCCGTGGAGATGGCATTCAAGTAGAGCAGTGACTTCTTGGCGAATGCATCGAGGTTCGGCGTATTGGCGTTTTTGTCGCCGTAGCACCCGAGGTGAGGACCGTGATCTTCGGCAGAGAGCCAGAGGATGTTGGGGCGGGCCTGGCCTGCGGCAGGATTAGCCGCGACTCCGCAGCACAGGAGTGCGAGGGCGACAAGGTGGAAGGAATTCTTAGCTGTCATGGTGTGGAAAGGTGAGGTAGCTCCGGGCGTTTTCATAGCAGATGCCACGGATGAGAGAATCGAGAAGGTCCCGATCGTCGGGAATTTCCCCGTTTTCAACGTCCGTAGCGACAAGATTGCAGAGGAGGCGTCGGAAATACTCGTGGCGGGGGTAGGAGAGGAAGGAGCGGGAGTCGGTGAGCATGCCGATGAAGCGGGGAAGGAGGCCGATGGCTGCGAGGGTCTGAATCTGATCGGTCATTCCCTTCAGGGTATCATTATACCACCAGGCAGATCCCCATTGGATGCGGGCAGGGGTGGGCCCTTCCTGGAACGAGCCGCAAGCCGCGGCAAAGAGAGCGTTGTCTCTGGGATTGAGGTTGTAGAGAATGGTCTTGGGCAGGGCCTTCACCCGGTCGAGCAGGTCGAGAAACTGAAGCAGGGACTCTCCCTGCGGCCAATCGCCGATGGTGTCGAATCCCGAATCGGGCCCGAGGGTGCTGAATAGTCGTGAGTTCGGATTCCGGACCGGGGCGAGGTGGAGTTGCATCGTCCAGCCCCGCTCGCAGTTCCAGCGTCCGATATGCTGCATGACGAAGGCCGTAAACTGATCGACATTGGCCGCATTGACGTCGAGTCCAGAGCGGGCGTTATGGAAAATGGCGTTGGCTGATTTTTCCGTGCATGGTTCGGCGGGACAGTAGCGCATCCCGTGATCGGAGAGCCTGCAGCCGGCATCATGAAAGGCATCGTGGCGCTTCCGGAGAGCCTCCAGAAGATCACTCAGGGTATTGATCTCAAGGTTGCATTGCTCGCCGAGTTGATCACAGAAGGGATTGAGGATGTGAGGACGATCGACCATGACGGCCTTGTCCGGCCGGAAGGTTGGGTAGATCCTGGTCTGGAGGTCGAGGGCGGAGCAGGCTTCGTGGTGAGCGAGACTGTCGGATGGATCATCCGTAGTGCCGACCGTGTCTACCTGAAAGCGATTCAGTAACCCGTGTGCACAGAAGTCGTCGTCGGCAAGTCGCTCATTCGCGGCATGCCAGACCTCCTCTGCGGTGTCTGGTCCGAGGAGTGTCTCGATGCCGAAGCACCTGCGGAGTTCCAGGTGAGTCCAGTGAAAGAGGGGATTGCCTATGGTATAGGGGATGGTCTCCGCCCATGCTTGGAATTTCTCGCGGGGGGAGGCCGACCCCGTGATGTGGGACTCTGGTATGCCGTTGGCCCGCATGGCCCGCCACTTGTAATGGTCTTCCCCGAGCCAGAGTGCGGTTATGTTTTCCCAGCGCTGGTTCGCGGCGACCTCACCCGGGGGAAGGTGCGTATGGTAGTCGATGATGGGCTGGATAGCCGCAACTTCATGATAGAGACGCTCGGCGGTTCCGCTGTGGAGGAGGAAGTTTTCGTCGAGAAATGCGCGCGGCATGGCGTAACGATAGGGATCTGTCCAGAGGGAGGAAGTCACAAATTCCCGCAGGGGAAAGTCTCTCTGTTCACCCGTTCCGCGACGCAGTGGTGGAAGCGGTTGCCAGGGTCATTATCCATGCTCACCTGCTCGGTTCTTTCAGCTCCCCCCGGGCTGGATCGTTCGGGCCTTGAATAAGTTGGCCGGGTCGGAGCGTTTCTCAATAGTGTAACAAATGCCCGGGCGCTGCTGGACCTGCAAGACGACTGAAGTGCTGCCATTCTGCCACGCATGACGGACGTAAACCGGAGAGAGCTTAAGGAGGGGCCCCGCAACGAAAATCACTCGGCGGAGGCCGCTCGAACGCGGGCGTACTCGGGATTGATACAGCGATTTTTCCACTGCGCCAAGACCTCCCGAAGTCCGGCATCTGACTCGGGATACTGGCCCTTGTCGTCCGTGGTCTCCTGCCACTTCGCAAGGATGGCCCGATGACGTTCGAGTTCGACGGCAAAGCTGGGATCTGTGGCGAGATTTCTCACCTCATGAGGATCGGCCTGAAGATCATAAAGTTCCTCGGCGGGGCGGGGGCCGAAGAAGATGTCGTTCGTGAGCTTCGGCAGAGTGCCATCAGCATGGCCCTTCCGCAGAAACTGAACGTAATCCCGATTGTCCCGGTACTGGGGTTGCAGCAGGGGGCGGTCGGTTAGGAAGTTGCGTATGTAGCGAAAGCGATCAGTCCGGACGCTCCGGATGTAATCAATGGTGTAATCGCATCGGTCCCTTGCTGAGATAACATATTCGCGGGGCTTGTGATCCCGGGAGAAGAGATCTTTCCCGTCGAAGTAATCGGGAATCTTGATTCCGGCTCGGGCGAGCGAAGTGGCGGAGATGTCAAGGGTGGAGGTGAGTCCCCGCCGAGTTGTCCCCGGTTTGATCTGTTTGTCAGGGCCAAGAATGATGAGAGGGACATGGGTTCCTGCCTCGGTGCAAAACTGTTTGGCGCGCACCGAGTGGTTGTTTCCATGGTCTGTAAACCAGAAGATGATGGTGTTATTGAGCAGCCCATCCTCCCGGAGGTTGTCCATGATCTTGCGGGTATCTGCATCCGTTTGACGGATTGTATCGTAGTGGTGGGCGTGCCACTTCCGGAAGAGGGCATTATCTGGAAAGTAGGGTGGTGGGGTCACGGAGCCGGGATCCACCTTGTTCTTCCACTGCCTGGTATTGCTTTTTCCCCCGGCCAGCTGGATCTGGCCGAACCACGGCTTGTCCTTGGGAACCTTTCTCCATGCTGCTAAGTCACGCCGCTTCCCTTCGACGGAGTAGAGGTCGCCCATGCTGAAGACAAAATTGTAATCCTCCTTTCCTGAGTTGAAGGTCGAATAGCCATGCTGGCGGAAGAGCTGGGGAACAGTGGTTACTCCCTTTGGGAGTTTAATCGCGCCGGCCTTGCTCCGGGAGGAACGGTGGTTGTGCAGTCCGGTAGTGGTCTGGTAGGCCCCGGTGATCATCGCCGAGCGGCAGGGAGAGCAGACCGGGCAGGGAACATAGCACCGTGTGAACAAGACCCCTTGGGATGCAAGGGAGTCGATGTTGGGCGTGGCACCACCGTTGACGGGGTCTCCGTAGCATCCCAGCCAAGGGGACATGTCCTCGATGAAGATCCAGAGAATGTTGGGCTTGCCCGGGGCCGTGGTCGACATCGACAGGGACGCAACGAGGCACAGAATCGGAATGAGGAGGAGCTGTTTCATCATGAGCTCAGACAGGGGCTGGGCATGCGGACTCCCAAGGCAGAGTTTTAATCTGCTTCCGGGCGGTCCGCACCATGGCGAATATCCATGGCAGAGGCCACGAAAACCGTTTCCTCTCCGATGTTCTTGGCATGATCGCCCACGCGTTCAAGCCAGCGCACAATGAAATGCAGATCGAGGTAATCCTTGATTCGTTCGCTGTCGTTTTCCATCCGGCCGGTGAGTTGCTTCGATACAGCTTTCTGCGACTCGTTCAGCTCGGTGTCCTCGGCCCTGATCTCGAGGGCGGTTTTCATGTCGCCATTGGAAAAGGAAACCAGGCTTTTCCGCAGAAGTGCCGAGGCTTTCTGGTAGACGGGCTCAATGAGTCTGGTTTCGGCTATTTCCAGGTTCCTGTTCATCTTTCTCGCCCGCCGGGCGATACTGACGGCCTGATCGCCCACGCGCTCGAGGTTTCCGGATACCTTCATTACCGAAATGACCCTGCGGAGATCGGTGGCGACCGGCTGAAAGAGCGTCATGATTCGCAACCCTTCCTCGTCGATTTTCATTTCCAGCATATCCACCTCTGCATCATCTGCGATAACCTGCTCGCACAGGGCGCTGTCACGCTCAGTCAGTCCGTGGACGGCTTTCTCGAGGTTTGTTATTACCCGGTCGGCCATGGAGGTGAGGTCCGCGCTGATCTTGTCCAGGGCTTCCTGAAATTTGCCAAGGATATGCTGGGGTTCGTCGGGCATGATTATGATTCTCTTTCTGGTGTTCGAACGGGGACTGGCCTCTAGCCGTAGCGCCCCTCGATATACATGGCGGTACGTTCTTCCCTGGGATTCATGAAAAGTTCCGCAGTTGGAGCATGTTCGATGATTTCCCCGAGATACATGTAGATACACTCATCACTGGCCCGCTTTGCCTGGCCCATGTTGTGGGTGACCATGACGATGGTAAAGCGTTCCCGCATTTCGCTGATCAGTTCCTCGACGCGGGCGATCCCGTCGGCATCGAGTGCGGAACAGGGCTCATCCATCAGGATGACCTGTGGCTTGAGGGGAAGAAGGCGGGCGATACAGAGCTTCTGCTGCTGTTCGAGCGTCAGTCCCGTAGCCTTCTCCTTCAGGATATCCTTTGTCGCGTCCCAGAGTTGAACTTCACGGAGGGCGGCTTCCACGATCTCGTCCAGTTTCAGCTTACGCAGTTCCGGTCGCGGGGTGTGAGCCTTGAGGCCGAAGATGATGTTGTCGTAAATGGATATGGGGAGAGGGTTGGGGCGTTGGAAGACCATGCCGACAGCCTTGCGCAGTTCGGGAAGGCTGACATCGTCATCATAGATATTCTTTCCCATGATGGTGATCTCGCCCTTCGTGGTGACGTTTCCGTAACGTTCGTTGATGCGGTTGAACGACCGGAGGAGGGTTGTCTTGCCGCAACCCGAGGGTCCGATCAACGAGGTGATGATCCCGGGTTTGATATCCACCGAGACCTTGAACAGGGCCTGGAAATCACCATAAAACAGGTCGACGTCCCGGGTGCGAATGCTGAGTGCGGTATCGGACATCTTGATCTAGCCCATTTCACCCGAGAGGTAGCGAGCGGTGAGTTCCTTTTGTGGGTTGGCGAAGAGCTCAGCGGTGGGTCCCTGTTCCACGATCTCAGAATCGTTGAGGAACATGAGGTCATCTGAAATCCGCTGTGCCTGCTGGATAAGGTTGGTGACGAGGATGATGGTCATCTCACCCTTGAGGGTTGAGAGGACGTCCTCAATCTTCATTGTGGTAACGGGATCAATCGCAATTGAGAATTCGTCGAGGCACAGGATTTCGGGCTCGAGGGAAAGGGCGCGGGCAAGAGTAAGCCGTTGCTGCTGTCCCCCGGAGAGCTTGGTGCCGAGCGATTTCAGGCGGTCCTTGACCTCGTCCCAGAGGACGGACTGCTTGAGGCAGCGCTCGACCAGTTCATCGAGCCGGTCCTTGTCGTGGATGCCTGCCATGCGAGGTCCGTAGGCGACATTGTCGTAGATGGACAACGGCAGGCCAACGGGGAGGGGGAACACCATGCCGATTCGACGGCGAAGCGCGAAGACGTTTCGGAGTTTGCTGACGTCCTCACCGTCGATCGTGACGCGGCCTTCGACCTTGGCGCTGTTGATGAAATCGATGGTCCGGTTGATGCACTTCAGCATCGTGGTCTTGCCGGAATTCGCGGGACCCACCACGCCGTAGATCGTGTTCCGCTTGACCTGAAAGTCGAGGTCGTCCAACGCAATGTCATTACCGTAGCGAACGGAAACGTTGTTGAACTCAATGTGTACGTTCTCGCTCATTGCCGTATTACCACTTTTTGCGGGAGCGCAGCCAGACCCGGAGGGTGATTGAAATGCTATTGATGATGAGAATCAGTGCGATGAGGACGGCGGCAGTGCCGAATTTCATGGCTTCCGGCATCCCGGATATTTTTTCAGCCACCACATGCAGGTGATAGGACATCGCCATGAACGGCTCGTTCAGATCGTATGGAACAATCTTACGGTCGAAGGTTTCGGTGGAGATTGCCACGCTTGCGACTGCTCCGGTGAACAGGATAGGGGCTGTTTCCCCGGCGGCGCGGGAAACTTCAAGAATGACGCCGGTAAGAATTCCGGAAATGGAATTGGGCAGGACGATTGTCCGAATCGTCTGCCATTTGGTCGCGCCCATGTTCCAGCAGGCTTCACGAAACGCCATCGGAACGGCGGCCAGAGCCTCGCGGGTTGCGGTCACGATGACTGGAATAGTCATGACGGCGATTGTGCAGGCGGCCGCCATGAGACTCTTGCCCAGCCCGAGGGTGAGGACGAAAGCGCCAACGCCGAAGAGGGCGTGGACGATGGAAGGAACTCCTGCCAGCGACGTGACCGCCATGCCGATTGCGCGGGTCAACCAGTTGTTGGGCGCGTATTCGTTGATGTAGATGCCCGCGAGGATGCCGACCGGTGCGACCAGGGCGAGGGAGACCAGCACGAGATAGAAGGTTCCCATGAGAGGTAGCCAGATCCCGCCGGTCTTTCCCAGGGGGCCGGGGTTCTGGAAGATGTAGTCCCACGAGAGAACCGGAGCGGCCTTGACGAAGAGATAGACGATGACGGTGACTACCGGAATAATCAGGGCGAGGGCCGAGGCCAGCATCAGGCGTCGGACAATCTTCTCTCGCAGGAGCTTTCTGCGCTCATGTGAGCTGGCGGTGAAGGGTTGGTCGGCGGCGCTCATCTAGGCGTTGCGTTTCTTGATCCCCTTGATCACGAGATCGGAGACGACGTTGATAATCACACTGATCAGCAGCAACACGATGCCGACCACGAACAGCATCATGTAATGCTCGCCACCATGGGCCGCGTCGGGCATCTCCGACGCGATGGTGGCAGTCATTGCCTTGATTCGCTCAAAGAGAATCATGGGGCTGAACTCGTCCGGGATGCTCTCGGTTCCCCCCGAGGCCATCCAGACGGCCATGGTTTCCCCGACTGCACGTCCCACCCCGAGCATGGAGGCGGCAAGCAGGCCGTTCTTGGCGGCTGGAAAGAGCACCTTGTAGATGACCTCCCACCGGCTCGCGCCGAGGGCAAGGGCGGCCTCCCGGTAGGAGTCCGGGACGGCTCGCAGGGAGTCCTCACTGATCGAGACAATGAGCGGAATAGCCATCATCGAGACCATGAGGGATGCGTTGAGCAGGTTGACCCCGATCTCGACATTGAAGATGTTCTGGATCAGCGGGCTGACAATCACGAGGCCGATGAAGCCCCAGATGATTGACGGGATCGCGGCGAGGAGCTCGACGAGGATCTTCAGAGTCTCCTTGACCTTTCCGGTGGCAAATTCGGAGATGTATACGGCTGCGGCGAGACCGAGTGGCATGGCGATGCACATGCTGACGGCCGTGACTGCGAAGGTGCCGTAGAGAATCCCGGCCGCACCGTAGACGGGAGCGTTCCCTTCCGCAGGATTTGGTAACCAGCGGTTCTCAAAGAAGAATTCACCCCAGTTAACCTGGGGAAGAATCGGCCAGGCTTCCTTGATAATGAAAAAGAAGATGGCCGCGACGAAGAGGATGGAACTCCATCCGCTGAAGTAGATGATGATCCGGATCAGGGGTTCGGCCCGGTCCAGTGCCCGGGAGCCGAAAACCCGAATCCCATGGAAAACAGCTCTCATCCTCGATCGTCGCAGTTGCCCGTTCGTTGTGAAGCGCCCTGCTTACCTGTAAGGCACGAATCCCTGTTCGGAGACGACCTTCTGGCCCGCTTCTCCCTTGATCCAGTCGAGATAGGCCTTGGTCGCCCCTTCAGGCTCACCCACGGTATAAATGTAGAGTGGACGAGCGATCGGGTAACTCTTGTTCTTGACGTTTTCGATCGTTGGTTCGAATGCTTCACCGCCCTCTTCGGCTGATATGGACATCCATCCGACGTGCTCGTTCTTGTAGCTCATCCCGCTGTAGCCGATTGCCGACGGGGTGGTCGCGCAGAATTCGACGACGGCGCTTGAGCCAGCCATGCCCGCGGTTTCGGGCTTAAACTCGACGCCCTTGCCGAGGACCGCCTTCTGGAAGAAGCCGTAGGTCCCTGAGTTATTTGCACGTCCAGCCCGCTGGATCTCGGCATCACTTCCCCCGATCTGATTCCAGTTGGAGATTGTTCCTCCCTCGGCCCAGATCTCCTTGAGCTTGGGAAGGGAGATGGACGTCACAGGGTTGTCCTTGTGGACAAAAACAGCAATGCCATCGTATCCGACGATGTGTTCAACAGCCTCCTTGCCGTGTTTGCTCTTAATCGCCTCGGCCTCGGACGGCTTGATTGCCCGGCTGGAGTGGGCAAGGTCGGCGGTGGAGTCAATCAGGGCCACGAATCCCGTGCTGGAGCCCTCTCCCGCGACGGACACGGCTACTCCCGTAGTGGCCTCCTTGTAGGCGGCGCCCCAGGAGAGGCCGACCTGAAGCATGGTATCTGAACCGGCCACTATGATGGTGGTTTGCTCGCTATCCCCGCGGCCGCAGGAGTTTACGAAAAAGGAAGAAGTAAGGCCCAGTGCGGCGAGGAGTTGCAATTGGTATCTCATCGTTTTTTTTTAGCGTTTTCAGCAGAGACTATCAGTGTGTGGCATCTACTTCGAAGACTTGTATGTCGCACGCACCTTGGCGGGTGAGGGGACTATTGTGACAGATTTGTCACCTACGTGAATAAGTGGTGGTGACGTATTTGTCACCGATGTGAATAAGTGGCCCTTGATGGTCTTGGGACGTCGGAGCCTGAACCATTCGGGAGGAGATTTGAGACCGGAGTGCGGCCTACCAGGCCTCCTTTCTTTTGTTGCTGCCATCCGGGTTAACCCGACTGGAGTGGCGTCGTGGGGGAGGTGGACCTGCGAACGCAGGACAGAGGCGCGGGGTTCTATTCGCAATTCTCTGAAGATCAGCAGGTAGCAGGTTACAGAAGTGCTTTTTGGAACTATTCCAAGGGCGATCTCGACATAGGCACAGAACTTGCCTCTAATGTGAGGTGAGCATGTTTTTACAATGTGAAGACATAATTCCGGTAAATAAATGCGTCGGGGGGACGTTTAACCAATAGGAAACAGTAGAAAGAAAGAGAGTTTTACCATGGCACGATTGGATTCAGACAGCAGCCTGAGTATCTATCTCCGTGAGATCGCGAAGACAGATCTTCTAACCCCTGAGGAGGAGGTGAAGCTGGCGGCACGTATCAAGCGAGGCGATAGGAAAGCCCGGGCGCACATGATCAAGGCCAACCTCCGGCTGGTGGTGAAAATTGCGCAGGACTATTCTCGATACGGCCTGCCTCTCGCGGACCTGATCTCGGAAGGTAATATCGGGCTGATGAAGGCCGTTGAGCGTTTTGACCCGGAAAAAGGCGGAAAACTCAGCACCTACGGGTCCTGGTGGATCAAGCAATCCATCAAACGCGCCCTCGCCAACCAGAGTAAGACAATCAGGCTGCCGGTGCATATGGTCGATAAGATCTCCAAGATGCGGCGGATCTCCATGCTGCTGACGGAGTCCATGGGGCGGGAACCGAGTGATGAGGAGCTGGCCGAGGAGCTTGGTATTCCGAGCCGGAAACTCGCCCTCCTGAAGAGGGCCTCCCAGCGACCAGCCTCGCTCGATGCTCCCGTAAATGAAGGTGAATCAACGGATTACAGTGAGATGATCGGCGACGAGCGCGCTCAGAACCCCTCGGACGCGCTCGCAGACAAAAACCTCCATAGCCAACTCGATGATCTTCTGGAGGTTTTGGACGAGCGGGAGCAGCGAATCATCGATGCGAGATTCGGCCTGAATGGCAAAAAACCAATGACTCTTGAAGAAGTCGGACGCGAATTCGGGGTGACCCGGGAAAGAATTCGGCAACTTCAGAACGTTGCGCTTGCAAAAATGCGAAAAGCGTTGCGTAAAAAGGAGAAGCCAATGCCCAAACCGGTTTAGGCCGGCGAAGCAAAGGCTTCATAAGATACAATCCATTGCGATTGGGATCGTAGGTGTGAAGAGCGCCGGGTTCATTCCCGGCGCTCTTTTTATCAGGAAAAAGGCGCACACGGGATCCCTGTGCAGGGAGGAGCTCCGGTAAGGCAGGGAGTATTGGGAAGAGCAGGGGCGAGCGCATCCCGCTTGCGGGCCTGGCAATCGTGAGGCTACCAGTTGCTGCTTCCTCGCAGGGCTTCGAGCTCCTCGTTGTAGATATTGAATTCGAGACGGGAGAAGGCGTTCAGTTTGAACTCCACCTCTCCGAAGGTCTGGCTATAGCCAGTAAGAGTATCCCTGTCGAAGGAGTCGAGGCGGAAGGTGATGCGCCCGCCCTCGCGTAACCAGGCGCGCACGTCTCCCTTCTTGCGGATCGGTTCCTCGTATTCGCCTTCCGACAGGTCGATGGCCCGCATGCGGTCGACCGGAATCTTCATCTTGCAGAACTCGGTCTCAACCGCGAGCACGCCATCCTGGATGAGGCCAACATCACCAACCACGATGTCCCCATTCTGGAGGCGAATCATCTGCCCATCCAGTTCCTCTTCCTCGGGTTCCTCGGTGACTTCCACGTTTTCGGGAAGGTTGCCTTTCCAGGGGCTCACACGGATACGGCTCACCTGTACGGGATAGAAGTCTTCTGAGATGAAGTGCAGCCAGTTGCCGAAACTGCCGGCCTTGGGGTCCTCGTCGGTCCAGACATGAGCCTGCCTGCCGTCGATGTAGAGCGCGATTGTGCCCACCGTGCGGTCGATGTAGAACTCGAAGCGAACCTTCTCCTTGGCAGCGAGTTCGGCAATGTTGGCCTGGCCAATGATCTTGGATCCCCCGGTTGTACGGGCCACCCAGCGTTTGCGAAGATAGACAAAACGTCGTTGGCAGACGAGGTCGTAGCAGTTGTCAGGCTGGGTGGTTTCTCCCTCATCGGAAAGCAGGAGGACGCGGAAGCGAAGAGAGCTGCGCCATGCAAGATCGAACTGGATATGGGCGCGGTCCGGGGTCTGGATTTCACGGGCAATGCCTGCCCCCTTGGTGGCGGCCAAGGCTCCGCCGCTGAGGCGCCAGGCGTTCTTCTCTCCCTCGACAGTCCATGATTCGAAGTCTTCCGGACCAGAGTAGACGGTTCGGTGGGTGCGCTGGATCTCGAGGTCCTTTGCCATCGTGCGGCGCACCTTCAACATGCCCCCATACCAGGTTCTGAGGGTGACGTGCCTTTCATCGAGCGCGTCGAGCTGGCCCCGGATGGTGTCGCCGTTATTGAGGAGGAGCAGGGCATGGTGTCCCTCTTCCTGTTGTGGCTGGGTGCCGCCCTCGAGACGCATCTCGAGAATGGAGGACGGCTTGACCGGAATGGGTTTGTGCAGGAAATCTGCATGCCAGCGAAGGTTGCCCGCACCATCAATGCCCCCTGGTTTGCCGCTCAGACGATCTCGATTCGAGAATTTGAGAGTTCCCACCAAGTCTGTTTTTTCCGGAGCAGGTTCCGGAGCCTTGGGCGTTTCTGGCTCGTCCTGCGATATCGAGAGGGAAGGCAGAAGGGCCAGGAGACAAATCGCTTTCTTCATCATTCCGAGTCTTCTTCAGCTTGAGGGTCCTTGGTATGAACAAAGAGTTGTTCGAGAGAGGCCCGATTGAGATTGAGCGGACCGAGCAGGGGGTGGTTGGCCTTGAGTTGTTTTTCGCCGAGCTCCAGGCTGGATAGCCTGAGCTTCCCGCCTCCTCGCAAATCGAATTGAATCGGGGCTTCGCCCCGGGGCGGATCTGGAGAACGTTTGAAATAGAGAGAGGATATCCTGCTTGTGCCCACCTTGAGAGGCTCGTTGTTGAACGGGCTTTCAAAGATGAGGCGGGTTTTCTCCGCATCTTCCTCAATGCGGACAGCGTTCCCGCTCAGGTGCTGGCCTTCGACGTCCACGAGGCCGTCTGTATCCGGGTCTTCGTGGCCCTCGTTGCGCCGCAGCTCAGTGATGGCGTCCCATTCATAGATTTCAAGATGGCTCACGATGTTCTTGAGGTCGCCGCCTGCCTGACTCTGCAGCATGATTCCGGTTCCGGTGGGGAAGCTGTCAATAGGATCGGGAGTACGCTGGAGCTTTTCCCCATTCAGGTAGACGTAAATCTGGCGACGCTCACGGTCGACCCGGAGCTCGACGTTGACTCCGCGGCCACGGAATTCCTCAGGGCGCCGATGAGATTGGGCAAGGGTGTGCCAGCGCCGGCCTCCCTCCGTTGTCTGGCGCTTGAGTTGAGAGCCCATGGAGTTTAATTCGAAGTAATATCGATCCGCATTTCCCGTGCGCTTGAGGTAATCGTCGCAGAAGTAGATCCGGAAATTGGGCCCGGTTTCCCAGTCGAGCCGGAAGCGGAGAATAAACTGACGGGGGAGGACATTCTCTGCCGCGATGGTGCCGCTCGTATCACAGGTCAGTTTGCCGTCTTCCCATTCCCAGTCATCGTTATCGCTCCATTCGGTAAGGGGCTTGGGTCCCATGTAGACAAGCTTCTGCGGGGTCACCCCGAAGTCGATGGAGCGGCTGTTACTGCGCTTTATCGTAAGGTCCCCTGCAAACCAGGTGTGGAACACAAGCGTCTCAACGTCGAGAGAGCGGAGGGTGCCCGGCAGGATGTCACCGTTGACGAGGTGGAGAAGTTGAGGGTCGCTGTGCTGCTTCCCGGGCTTCACCTCGAAGTTGATTGAACGGAGAGCACTCGCTCGCAGTTCAACTGGTTCAGCGCTGATATCCGAATCAATGACAACTTTCTGGTTGCCATCGATCGAGCGGACCGTGCCGCGGAGGGTGCTGCCGTCTTTGAGGCTGACTTGATCTCCGGCAGCCATCGCGGAGGCGGCCAGCGCGAGCAAGCAGGGAAGAAGGGGAAGGGTGGCGTTCACGGTAGCGGGAGCGGTATCAGTAATCGTCGTCCCAAGAGTCAAGGACGCTGGGGCCGAAGGCGAATTCCATCAAGCCCGCGTAATGTAAATCCAGGGTCAGTTCGCCGAGGGCGGGGTGATGTCCCCGAATTCGATTGGCATTGGCCTCCCCGGGGCGAATCGTGAGTCGGCCGTATGGACGAAGGAGGAGGCGCACGCTCTGGCGGCTGGCCTCTTCCTCATCGTCCCCGGTTTGTCCGGCCCTGGCGAATCGAATTTCCTCTACATCTTCCTGAGGAACAGTCATCTGGGCGTAGGTGCCTGTCATCTTGAAGTCCCCATCGGCAAGCGACTCCAGCTCTCCGGAAAAGCGGTCTGTTCCGTTCGTAAGGAGTATGACATCGCGATCGTCCGTCTCCATGCTCTGGGCGCTATCGATCATTCCATTCCAAGCCGTCACTGCGACGTCGGACACTCGGAGCCGTGCCTGAGCGTTCTGGGACGCGAAGGCGAGAAAGGAACCGGAACCTACATATCCGCGGCGATCCTCCCACTGACTGACGAAGCGGCCATTGGCAAAAAGGGCGATCGTGCCCGCGAGTCGGTCACAACGTAATTCGAAGACCGCCTCTCCCGTCTCATCGAGGCGCAGATTTGCACTGGAATTCGAGAGCCGGTCCATGTCGGCCTCGCCGTTATCATTAAAATCGCACCGGTAGACCTGTGCGTAGTTCGAATAGATGGTCAGGACATAACTATGCCCGTAAGTGTAAGCAAAGCCGCTTGATCCTGAGCCCGGACGATTGCCGGGTTTGGCGCCGGGGTTCTGTCCGGCCTCCTTGTCTTCCCCGTTCTCCGGTTCCGCTTTACCGGGCTGCTTCATGGTGGCGTGAAATGCGATGGCGGCATTGAGCCGGTTCCGCCAGGCGAGGGTAAAACGTATGCGCACCTGGTCTGGGGACTTGGTGTCGACGGCGATGGGGAGCTGACTGTTACTGTAGTAGGCGCCGCCACTGAAGACCCATGGGAGTTCTTCCTCTGGTTCCTCCTTAGGCTCTTCCCTTGGCTCTTCCTTAGGCTCTTCCTTAGGCTCTTCCTTAGGCTCTTCCTTAGGCTCTTCCTTAGGCTCTTCCTT
>Ga0163179_10000324_pt1 | contig 33717 bp, 27 predicted proteins | sample AtlANTMetagenome_FD_109643 | JGI IMG/M metagenome (GOLD analysis project Ga0163179, IMG submission 109643) | Marine eukaryotic phytoplankton communities from the Atlantic Ocean - Atlantic ANT 2 Metagenome | ecosystem: Environmental > Aquatic > Marine > Oceanic | place: North Atlantic Ocean... | reverse complement strand
TACTTGGCTAGTTTTATCAATTAAAGTCTGCAGGGTTTCTTCATCGAAAAAGCCGCCCGATCTAGTTTCTGGATCACCACCGCCTGATATGTGATCAAAATATGCAGAGGCTTCTTCTAAAACATCTAGCATAAATGCAGTCGAAGATGAATCAACAGATGTAGATTTTGGAGTAGAAAGACTTTCTTTAGTTGATGGCTCTACGTTAATTTTAGGAGCGGTAGGTGGTCTATACTTATTCACTTTCTCAGTTTCAGCAATCATATAATCGCTTAGAGATTCAATTGCTGATTCTAGTAGATCGCTTTTTGGTACATCTAAATCTGGAGGCACACTTGGGGCTGAAGGATCACCTTTTGGAGCATATAATTTATTAGTTTCGTTCTTATTTGCCATTAGACCGTTACACTACCTTTAGATACTAAATATCATTAACCTGATCTTTTCTTTAGCTGTTTTAAAAACTCTCTCTGTCCTTCAGGTGTCTCCAAGACTTTGGCCATTGAACCAATAACTTTTTGCCAGCGACCAGCAAATAACTCTGACTCTTTAAGAACATGATCTCGCTGTTCTTCGTTTAAATCTTCGATTATCTGTTGAAACGCAGGCGTTTTCTGCAGCGTTTTAAAAACGTCCATGTTTTTTATTTCTTCTGGATCATCACCAACCCCATAAGGGCCGGACTCATCAAAATCTATGTTTTTCTTTTTTCCCATTTAGACTATCTCCTAAGTTGTTCGACCGAGGCTTGAAACTTTATCACTGGTTCCCTTAGCAACGAGATCAGCCTCAACTAACGGAATTGCAACATCTTCGGCCTTCATAGTAACATTCAAGCTTAAGTTAATAGTAACATTACCATCATCAATTGTAACCTTATCTCTCCTAACTCTAAGTGAATCATTCACTTGCTCAAGGACCGCATCTATATTTATAGGCTTAATCTGGAGAAGACTCTCGGCAGTTTGGTTGTATGCTTCAACAAGGGCTGCAATTCTAGTGGCAGTAGCCTCGCCAGCCTCTCCTGTTCTAGATTGGATTATATTTTCAACAGCTTGAAGGCTTTTTTCTGTTGCTACAACTGCATCAAAAGTATTTCCAAATGCTGATATTCTGTCAGCGGCACTATCGCTTCCGCCGAAGAAGCTCATCGCGCCCCGTATTATATCGCCCATTCCTGTAAATCCAGAGACCATACTTACAGTACGAATAACTTGATCCATCAAGGAAACTACCCTCTCAATCCCACTTACCATAGTCGAGAAAATTGTATCTACTACGCTAGCAATTCCAAGTGCTGTAATTTCAAACACCGCTATCATTCTTACACCAACAGCTTGAACTGCTTCTAATATTCCAGAAGACAATATTACTTCTGATAATCCGCTAAACGCTATCATGAAGGTGTCGACTATTTGAGACACCGAGCTTTGAACCACTCCCATAACAGCGTCGAAAACTCTTGTAAAAGAATCTAAGAAGGCAATTTGTACATCTGCCATTCCACCAACTACTGTTTCCACTAAGCCGACCATTGTTTCCATAAACAAGGTTGTGATATTGCCAATCATTGACCCAATTGCTTCAGACATCATGTCCATAGCCATTACAGCTGCCTCTCTTAGTAGATCTGGTAATAATAGAACCTGCTGCATGAGCCCTTCAATTAGAAAATGCCCCATTTCGTTAGTTGCTTTGGAAGGACTGTCGATCAAGAAGCCGGCGCCCATTTCTCTAATTGCATTCTCGGCAATCCGTCTGATTTCAGCAGGAAGACCCCGGATTGCCTGTAAAAGACCTTCTAGAAGATTGTCACCAACCTCTTTGATATTTTTCCAAGAAAATGTGGTAGTTAAGTTTGTCCAGGCTGTGGAGATATATGTTCCCATTTTTGATGGTATTTTACCGATATCTTCAATGATACCTGTCGCCCATTCTGAGATTTCAGTGGCGCTAACTAAATCTTTCAAGTCTTCCCAGTACCCGGAAACTCCATCGACCATTCCCGACCAGATTGCATTAAATGTTTCACTGATACCTTCGAATGGACCAAAGAATCCAGCCAGGATCCACTCAGAAGCTTCCCTCATTAAAGTACTTTCTGAATTGATGCCCCAGTATTCTTTAAAAGCAGTCCACATTTCTCTAATTTTTTCCATGAATTGTTCAGGAATATCTTCCCAGACATTAGCCATTCCTTCTAGAATAGACTCAACTCCCCGGCCAGCGTTTCTGGCTATTCTCATCCATTCTGTTGGGCTTGTTATAAAATTCCACAATCCCATAAATAGCGTCTTTAAGGTTTTTCCAATAAACTTAATCGCCTTCTTAATTCCATTAAAGAGCATTTTAGCTCCGTCAGTTGCTATCCAAAGAGCAGCGTCTCCTAACCAGCCTCCGATGTTAGAAAGCCATGTTGGCAAAGTCTCCATGAAGAATCTTGTAAGTGAAGCTCCAATGTTAGCAAAGAATCCAACAAATCCTTCGACTAAAGAAGAAAATCCTTCAGATACTTGATCAATATCTCCAGTGAACATCCCTATTATTATATCAGAGAATCCTTTTATTACGTCTAAGAAATTATTAATCTGCAAGCCTATGAGCTCGGCAACATATCCTAGCCCAATAGCATCAAGGAGGTCAGTAGCAAAATCTCCAACAGAAGCGATCACTTCACCGAAAGTTGTAATCCATTCGTCTGGAAGTAAACCCATTGTTAGTGCGTCTAAAACTGAAGCAGCACCAATCCCAGCCTGGGCACCGAGAGTGCTAAACTCATCTTCAAATCTTGTGCCAATTCTTTCTCTAGTTTCGCCTATTGAGTCACCTACACCTAATGCAATAGCGACTGCCATCGCCGGTGGGAAGATTTTTGATGCTAATGACCCTGCTTTTGCGCCGAATGCGGCTAAACTTTTTGGCATTATACCCTTAAAGAAGGCCCCAATCTTTGAAGTTAAACCAGGGCCTGCTTTTTTCATAGCTTGTTCAACACCCTCGCCTATAAGCTTCTTACCAAAAATATTAGAAAGTTTATTCCATACGAATAATTTTACTGCTCCTAGAGCTGCAGCAATAATTGGGCCGCCGAATGGTAATAGCAAGATAGAAGTCAAAACTGCGATGGTTTCTGCTGGTCTTTTCTCAAATCCTGTTTTTAGCGCTGTCCAAAGAGCAGATACAAGTTCTCCCCACGGTATTTCAGCTAATTTTGGTATGAGTTGACCCAACGCGGCTGTAATGGTTGGAAACATAGAGTTAGCCACATCTTTTCCGCTTGACTCTGAGTTTCCATTGAGCCAATCTGTTAAACCGTTAAGCATGTCTATTAAGAAATCAACAGCCATACCAACAACTTGTGGAATAGCGCCTATTAGCATTCCAAAGCCTAAGTCAAACACTTTTAAGAAAAACTGCATGGTCTTGGCAGCAAACTCTTGCATGTTTCCATCACTTAAACCTTGACCAAAAATATCATTAATGAGATTTCCTAAGGCATCAACAGCAGTTGATGGATCTTTTATAGCTTCAAAAAATGTTCTAAACGCTGAAGTTACATTTGCCATTATTTTTGGAAAACGAGAAAACCAATATCGAATATAATCTGCTAGGAATTCTAATCCACCACCCTCGCCAAAAGCTTCTCCAAAAACTTGGCCGAGCTCAAGTCCAATATTGTACATATCTCTAAGAGAGTCATAAACATCGCCTAGCAAAGACTGCATTCCTTTGCTATAAAATAATCCTTTGCTAAATCCAGCAAAAAGATTAGCAAACGGCCCAGATTCCATATCACTTAATGTGTCAACGAACTTACCCATTTGCTCAGTAAGCTTCATCATGGCTTCTTCTTGTGTTAATGCACCAGCGGCTGCATCTGCAGCTGCATCTTCAAAGTCTCCTAAAGCAACATCAGCGTTTGATGGGTCTAATGCATTGGATAGATCACCAACATCCATCCCACTTATGTCTGCAAGTCGTTGTTTCTCTTGGCGACTCATATCAGCAAAAGATTTTCCAGTTTCTGCGAAGCCTTTTCTTAACATTTCAAGCTTTTCAGCAGGATCAGCAGTCATCAAATCCATAGTGTCAACAGTAACGCCAAATGTTTGCGCTAGTTCAGAAGCTGCTTGTGCAGCTCCTTCAAAATCGTCAGTTTTACCAGTTAGTCCCTGTAGCGCTTTAATTTCTACGCCTAACTTGCCAGCATATGCAGCAGCAGCAACGAAACTTTTCGAAGTAGCGCTACCAAATGTCGCCATATCTTCAGCCATGGCACTAACATTCTTGCCGATCGTCATTGAACTTACACCAAACGTCTTAGACAAGTGAACGGTCTGCTGCATTTGCGTTCTCATGACGTTTCCAAGATCTTGACCAGAAGATCGGGCTGCCCGACCAAGATTAGCAAACGCTTCAGCAGAGAAACCTAGAGCTTTCTTAGCAACTATAAACTCTCCAGCGTTAGCTACTAATTCGTCGCGCATTAATTCAAACTGAGATCCTAATCCTGATGCCATTTCTGATACAAATGCAATTTTGGCTGCCATACCTTCGCCACCGTAACCAAAGATTCTAGACGAACCAGCGACTGAGTCGCCCATCTCGGCTACAGTTCCCGCTATGGCTTCAAAGTTTTGTGAACCTCTACCAAACTCATTAGCAACTCCCTCCCAAGCTTGGCGAACTTGAACTCCTTCTTGGGCCATTTTTACAGCAGCTGCACCAAAAGTATCCATGAAGCCGCCCAGCGCGCCAGCAACACTCATGACAAGGTTAATTATAACACTTATACCACCGGTAGCTGCGGCTAAGGTGGCTTCGAAAGATGAACCAACTTTTTCAATTACGTTAATTGCTGTGCCGCCGAAGATTGCCATTTGGCCGCCGAGCTTTAAAAAGCTGCCAGCCCCGGTTTTTCCAATTCCGCCTAAACCTTTACTTAAACTGTCAATACCTCCACCAGAGTCGCCTAAGTCATTAAGGCTTCCAGCTAGGTCAGATATTCCACTGGCGGATTGCTGATTTGAATCGCCCATCTCATTTAAAGATTCGGCTAATCTTGAATTTATGTCTGCTTGCTGAGATCCAGCAGCATTCATGTCATTCAAGATGCTGTTACGCTCACGAAGCGCAGCATTTAATTGGTTAACAAGGTCTAGCTGAGTTTGAAGATCGTCTATTGATGCCACTGTGCCACACTATAAAAATAAAAGTTGCCTGTTTGATAAGTATTCACCACGCAAAAAATCAGATGAAATAGCAATCAAACAAATACCTTAAAATGGCCACGACCAACCAAACTCTTTTTTAAATTTTTTTGAAAGTGTTTTCTTTTTCTCTATGGACTCTGATATTAATAATTTATTTCCGTTTAAAAGGTTTTCATAAAGATCTTTAGAGCAATTTAAAACGCTGCTATAAGCTTCTAGTTTGCTCTTACTTCCCTTGACTTTAACCATTGGTGATATACCCATTATATATGCAGCTGAGGCAGCCATTAGCTTCTTAGGTCCCTTTGAACTCATTGATTTATCTCCGGTTTCGATAAATATAAATATTCACCATCAGGTAAACCTACGTAACTTTGCCGGTACTTGGCTTCTTTGTCTTCCCTGAAGAGTTCTAGTGCCGGAATCATTTGACGCTGCGCCTCTAGAAGCTCCTTGGGCTTTTTTAATTTCTTCATTCAGCCTATTAATAAACCATCTACGTTTATATATCGCTAAGTCGTAACACTCTTGGTAAGTAAAGCCCATATAGTACATCAGAAGAAATGTTTCTTCTAAATATACCTCTTTATCATTCGGAGTCAGGCCAAAAAAACGCCGCCCCAAGGGGCAGTCTAACCTCCGAAGTCTCCATGCAACTAGGGCAATCCATCCATGATTTCATGTCAATGCCAGGCTCATTCTTATCTACAAATTTTCTTAAAAATAGAGAATCTCTAGCTGGCATATTCCTAATAAACATATTAATTTTACTCTTATCAGTAATACCATCGATACTAACAATTTGATACTGTAGTCTTGTGGTAACTAAACTATCTGCTACCATGCCTTGCTTCTTTCTTCTTTCTGTTATTTGGCTAATGTCTCTTTCATCTTGGCCTGTTAAGAATTTAAACCTAACTGCCTTTTTAGTCATTGGAAGCTCTACTTCAAAAAGATTTGCCCCTAAAGAAACTGGCTCAATCTGTAATCTCTTTAATGGTAATTCTGTTAAATTAAACTCTTGCTTAGATCTATTTGAGCATGCAGGGCAGTCTACTTCAACTCTATAAGAAGCTCCATAACCAGTAACTCTTAAAGCTATCATTAAAGCGTTTCTATCGCCAACTAAGCATTGTTCCGGGTGAAAGCCTTCATCCACAATACACGATTTTAAGAGTTCTGATATTACTGTGCCCTTCTTTATAAGAGCTTTAGAAGTTAAAATATCTTCTTCTCTAGCAGTCATTGCTCGGATAGATAACATTTCTTTGCCGTGCATTTTTGAATCTGCTGGATAAACTACTCCCCTAGATGGAAGAGGAACATTCTCAACCGGGACTTGGTAGCCAAAGTCATCCATCATCACATCTCTAGTTTCGTGACCTTGAGTTGCGAACACTTCATTTCTTTTGTTTTTCTTGTCTGACATACTAAACAACTCCTAAGAATATAGTAATCTTGTACTATATAATTCAAAACATTCTATCTAGTTTGTAAAATGAAAGTTTTGATAATCTTAGGAGTTGATTTAGATTTTTTGATATAAATCAGTACTGAAGTACGCAGTTATCGAAACGGATTGTTAAAGCAATTTCGGTAGCATCTTCTGTACCATAATCTAGATCGCCAAAGTTAGCCGCTGTTAAGAAACAACCTTTAAGATCCCAAAGCTCAACAACACTACCTACAGGGTCAAGCATTTTAAGTTGGCAATCTCTCTTATAGAAATCTGCGTAGCCGGCGCGACCTGAAACAGTTTCAGAATGAGTTCTAATCCACTCCATAACTTGTTGTGCTCCAGACGGTGCAATTGGATCATAGAGCGTTACGCTCAATGCTTCGTAAGAGAGTTTACCTGCGAGGTATCTTCTTCTATTGATGTACTCAATAGTTGTTTCACCAACGGAAACTGATGGTCGAGCTGCAGACTTCATTAAGAATGCGTCAATACCTTCGATGGCAAAAACCCATCTAAACTTTCTCTTTGGCTCGAATTTGTTGGGTAGCATATCTCCAACTGATAATGTTTCTGCCATTTTTATTACTCCTTCATGATTTAAATATTAAGTATTAATGGATTTATACTAGATTTCTGTGCCATTGTTTGTAACGACAAAGTCTAGACTAATAAATTCTACTGCCCGGGTAGGCTGTAAGAATATTTTACCGCGGATTGTGTTGTTTTCAACATCAGCTTGAGTTGTGGTAGTAGTATCAATAAGAACCTTAAATCTATCTAAACCTTGCTGTTGTTGAATAGTTGTAAGAATTGGGCTGACTGCAGCTGAGAACCTTGTAAGTGTTTCACCACGGTTAGGCTCGAATAAGAATGTATCTGCAACTTGTCTTACCTTTCTTCTAATGTCAATTAGAAGTCTACGAACGTTAACTCTATCAAGAGAAGAAGCAGCGTTAAGTAGGGTCTTCTGACCGAATATTACCAGACCAGAAGAGGTCGGGAATTTAGTGATTGGATTGATATCCGCATCATATAACACGTCTAAATTATTTTTGCTTAAGTTTAATGTTGACTGGTTCACATCTTGGAGTGCGCCGCGAGTAAAGCCAGCGGGAGCAAACCATGGGAATGCAACAGCATCATTGAGAGCTAAAGCGCCAATAACTGCAACTGAAGGTGCCGCCCGAACATTTGTTTGGGTTGCTGGATCAGGTATTACGACATCAGGGAAGTATGCTGCGGCGAATGAAGTATCAAGAGTCCTTGACTTAAAGTCATCGACTGTTAATGAAACGCTAACAGTTTGTTCAAGAGATGAAGTAACTACGTTATTAAGTGTATCTCTTTCTTCGATATCCATAATATAAAGAGCATCAAATCTTTCTTCTGTCTTCTGGACTGCATAATCTGTGATTTTTGTCTCTCTAATCCCAGGAATTGCAAGGAGTTGAATGTCTACATCTGATTTTTCTGCCATTACGTCTAAAGCTTTAAGATAAGTAGAAACTGTTTGCCCTTCTCCTTCACCTTGACTAGTATCATTCATTTCTCTTAATGCTGCTAGGTTAGATAGTTTTGCTTTTTGAGCATCAAAAATATTGACTCCATCAAAACCACCCTGCATTGGGAAAGTAAATCTGAGGAATTTAGTAGAAGCTGGATCTCCAAAGTCTTTACTAGCGTCAAGGAATCTGCCTGGATCAAAAGTTCCATCAGTTTTTCTTAGAGAAGCACTAAGCACTCCTTTTCTTCTATAGGATGCAAATGCCCATTCGTTATTATCTACAACGTCTGAAGAAGATTTTGTATGGACTTGGATTTGCTCCATACTAAAAGCATTATTGTTAAACCTATCAGAATCTAAAATTGTTCCACCAGAATCTAATATTCCAGCGTTATCTCCAACCCAAGCTGGCCTATTAGCAGTCTGGAAGTATGGATAATATTTCATGAAAGCTAAAATCGATTCGTCTACAACAACTTGCTTGTTGGGCTCTGTGGTTGAATCAAGCTTTTCAAACTGGAATCCCCAAGATAATCTTGAACTAGTTTCTCTCTTTGGATCAGTTCCGAGGGAGATATTTTGTCTCTGGGGCTGTGGTGGTTCAACTAAGTGATCCCACCAGCTTCCCTGGAGTACATCGTTACCACCAGACCCAGTAAATACGTCTGCAGCGTTAAAGATATCTGACCCAGAACTAACTAAGTGGTATGGACCCCTGTATCCCAATGGAAGTGCGCTGTGGTGAACATTACCATTTGTAACATCTGGGTGTACTTCTACTCTGACTTGTTTTGATAAGTTCGGGTGTGTTCCTTCAACAACTATTTTTTGGTTTCCAGCCATTTTATCAAAATCATAATAAATGTTATAGTCACCAATTCTTCTAGCGATGTAATTGTCAGATCCAGGATTTAAGTCGACACCAGAAAAAGTCTCTATTGGTCCATCACCGAGAGCTTCTGGAAGAACTCTCTTAATGTAGACATCAAACTTTCCATAATCTCTATCTGTTTTTCCAGATTTAATATTTGCAATTTCAATAGCTAACTGCTCTTTGCTTCTATCTCCATCATTTAAAGCATGAAACTTAAACAAGTTAGTTCTTTTAGATCCAAACTTCTGAGATGTTACGAATGGAGAAAATGCTGTTCTGAATCTATCTTGAAAGCCTTCGTAATTTGGTTTTGTTGCGTTTCCTGTGTTTCGGTTTAATGAACTTGTCAATAAGAACGCAACTGGCTCTCCAGAGCCTGTTGGCTTGAACTGAGAAGCCCCACTTAACACCATAGATCCTGTAATAATAGCTAAATTAGGGTGAACAGTATAGTAATTGTAAAGGTAGTGTCCAGCCTCTTCTATTTTAGATGGGTCCGTATTTAGGATATTTGGCAGATAAGACGGACTCAATGGAGAGAGAGAAGCTGTAACAGTGTTTGGATACCTTGTAGTATGTTTGTGGCCATTTAGCAACATAACAAATTCATAGTTGGTTGTGTTAGAAAGATTTACATCTCCAACATGACCACCGGCAAGAGATTTAACATCCCAATCTTTTGCGGTTGCGGGAGTATTATCACTGTATCCGGAACCACTTAGCGAAGCAACGACTCCTGACGGAACCATGATAACGCCACGGACAATTGGGAAGCCTTTGTCTTGGTTTTCACCGGTTCGGTGGATTGTGTTTCCTTTAAAACCAGCTCCCATTCCAGCATCATCGAAGATAGTAGAACCAGCTGAAGCAGACATAAAAGCTCCAAGCAAATATGTTCGGCCTTTATTTTCGCCACCTTTAGCTGTTGCGTATGCGTAACTATTATTTCCTACAAGCCCATTGTCTTGTACTCCCCTCTGACCTACTGTAAATCCAGAGTTCTTTACTCCTCCAGCTTCAATAGTATTACTGTCTGCATCAGTTCCTGCTGAGTCAAGCCTTTTTTCTCCAGTACCAACCCCTAAAACTCTTAAGTAAGTACCAGCTCGAGCATTTCTCATCCACTCATACATAGCTAATGGCCCGAGTTTTTCGCCATCAGTTGATCCGAATATAGCGACAAAGTCTTGATAAGTGGCTACAGTTTGAGGAACAAATGCTGGTCCCTCTTTTGCAGTACCTATAATTCCTGCCGGCGTGCCCTGAGGAGCTGTTGCAGTCGGACCGCTTAAATCGATCTCCCTTGTTCCCACTCCTGGACTTCTAAATGTTTGTTCTGCCATGTTTAATTCTCCTAATCCTTATAGATAGATATTCACTATTCGAATAATACGCCACTGTTTGTTACAATAAAGTCAATAGCAATAAATTCAATTGATCTAGTTGGTACAACTACGATCTTTCCATTAAGCCTATTTTGATCAACATCTTCTTGCGAGTTGTTAGTGCTGTCACAAATTACTTTGAATTTTTCAATTCCTTGCTGAGTTTGAATCAAAGCAAGAAGTGGTGCAACTTGACCAACAAACCTGTCTCTTGTTTTAGAGTTGTTAGGCTCAAATAGAAGCTTATCTGCTATTTGTACAACCAGCCTCTTAACTTCTAGAAGCATTCTTCTAACATTAACTCTGTCTAGAGCAGACTTAGCTTGCTGAAGTGTCTTTTGCCCGAAGATTACAAAACCGCCAGTGGGGAAGTTTGCAATCGGGTTAATTCTAGCATCATAGAGGTTGTCTCTATCAGAAGTTGATAGTCTAACCTGGGTATTCACAACTGATCCAAGAGACCCTCTGTTAAACCCTGCGGGTGCAAACCATGGGTAAGCCACCGAATCATTATAAGCTAGAGCTGAAAGTGCAGCTACCGAAGATGGAACTTTAACGCTTCTGTTATTAACAGCATCATTAATATATACATCTGGGAAGTATGTAGCAGCATAGTTATTATCGACCGTTCTACTTTCAAATTGCTCTCCAGTCTCTCTTGCATCTGGTTTAGCTGTACCGCCGTCGAAAAGCCTGTTTTCATCTTCATCGTAATGCTGAATGTCCATGACATACATCGACATAGCGTATTCTTTATTTAATCTAAGTGCTAAGTCTGTAACGAATGGATCTCTAATTCCAGGAATAGAAAGTAAATTCGTGTTAACAATAGTGTTGTCTGTCATTATTTGGACTGCTTTACGATAAGCTGCGATGACATTATTTTGAGAGCCGGCGCCCATCATCCCACCATTGCTAGTGTTTGCTAATCCTAATCCACCAGTAATAGTATCTCCGCCTTTTCCTCCAGCGTCAGTAGATGCTGCTTTGTCTCTCATTAATCGAACATCTTTATCAAGAATGTTTAATCCGTCCCATCCACCATAAAATATATTGGTGAATTTTGCATAATCAGAGAATCTATTGAATTTTATAGAGCTTGACTGTACTAAAGAAGCAAGTGTTATCCTGTCAGTTCCATATGAAGGGTCATAGACCTTGTAAGTGGTACCATCTGGGATTGCGTCTCTAAAGTATGCCGATCTTTTCATAGCTTCTGCTGCGGAGCTAGAGAGTGCAACTACAGTATTATCTAGTAAAGCAACTTTAGCTAAACTAAACTTATTGTTATTGAAGTAGTCTTTTCCAGAGCCAGTGACTAAGTTATCTAGTTTTTCAATTCCAGTAAATTTACTATATGCACCAATTATTCTATTAAAAGTAGATCCTGCGTTGGCATCTAAAGCTGGATTTACAGATCCATTAGTGTGAAGAGAAGAAGTTAATTGTAATCTTGTTGTTTTAACTCCCCAGTATAAACGTGAATCAACTCTTTCGCTCTTACCGATATCTCCCTTGTATTTTGTGCTAGTCTGCTTTACTTTACCTCTAGTGACTTTAAATCTAAATGGAAGCGGAGGAACAATTGAACCTGTTAGTGATGGTGCACGAACTCCGGTACCAATCCCTTGTTCAATCCTTCTGTTGAAAGCTTGATCAGATGCATTATCAACATCAATTCCAAGTGCTCTGATTTTTTGCCCTGTATCTGTTAGAGAATCTGAGAACTTAAGCGTTGGAACTCCAGTAAAACCAAATGGTAAGCAAGTTTTTGGAATTCTTTGGTTATATACATCATCGTCTACAATTACTCTAATTCTAGCAGATTTATTAGGATAAAGACCTTCAATTACAATTCTTCTATCATCTGGATCTTCAGAGTCAAAATCGTAATAAACTTTTTTATCACCAACTTGCTTAGCAATGAATCTGTCGCTCTTTGGATCTAGACTACAATTAGGGAATACTTCAAGTACTTCCCTACCTAAGTCAGTGTCAGTGAGAACTCTTACTTCAACGTTAAATGTTCCATATTCATAGTTTGGATCTGTAGAAGCTACTAAGTTACTAATTGATATTTTAACTTTATCGTTCGCATAAGCACCATCATCTATAGTTTCAAAGTGAAATAACTCAAACTCTTGGGTTCCAAATGGCTGAGATATGAAGCTTGTTGTTCTTGGCGTTGTATATCTTGTATCAAATCTTCCAAACGAATCCATCCATTTATCGCCGGCGCCGACATTGTTTATTTTTGTCGAACCTGAGAATAAACCAATAGATTTTGTTAAGTGACTAACTGGTGCTAGCTCGTCTTCAACAGCGAAATCTTGCCAAAGCAAGTGTTGCGCTTCTTGGAATAAATCTGGGTCAGCGTTTAGAACGTTAGCTATGTAGTGTTTATTAGCTGGGTTTAAAGAAGCTGTGTAGATTCTAAGTCCAGCAACATTATCATCATATCCCCACCTTTGTCCTGCAGAAGAAGAAATAACTAGCTTGAAAGTTTGATACTTTGGATTGCCAGTAGCTTCTTCTCCGCCAGAATTGCGGAATTGAGTAGCTGTTATTCGAGCTGCAGCCCCGGCTGCTGTATTAGCTCTTAACCAGGAAGTATTAATTGTTTGATTGTGGTCTGCTACTAAAGCTCTTGAGCCAGTTGAAGTTAGTATAACTCCACGGACCAGGTTAATATTTCGAGCACCACCAAATTTAGTTGGTCTAGTTGCCAGTGAAGGATAACTAACATTATCTGTAAAAGAAGGATAACCAACACCTTCTTGCGAGGCTGAAACGTAGTGTAAAGCAGTTATAAACTGAACCATACCTTGGTCTATCAATCCTGCAACTGCATCATCAGATCGTGAGCTAACAAGTTTAAAACCAGCATTTTTAACATAACCATAAGTTCTGGTATTGCTGATATCACTGTTACTAGAGTTTGATCCTGCACCTAACACCCTAGTGTAGGTTACTGCTTCTCTATATTTTAAATACTCATTCACTGCGTAAGGACCAAATCTATCTGGGTGAAGAGTTCCAAACTTAGTTTCGAAATCTGCGAAGCTCCCGACAGTGACCGGCACGAATGCAGGTCCTTTTTCTGCTGTGCCTATAACTCCAGCCGGTGTTCCTAGCGGAGATGCCTGTCTTTGTGAAAGGTCGATCTCCTGCTCGAAAAACCCTGGAGACCTAAATGTTTGTTCTGCCATGTTTTTATCTCCTCAAGCGCATATGCTGTCTATCATAATTATTAAAGTTAATTTCAATCTTACTTAGGAGTTAGTACTATTTCGCCTAAATCATAAGTAATTTGTTCTTTATAAACCGTTTCACCAGATCTCTGGTTTCTAGATTTAATTTTAAGTTCCTGTTTGACTGTTTGACCCGTGTATGGATCTATATACTTTCTCTCTACCGTTAATGGGTCCGGACCAGACTCTGTTCCACCGACATTAGTGTTTTTATAATATGGTGGATCATTAGTCAAAGAATTGTTTCCAATTGCCCCAGCTGGTAACGGTTCATCAATTGTTGTTAAGTCTTGCAAAATATAATCATCTGGGTTTCCACTCGCGATTCCTCTCATGTCTATTTGTTTTGGCATTGCATTAACTTCTATCATATCAAAACTTATTTGTGGCGCTGATATGTATTTTGTGACAATTGATTTAGACCCTGGAAATTTAGGGTTTATTATATAACCTGTAACTTCTACACTCATCGAATACTTAACTATTCTCTCATCATCACTAAAATCATCAAAATTTGCTTCTGATGCTATAGATTCTCCAAAATATGCCACAAAATAATAGCCTTTTTCAGATTCGACCCTTACAGACCTAACTCCTTGACTATGATAAGATGACATAATGCAACTTAAAATATCGTTCATTTGTTGCATATACTGTGTCCATATCGTTATATCATAAGTTGCAGTAAAATATTTTGGAGATCTTATAGTGTATATTTCGTAAATATTGTTGGCTGCTTTTTTACTGATTAACTTTCCAGATCTAAAGTCTGGGCTAGATTGTATATTTGATCTTCTTTTTGCTATTTTTCCAGGCTCGGTCCCATCGCCATCTGAAGCATTTCTATCTACATTAGGGATATAGTGTGAAGGGTGGGCTCTATCATCTTGGTTAATTAGATTTTCTTTATTCATAAACCTTTGATATGCAGGGTCTTTAGCAGATAATTTTTTCTTTATTGTTATATCACCAACTTGATTTGTTCCCATCCCTCTAGATATAGACTGGTTCACTCCAGTTCTAGATATAGATATTAAAGGAAGAATTAGTGCAGAAGATTTATCCCTTAATGGCTTTTTTCTTCTCAGAACTGCAAATCTTTCGCCAGTGGCAAAAATAACTGGTACTCTTTTAGAATTTTTATTATTTTCTTTGTAATATAAATCTAAGTCTTTATTAAAAAAGTTAAATAATGCTCTATCCACATCTTCAACAGAGCAATCAGGAACTTCAATTTCTTCTCCTACCGAAGAACCGAAAGGTAAATAACCATTGCCAGTTTGATAATAAGTTGACATTATTTCTTAATTCCTTGGTCTGCATAAAAAGATGAAGATACGCCAGAATCATCTCCTCTTGGGGATACTTCTGCTGGTTCACCTGAAATTGGAAGTTCTAATTTACCTTGATTTATTAAGTCTCTTTCATCGCCAGTATCTCCAAGACGATTGCTGGAGAAACCTCTTTGTTGAACGAATGTCTCTTGAACGGCCCCAGGATCTGAGTATTCTTCACTAGTAGGACCGTGCGGAGTTTTGTTAATTAAGCCTTTCCTTGCCTGTCTACATTTTAACACATATCCAGTGCTATATTCTATTTGGCCAAACAAAGTATTATCAACAACTGCAGATATTACTTCAAAGAAAGTATCTCCATAAGACAAATAATCTCCAGTTTCAGCGTCTAATTGTTTATGCATTAAATCTCTTTGGTGAAACCATACAGTTATTTCTGAATATTCCTCTACACCAAATTTATTAGTTCTATAAGATGCCATATTCCATTCTACTCTTGCATCCATTTCAACTGGAGGGTCAAATACTTTCTCTGGAGATTCTTCATAAACATCGTGAACATCTGATAGGTCATCTCTGACTTTGTAATAGTAAACTTTTTGACCCACTACGTCCTTTATAATCTCTTTGTTTAAATGAGATATTAAATCAAGCTCTCTAGGTGTGATAAAAAGTCTAGACATAGTTTAACCGATTATAATCGCTTTCCCTACTGGTATAGGTATAGTTTTAAGAACTCTTTGAAGATTTTCAGCTTTTGTAGCTTCTCCTTCTAGCATCTTATCATATGTAAGATTCTCTAAAAGCTCTTTCATATGAGCCATAAGTTTCTCTTTTTCTGATGTAGCTCTAGATAATAAGTCTGTTCCATTAAGCTGAAGATCTCCTCCGGGGATTGGTACGCTTCCAAATTTAGACCTTATAAGACCTAATATCTCCATAGATAGTGCTAGAGTATACTCATATATCCACTGTCTCCCCATCGAATTAATGCTTTTATAAGTTAAATAGTTAAAAGGAATATTCGCAACTGTACTTACTCCCTCTACAGTAGAATCATTATATGCAGGATCAAATGGGTCATTACCAAAACCAACTCTTAACCAAAGTTTTTTAGTTGAAGCTGTTTCGTCTGTAAATGTAGGTGTTGGAAATATTCTTATTTTTGTTCCGGAAGTTCTATAAGAAAAATTAGATCTTCTAACTCTATTAGACATATCCATCATTCCACCTCGAAGTACATCTTCGAAGACTGGTAAAACATAAAATACGGTCTCTGGAGTAAATGACTCGAATGAAAATTCATTATTAAGATAATTTATTGCAGATGTCGTATCAAAAAACCTATAAGCAGCTTGTGGTGAGAAGTGAAAAACTTCATGGATTTTTAATTTACCTGCGCCGTCTCCGTTTAAGCTAGAAGAAAAAATTAAGTTTCCACTCCCATCTTTTAGTTCAGAGTACATGTCATAATCTTGTCTACCGTCTTCTAGAGCTATAGAGCCAGAGAGCGTATTATACGAACCACCAAAACCACCTTCTTGCGCATAAGGTTCTGCTAATCTTAAAATAAAATCAAGAGTTTCATGAGCATATTTACCCTCAACATTAGATCCAGTAGTAATTCCTAATAAGTTAGACAACTGTGATTTAGTTTGGTATTCATTAATTAAAGTGCCATATTCCATAGTGGCTTCTTCAAAGCAAGCCCAAATTTGTTTTTTAGTTAGTTCTACGCTTAATAAATCATCGCCTAATTTTCTTTTGACAAAAGTAACGATCTTATCAGCATCTTGTTGAAATTCTTGATCGTCATCAAAATTACCAAATGGAGTTGGGTTTAAAGTTTTGTAAAATGCGGTAGACATATAAAAGCCTCTGGAACTACATTACTAAATATAGTAAATAAATAGTTAATTCCCAGAGGCTTTTTTTAGAAAAATTACCCTGTTAAAAATCTACGTGTGATTTTTACATGTAACTCTTTAATATTTTTTTTTACATTCCGCCCAATAAAGAAATTGCTATAAGGCCAGGGATTCTTTCTTTAACATAAACTCCAGAAAACAAAGTATCCGCTCTTCCTCCAACATAAGAGAATGCAGCTTCTATTTTATTAGATACTTCTGGATCTGAAGCTATTTCAGATGTTGCTACTAATAGTAATACACCGGTTTTTGAAGATTTAGCTGGAGCTGGACAAGGAGAAGACTTAATACATCCTTGATATAATGTGGCTCCAAGATCTCTAACTGAGTGATCTCTTACTACGGTGCTTCCTATAACCATTCTTCCGGGAACTGCTAAACATTTTTCTAAATCTTTAGAGTCAAAACTTTGAATTGGAGATGGTTCATTAGCTAATTTTAAAACTTGGGAAAAAAGCTTTGCAAAGTTTTTATTAGCAAGTGGGTACATACCTAGCATACCAACTTTACCACGTAAAAGGTGCAACTGTCTTTCATTATCAATTAGAATGTGGGGAGAAGCGCTTACATCAGAAAATAGCTGCGAAAAGTTATTAGATATGGTTGGATTTAAAAGCTCTTGAGCAGATGGCTTAGTAACTATATAGACTACTTTTCCTGAAGCCCCTGTAGAAGTTAAATATCTAGACATTGCGTCATGAATGCTGTGACATGCACTTCCAGTTCCGCCACCGCCACCGGCGAGAACAAATATCCAATCTACTTTACCAATTCTAGTTCTAAGAGCATCTTCTACAAGAGCTCCATTACTACTTAGCACTTCTTTTCCAAGAGTAACGTCTTTTCCGACTCCATCAGCTCCGGGGATTAATAAAAAGTGCTCTTCTGGAACACCGTCTGGCTGATCTTTTTCTGTAGTGTTTACTAACAAGGTTTTGTTAAAACCAGCGTCTAAAAAAGCTTTAGCTAGTTTTCCTCCTCCACCGCCAACTCCAACAAATGCACACGAAATTGCACTGTCTACTTCATTTTCTGGAAGCATTTGTTCATTGATAGCAGCCGGGTCTTCGTCATATGCTTCTACGAAATCAAAATCGTCGTCGAATCCAGATTCATTTTCATGTATCATTTGTTTTTTTGCCTCTTTTTTCTTTTTTTTGTTTTTACTTAATTTTCTTCCTAAAGAACCAGATTTAACTGAGCTTGCCATCTCTCAGCGATTCCTTTATGGTGTTCCTAAGAGCACGATATTGTCCGCCGGCTCTGCCTAGAACATTTTTAAGATCATCCCAAGTTACAAAATCCCCATCAGTCTTTTGTACAGAGCAGCATGCTTCGCAAGCTGTAAGTCTCTTTTCTAATTCATCAACTCTCTTTTCAAGAGCTGCAGTATTGTTTTTTGAAGCGGTCTTTACTGTTTTTTTAACCGCTGTGGTACTAGTAGAAGTAGTTGCCATTGTGTCCTCCAAGATCTACTTTGGTAATAGTAATAAGTATTACCGAAAGATAAAAAAAGAGGGGCCCTTTCAGGCCCCTCAGGATTAACTATTAACTAATTATCTTAGATAATGTTGAGATCCATGACTGTAACTGTACCGTAGAAGTCAGAACGAACCATCTTCTTACCATAGCGAGTCATAACACCCTTACGCGGGGTGAAGTCCTCTGGAGCGAAGATTGTAGGTGTAACAATCAGTGGTACGTATGGAGCGTAGACATAACCTGTTTCGAGGTAGCTACCACCCTTGTATCCGACGAGTACCTTGTTGCGTGGGAAGTATGGATCCTTGTAGACCGTGAAACGGTTGCTAAGGGTACCGACCTTCTCTGCGCCGATGCTCATTCCACCAGAAACTTGGCCTTCTCCGTCGAGAGCATAGCTTGGACGGTAAAGGACAGAAGCTTCAAGGACTGTAGCAACGTCTGGTGAGACGACGATGAAGTTAGCTGAACCACGAAGCGTTAAGCGGTGGATTTCATTAGCAACATCGATAATGGTCTCTACAAGAGTCTCGTACCATTCGCGGACTGTACCAGTGAAGCTAGCTCCACTTGGGACGCCACCAGAAGTACCATCTTTCTTGTTGACAAAGTTACCTGGCGCACGGCTCCAGAAGTAGTTAGTCTTAGCCTGGGTGAGAAGGTCGTTAAGAATTTCTCTATCAAGCTCAAGAGCAACTTGCTCGGAGAGGATCTGAGTAAGCTCAACCTCAGCGTCAAGGCTGTGGTAAGCATTCAAGTCCTGAGCGAGCTCTGGGGACCAACGAGCGCGAAGCTTCCGAGTAACAGCTGTAACAGCGATACTTTCGATCTTAATGTCGATCTCAGGAATCTCTGGGGTTGGGCTGCTAGTGAAAGTAGACTCGAAGGTTGGTATGGTGAGGGTATCACCGCTTGCTCCAGTACTAAGAGCTGGTGCAAGTGGGTAAGTAACCTCAAGGCGAGGACCGAATGTAGCTGGGTCTCCTGCAACACCGGATACGACCATAAGAATCGCAGTTTCACTGCTGCTAATATCAGCAAGTGGATTAGATGTCCAAGCGCCGCCAGAATATGTTCCAAGTCTGTTAAGACGACGAACATTGAATAACTGACTACCCTGCTGAATTGGGTTTCCGTCTGTGTCATTACCAATATTGGCAATACCTGGTGGCTCTGTGCCTGGAGTCTCGACGAGAAGGCCGACTTCCTTAATCATAGACGAATCGAGGTTACTAAGAGTATCAACACCGACGACTACGAAAGAGTAAGCAGCGTTACCGACTTTAGCGCCAGCTCCACCGGAACCATTGTTATTAAGAATAGCTCTTGTGATCTGTGGATCGAACTGGAGGAAACTTCCATCAGAACCAGTTGCCATAGCAGTGATGTTCTCAGTTAGAGAGCTGTTATCGCGGAAAGCTCCAGATGCGAGAATGTCAGCCTGGACGAGGGTCTGGGTACCGTGGACTCTGGAGTAACCGGAACCAGCAAGGTCATACTGACCGCCGACGCCGTTTGAACCAGAACGGATACCTTTACCAACTGGTGAACCATAGATGGAAGAACCAGTTACGTATGTAGCACCACCATCGGCAGCAACATCACCAACGACTGTACCATAGGTGTAGTCGAGGTAGAAGAGCAGACCGGATGGAAGAGACATTGGCTGAATAGAAACTAACTCGTTAGCAACTAATCCACCGAATACTCTACGTACGATTGGGAATGCGATGTTGGTGAATCCACGAAGATCACCACTAGAGGTCATACTTCCACCCCCAGTTGAAATTGAATTGGCTTCACGAAGAACCTGGGCTGCCTGGTTTTCAAGCAGAGTGGCCATGTTTTCGCGCGTAGTACCCTCAAGGCCGCGGAGGAGACCGGTACGGCTCCACTTTTCGACTAGTTGACGGTTATGGGTCCCGACGTGCCTTTGCCGGATACCTTCAGTTAATTGATTAAGCGTAAATTTGCTCATGTGTATCTCCTAAAAGGTTATTTACTTGTTGTTTAGTCCTGCAAGGACTGACCATCTGTCAACCTCAACGCCACTTTTTGCCGGTGCGGCAGATCGGGTTGATCGGGAAGCTGATGATAATAGTCTAGATTTGCCTTCTGAAAGGTTCTTTCTAGATTTGCGTGTCAAAGATTCACTTAGTGTCTTATAAAGTAACTTAGCTTCTTTGATTGTTGAAGCATTGTCAAGTGCTTCTACGATAGCGCGCTGCTGCTTAGTTGAAAGCTCACGATTTTGCATGAGCTTATTAGCAAATAATAGCTTCGCGTTAAAAAGGTTCATTTCTGAGAGTTGCTTTTTAAGCCTTGTGTTCTCTCTTACTAATTTTCTGCGGTTAGTTGATCTAGTTCTAGTTCTGCGACGAGATTCAACAGTTGGCTCTCCACCTTCGTGAGATCCGAGTTCGTCTGCTAGAACATTAATGAGGTCTTCTTCGTCAATTTCGATAACATCGCCGATTTCTTCTCCACCATGAGCAAGGTGAGGGTCTGCATCTGCTGCTTCTTCTTGCTCTCTAAGACGTCTCATTTTACGAAGCTCTCTACGGAGTGATGCTTCTGAGATCTCATAAACCTCATCTGTTTCGTCAGTTTCTCCGTGGTGCATTTCGTCTTCTTCTGAAAGATCAAGATCGAGCTCTTCGCCGGCTTCTACATCTTCATCTTCATCTTCATCTTCGTCTTCGTCTTCATCGGCTTCGACTGCATCATCAGATATTTCAATGTCTAAACCGAGCGCAGCGCCTAGATCTTCTAGGGCTCCTTCTGCAGCATCAACATCAACATCTAACTCTGCTTCTTCAGCCTCTTCAGCTTCTTCAGCCGCGTCTTCCTGCTCCGTGAGGCCTGCTTGGGCCAGCTCTTCAAAGAGCCTACGGAATGCTGCTCTATCATTTGCTTTTGACATGTCTTTTAACTCCTTAAGCATTGAAATAATTTGATATTCGAGCCTGTCGTCTATAGACTCGTTCATAAATATAATGTTCTGAGATAAACTATAAATCTCTCTTAGCAATTTACCATAGTAATTAATGGCAATTGCCCTCTCTCTAGTGTTTAATTTGGAGAGTTCAATATTGGATATTGCTTCAGAGAGACTCGCAATCCCCTCTCCCAGAACTTCTATTCTATGAGAAATCCTATTATTTTTTGATTCTTTAATAAAAGATTCTAGATACTCAACACCCTCTTTATTTAAAAGAAGATCTTCATCGTCATCTTCGTCTTGTTCTGAATCTAGATCGATCTCCATATCTCCCATGACTTTAATACCTATCAATGGATCGATAGAATCTTCTTCATCGGCCGGGTCATCGTCGGTATCTTCTGGCATACTCGATAAAGATAAAGAACCTAAGTCTAAAGACGGCTCAGGGACTTCATCTTCAAGAGATTCATCATCTAAATCTTCGAAGCCCATCGCGTCGTCGTCAAATTCATCTTCTAATTGTTGTTCAATCATCATCTGGATTTGTGGCGTGATGGCTTCTATTATTTTATTTTTAGCATTTTGCTCAGCAGCTTCTCTTAGCTGCTTTGCTTCTATAATAGCATCTTGATATATGTTAAGACTCATATTTCACCTTAAATTAAAAACTTCAAACTTTAATTATACTTTATAAACGTTAATTTTCCCGTTAAGCTATTGATTATTGTTGAGCGTGAATCATTCTAATCAACAATTTCAGATCTTGTAAATGCTCTTGATCATCATCTTTGTTTAAAATGTCCATAATTGAATACAAATTTGTATCTTCTTCTTTTGGGTAAGGAGGTTTTGAAAATCCCCTTTTTGTTCCTGTTGGCCGGGATCTAGATTGAAAACCAGAAGTAGGGCCGGTTGGATAATTGGCTGCGGTACCACCAGATACCGCTTGTTTGTTTTTATACATTTTAGGAAATGGAACCATTCCTTTCGCAGTAAAATTTTCTTCAGAAAGTTTTGTAGCAGAGCCAACATAATAAAAAGGATCAGTCTTATTTTTAGAAAGATGATCTACAGGTTTATAGTTTAACAATTTTTTTGCTACAGATACAAAAGTAGAAGCTTCAATTTCTTCCTCGGTCGCTGAATCTTCTTCAGGCGGCTCCGGATATTGGTTGAAGCTTCTATGTTTGTGAAATTTTGCTTTCGTAGTCCCATACCCCAGATCAGATCTGGTATCAGTTACTCCACTGGGATATTGAGGATTTATAGGCACTTTATTCCGGTCTTATGTAGGGTGAACTACCTAATCCATAATCTCCAAGAGTTGCACCGGACTGCTGAGCTGATGAATCCTTAGCTGTTGTAGATGTTCCACCAGCTCCACCGTCTCCAACGCTTGTTGGAGTAGAAAGGTCTCTTCCAGACCATACACCCATTGTCGATGGATCTGCGGTTCCGATTTCTGGAGAGGATAAATTAGGAACATATCCACTCGCAGGAAGGCCGGCACCGCCGGTAGTAGTATCTGATCCTTGATCTGGAGCTCCATTAGCATCATAATCCATAGACTGGTCTCCAAAGTCAGAGCCAGCAACAGTTGCATCTAATACATTAGCTTGATACCATTCAGCCATTTTTTCTGAGTTTAATTGGTCAGGTGGTGATGCACCTAATATAGGCGATCCTGGATATGCAGCTACCATACTAGCCGTATCATGCTTGGAAAGTGCACTTGATGAACCATCAGAGCCCTCTCCGGAGCTTGGAATAAAACCACCAGTATAAGTACTGGTGACTGCTTTTGTCGTGGTTTCTGTTTGTTTACCGGCCATTTAAAATTCTCCTTATAAGTTTTTAATTATTCTTTCTGAAACTAACTTTTTCTTTTGGGAGACTTGCTTGGCGATCCTTCTTAGTTTTGCTTCTGCAATTTTAAGCGCTTTAAGATGATCTATATCTTTTTCTAAACTGCCTGCTAATTCGTCTGCGTCTACTTCTTCTGCTTCAACATCTTCAGCTTTTTCCACTCCTGCAACTACAGGATCTGAAGTCTCTTTAAATAACTTTGATCTCTCCTCAGCAATAAGTCTTTTTAACAAAGATGGAGTAAGAGTTTTAACTTTTGACATTTTTTAATCTCCTTGATTGGGAATACAAAACTAACTATTTACGAAACTATGAATTTAATTTTTTTATTTTGAAGAAAATGCAAGATCTGCCCAATTATGAGCTGAATCTCCAAATAAGTCTGATGGATCAGATTGCGCAACTTGCTTAGCGGCGGTGTCTCCAGACTGTCTTACTTGATCTGAATGAGAAACTCTATTTCCTTGATTTGTAGACTCTTGAATTCCAGACCGGGCGGTGTCTGCAAATATTTCTCCCATAATAGGGTCTGAAGTTAAATTTGAAACCTGTTCTTGAATTCTTGAGTTGATTTGAATTGAATCTAATGCGGGACGCCTGGTTGTTTGTGGCTTCTTTTTCTTTCGAGGAGTTGGTTGAGAAGACTCCATTAGTGAATTAACGGCTGATCTTGAATCTAAACCCTCTAAAAGAATTTCCATTAAGCATTCTTTTACTATACCTTTAAGTTGCGTTCTAGACATCTTTGCCATTATCCAACACCTTCTGAACCAGATAGTTTCGAGCTTAAATCTAATATGTCAGTTAAACCTGCAACGACGTCTATTACTATAGTACCACTGGCTGATTTCAAAAATATACTCTTACAACGAAGTTCTAAAACTCCGGTTGAGTTTTGGTCATTTTTATTTTTTCCAGGGATAGTAATGAAATAATCATCTTCAGTGCCATCAACACCATGAGCTGAAAAGCCAAGCTTCACGGCGGTGGCGGTTGTGTTTGTGACTTGAATCCACCTGGTAACAGCAGGAAAAGTAACCTTTGTCCCGCCGGCGGCAGCCACAGCAGATACTTGTGTTGTGTACGGTTTGCCTGATAATTGATATGAAGGAACATAACCTTCTTTCGGAGTTGTCCAATTTGCCATTATTCACCATCCCATTCTAAGATGTCATTAAATATTCTATCAACTCTATCAGTAAAATTAAAATGTTTATTTAATTCTTCGTCGCTGATTTCCCTGCCTTCTTTCATCATAAAGGCTCCAGGCGTTGATGGTTCACTAACAAAATCCCAGCAGATTAACTGAAAATCATCTTGAACTACTTGGTGATCTCCGTCTCTCTTGGTGGAGCCAACGCCTCGACTTGAGATACCAAGCGTTACTCCAGATTCTACAAGGCTTTGGAGAATTTTTCCTGCTGGCGTATCTAATAACTCAACAATGCCATAACAAACTTGGCCATCCATATAAGCTTCTCTTACGATATGAGAAACATTTTTAAGTTCTACAACTGAAGAGTCTGGATGGTCGCACTCTCCAAGCGCTCTATTTTCTCTAATAAATTTTTGATAGTTTCTAACTTCCCTATCTAAAATTACTTCTGGATAAACCCGACCATTTTGGTTAAGCGTATCAGCTTTTTGTAAGACTCCTTTCATTAAAATCTTACCGCCATTTTGGTCTCTAGACTCTTGAATCATCTCTTTTGTGTACTCAAAAGGAGTCCAGTCTGTTAATAGCTTTTTATTCATTTTTGCCCTCGATTTGCTCTTTAAGCTTGCAAGCTAATAAAAATTTGGTGATATTATCATCGTTAATTAAATTTTCATCTAAATTTTTAATGTTTTCAATAACTCTATTTGATTTTTCTAAAAGAATTTTATCTTCGCATGAATCTTCAAAAGCTTTAATGCTATGAATTGATGAAGATTTTATTTCTGATAAGAGTTTTGAAGTTTTTTGTTCATCTCCAAAAACATATGTTTCAATAATTTTTGATTGAAGGCTTGACAGAATCGGCGCGTATTTTTTATTAAATTTTTCTTGCATAATTTTTAAAACAAGAGAATCAATATTAGGATCTATTTTTTCAATCTTTCTTATTTTTGCTTCTCTTAAAATATTGTGAGCTTTATTTTCATATTCAGCTAATTTTTGAAAATTTTGTTTAGAAGAATTTGTCCACATATTCATTAAAGTTTGAACTGTGGCTAAATTTTTATAGTTTTTAACTTTTCTAGAATAAAAACTTGATTCATTTAAAGTATAGTTGATGTCTTTTATTAAAAGAGATTTTTCAATATCTATTTTTTTTCTACTAAGATTTCTAGTTGCATCTTTTGCTTCATCTAAAATTTTAGAAGCTAAAGAATCACTTTCTACTTCAACTTTTATAAGAGCATTAAAAATTTTAAACTCTTTAAATATTTCACTTTCTTTTCTATAATGGTCATCTATAATCTTTTTTATAAGAATAGATTTCTTTTTATTTCCATTAATAAGTGACTCAGAAAAAGCCTGAGACAACTGTTCGTAAATAATTCCTACATTTCTTTTTTTATTATGTTTCACTATCATCCTCGCTCAAGACATTATCAGTCGTGATATTATCGTCAATGATTTCTATATCTAAACTAGACTCTTCTTTTAACAAACCGCTACTTGTATTACTTATCACCTTAGAAAGCTTACTTAACATGGAAATAGAATCTGGGTCTAATTTTGGATGATTATTTCCTTTTTTTATATTTCCAGATTTTTCTAAGCTTGCTACTACGGATTCTCCAAACGGATTTTTTAAAAATTCACGATCATATGGATCATTTGAAGTATCTCTAGATCTCGCTGAACTTCCGACGCCAACTATACTTTTTATATCTGGCATCACAGCTTTTAAAGGGCCGCCTGAAGATTTTCTAGATTTTTTTATTGGCTCACCCCAAACATTTTTGACTAAGTTATCAACTTTTATAATCCCAGAGTCATCATCTAAGTTAAATCTAATTATTCCATCATCATCATCATCTTCTTCTTCTTCACTATCTTCTTCATAATCAGACTCATACCTTAAAGATTTTTTATTTTGAGAATTTCCATCGATTAATTTTCCGTCTGTGGTATCTCCGGAGAATAATCCTTCTTCACCACCTCCTTCATCGCCACCATCGTCCTCACCACCAGTGCCGGCGGATTCTAAATCAGCATCAGAAATTTTATCTAAAACTTTTCCTTCGTCTATTTCTTTAATCTCTTCGTCAGTAAAGCCCATTACATTTTTTTGAACCCACCTTCGATCGACCATGCCTTCTGGTATTTTGCCAGCGATGTCAAATCTAGTACTTATAAGCTCTAATTTTTGTTGTTGGGCTATAGAAGAAGGGTTCGATAGTTTTAAACTAAAATCAATTAAATCTTCTCCAGTAAACCCATGAGAATATAGGTGAATCATAGCTATTTTATTTAATTCAGCTATAATAGTTTTTTGAATTCTAGCAATTGTTCTAGAAAACCTAATATCTTCTTGCGCCAGCGTTGCTTTTGAGCCTATATCTTCATCATAGCCAAGATAAGCTTTTGGAACTTTAAGAGCTGCGAAAAGTTTAGATTGTATATACTCAACATCTTCAATAGCGGCAGCATTTGTACCACCAGATAAAGAATCGATTTTTGTCCCAGAGTCCCCTCCTCTTACCGGAATGAAATAATCCTCATCAACTGAAAGTGGATTGTATCTAAGGTCAACTCTACCATCCGATTTATTTATTACTGGGTTTGTCTTCAAAGAAGATTTAGCCTGCTCTAAATATTCTGCAACATTCTCAGGCGGAACATTACCTACATCAATATAAAATACTCTACGCTCTGGAGCTCGAATAACTCTATATACTAGCATAGCATCTTCAATTAAAATAAGTTGCCGCCAGATTCTTCTTGCTGGGTCTAAAACACTTGAGCCGTATGGAAGAAAAGCATCGTTTGCTAAAAGCCGAAAATGAGAAACTTGCCAATTTTCTAAAACTTGATTTCCTTGAGTCATCCATCTAAATCTGACAGCAGTTGGATCTTCCGGATCAAAACCTTCTTCTCTTTCAATTTCACTAATCGGAATAGGATAAGCTCCAACTACACCAAATTCTGGATTTACATCATTAAATAAGAAAAAATCTCCATACTTGCAAAGATTTCGAACCCAAAGAGTAAGATTAAAATCCACATTCAGTGTATCATAAAAAAGAGTGTTAAGTAATTCTCTAACTTTTCTATTCTCTGAATAGATATGAAGTACGCTCCCTTTATCGTCAGGAGAGACTGTTTCTTCTGAATAGATATCTAGTGCTGACGCTATCTCTGGAGTGGCTTCCATCTCGCTAAAGTCAGAATACCTTGCCATTCTATCAAAAGCACCATAAGCGCTCATAGCGTTAGAATATGCATCTCTATGAGACGCCTTAAACTGCTCTAGTGAGCTCATACCAGAAGAAGCTTGTTCGAAGTTTCGAACTCTTCTTCTTATTTGTGGGCCTGATCTAAAAAGTTGGGTTAATTTTTTAAATAAGCTTGGTTCTTGATCTGACATTTTATATTACCCTAAACTGCTAAATATTAACTATTACTATTACTTTATTAACCAGCTCATATCTCCAAAAACTGGATGCTCTGGTTCATCTTTGTCGCTAGATGGTACATTATCTAGTAAAACTGGTTTAAATGGATTAACACCTGCCCATGTTTTTATATGAGGATCTAATTCTTTTGGAGGAGCATTACTAGTTACTCCCATAGCTTTAATCATGGCTTGATTTATATCAAAAGAGCTTTTATTTCTATTTGGAGTAGTTTCATAAAGCCACAAGCCAATAGCCAAAGACAATATTAAATCATCATTTTTATCTCTCATGGCTTGAGCTTTATTATTTTTCCACACGAATGTCTTTACCTCTTCATAAAATCTAGATGAATATACTCTTATTTCTTTATTTCTAATAACCTGTTCAAGCTTAGTTAAGATCTGGCTCCTTGAATGTTTTTGCGTCGAGAATCCTGCTTTAGCTATACTTCCATTTCCATAAAGTACATCAAATTTATCTTTTTCTCTAGCAAAATAAATATTTGGATACACTATCTCTTGTAATTTTACTAAAACTGCATATCCATAAGTGTTATTTTCAGGGCATAATAACGCATTATTATATCGCTTTCCAGCCTCTGCTAAAAGAACCGCAAATTGGTCTGGTGGTATCTTACCCTTAAATTCGCAAACCACTTCTGATTCGCCAGCATCTATTACATGAAAAGTAGAATAATCTTTACCATCGCCTCTTGAAACATCTGCTGAAATTATATAATTGCTATCTGAAAGTGCATATTTCCATACCCAAACATTATTAGATGGCCCCCATTTTTCCATCGGAGATTTGACGCAGTGGTTTAAATAAGCTATATCTTCATTTGATAAAAAAGTATCTCCAGAAGCTGCAAAATCGCACATAAGCTCTTGAGCAACTTGTTTTTTACTCATATTTCTACTTTCTTTGTCAAACCAGTCGTCGTCTCTTTCGGGGTGGACATGCCAAGGGAGCTTTATTGCATTAAACTCATTTTCGTCTGACTCAGCTTTTGTATATATGTCATAATATTGTCCACCAACGCCATTTGGGGTACTTAAAACAATAGCTCTTCCACCGGTAGAAAGAGTTGGATATAAACTCATCCATATCTCATCAAAGTTTCTAACAAAAGCTGCTTCGTCAACAATTAATAAAGTTAGCGCTTCAGATCTTCCAGCGTCATCAGAAGTTGGAATAGCTTTGATTGAAGACCCATTGCTAAATTCAACACTTTGTTTATTATTTCCTGTCACTTCAGGTAAAACTAGCCAGGGTGGTAAGTGCTGAATTGCAGTTTTTACTTTTTTAATAAAATTTTGTGCGACCGCTAACTTTGTCGCAATTACTAATATGTTTTTGTCTTTATAAAATATAGCTAACCAAACTGCATAAGCTGCGGAAAGCGTAGAAAGACCAAGCTGCCTAGATTTTAAAACTACATTAAACCTATGCTCTCTAAAGCTTTTTACACAATCATCTTGAAAATCAAAAGTGTCAAAATTTATTGTTCCTCGAGTTGGATGCTGTATCTTGACATATTTGTTAAAGAAGTATGTTGGTTTTTTTCCACACTTTACTATTTCTTTAATTTGATTTTGCTTATTAACTTTTGACATTATATAATTTTTTAATTTTATCTATGATCTATTTATGGTCTGCGCTTTTTGAAAAACCAAAACCTATGTCCTTTTGAGCTTGCGCGAAAACCGGGGAGGGTGCTTCGAGTATGTACTTTTATTTTTCTTTTTTTTCTTAAGCATATATCTACAGCCGCCTTTACTCCAGACGAATAATAATCATCGCCCGCCATGTAGCCATCAAACTTAATTTTATCATACCAACTTTCAATATCATTTATGACAGATTCGAAATCATGGCTAGCGTCAATAAATAAAAAATCAATAGAGTTATCAGGAAAATGTCTAGAAGCAGTGTGAGTGTTTTCTTTTATTAAAGTGCAATTCTTATATTTTTCTTCTTTTATCCTGCATATTGGCTCAGCATTTTCAGATCCAGCTTCAATTAGAGCCCGCATGGCTCGAGAGTCGTTAGCGTATATTTCTCTATCAAACTGCCAAAGATCTATTCCAATATATTCCCCTAAAAATTTAGGGTTTGAAAGGATAGTATCTAAGCTATCGCCTCTATAGACACCTAATTCTACAACTAAGTCATTTTTTCCAATTAAGTCAATTAGGCCGAGGATTGGTCCATGTTGACTCATTCAGCCAATCTCTAAATCAACATGCTTTCTAAACATGACAACTCTTCTAGGGCTATTGTATGAAGCTTGAATATATTGAACGTCTTCTTGATTATCTACTTCTTTTAAAGATAGAGTTTCATCAAGGGCTTCTTTATATTCTTTTTTTGCTGAATCGATTCTATTTTTAATTCTCTCAGAAGCTTCATGGGAAACAGCCGGGATTTGTGACTGAACTGATTTTTCTGAAGCAAGATATACTATAGTACTATATTGAATCCTTAATATATTTCCTTCTAATTTAGCAGTACAGCTATGGTCATGGCTGGATTTTCCCCAGCTTGTTTCAAATATATTTCCAAGAACATTTATTTGGTCATTTGTTAGCATTCTTAAATTCCTCACCTTAAAATATAACTAGGCAATGCTTGCCTTTTTTTTCTTAACTCTTTTTTAATTTCAGGAGTTATTTTTGCATCCTTTGCATTTTTATAGCTATTTGGTATTAAATATTCATTTAAACACTCTGAACAACATTCAAATGATAAAAAAGTAGCTGTGTCTTTTCCGTCTATCATTAAAGTTAAACATAATGGGCATTCAAATGGAACAAAATTTTTATTTTCTATCATTAGTTATATACCACCCTTGAATCTTTACCATTGCTTCCAATTTCAATATAATTGTCAACTGCATCTTTAACAGCGTCTATATGGGATATGACTAAAATACACTTAAACCATCTTTTTAAAGAAGCTAAAAGACTATTACAAGCCTCTATGTTAGTTTCATCTAATGTGCCAAAACCTTCATCAATTATTAATATATCACTTTTTGGAAGAGAAGAAATATTAATAAGAGCGACTCTAATAGCTAATGAAGACATCATCTTCTCCATCCCAGAACCACACTCTATAATCCTTTTAGAATCTCCATAGTTGATATATATGTCCATCGCATTCGAGCCTGGCTCAGCTTCGAGCTCAACTGTAAAACCAGCAACACCTTGAAGAATTTTTGATATTTCAGCATTAATTTTTGGAAGTTGTGAGCTTAATATCTGGAGCGGTATTCCTTTTTTGTCGAAAGCTTTTAATATCAACTCGTAAACTCTCCATTCTTGTAGCAGCTTGCCATACTCTTCTTCTTCAACTTCAAGCCTTTTTAATTCAGAATTTACTAAACCAATAGTCTCACTTAAGCTTAGCCTTTTTGCATCTAGAGACTTAGTTTGAAACTCTAAGTTTATTATTTCTTGTTTGATTTCGTTGAGAGTTCCAATTTCTTCATTGTCTACAACTCGATGCTTCATGTTTTTTAATTCGTCTTTCATGTGAATTAAACTATCAGTTAAATTTATTTTCTCCCTTTCATTTTCTCCTTGCTTAACTCTAATATTTGATATCTCAATCTTAGAATTACTTTCTCTCTCTAAAAGTTTTTGATACTTATTGATTTTTTCTTGAAGATTTTCTTTTTGGATAGCAAGTAAAGACTTTTGAGCTGCCTCTACTTTATTTTGGACTTCTGATATTTTATTATTTTGATCTTCTATTTTTCTTTTATGTTCATCAGACTCTACAACATAATTACAGTTTGGCAGGTGCTCAAAACAATCGCACGGTTCTAGTTTTTTAGCTAATTTCTTTTTACTTTCTAAAAGTTGAACTTCTAGTTCTCTAGAGTGTTCTAAGTCTCTTAAACTTTTTTCCAATTCAATCATTTCAGAAAGTCTAATTTTTAAATCTTTAATAGGAAACTGAACTTTTATTTCTTTTATTTTCTCTATTTTGTTTTGTAATAATTCAAAAGAATCTAATAAAGATTTTTCAAGATGATTTATTTTTTCTAATCTCTTTTCCAGTATTTTAATCTGGACTTTTTGATTTTCTAAGTCCGCTTTAGTTATTATATCAGATTTATCTTCTTTTAGTAAATTAATTTTAGTAGATTGTAGCCTCTGTTGCTGGGTTGAATATTCCTTTTCTATTTTCTCTCTATCAGACTGAAGTGCTCTTAATTTTAAGCCTTTTTCTAATATGAGAGTTTTCCACTCTCTAGATGGAGATTTTTCTAAAAGATATTTTGTTCCACTAGCATCATCTTTAATAGAAGAAATAAGGTTTTCAAATATGTCTAAATCTAAAAACTCTGCTAATATTGCTTTTCTTTGAGTTGCTTTATTTTTAATAAACGTATTCATTTCTCCCTGCGATGCGAAAGAAGTTAGCAAAAAGTTCTCTTTTGTTCCTATCATCTCTCTTAAGAGTATATCTGTGTCTCTTCTTTGCTCTCCAGACATATCTTTTACAGGCTCTTGATTTTTATCTAGCATCCAAAAATTTGCATGAGTAGCAGCACTTACTACACCTTTTCTATTTTGCTTTTTGGCAGATTGCCTTTGAACTCTGTATTTCACTCCATTTACTTCAAAATCAAGCTCAGTTTCACAGTGACCCTTTCTAGTATTAATTACATGAAGATTTTTCATCGATCCTCTGTCAGTAGTATTAAAAAGAGAATACATTAAAGTTCCAGGAATACTACTTTTGCCAGCCCTATTTTTACCAAAGAGTCCAACTACCCCACTTAACTTAGTAAAGTCTATCTCATTATCTTTTCCATACGCAAAAGTGTTAGTAAACTTCATATTCTTTAAAGACCATTTAATATTTCTAGGTGGATCTGATTTTGAAACCAGTCCGAGATGTTTCTTTAATAAGAAATCAATTTTTTCCCACTCAAGATCTGATATTTCTTTTTCAAGATAAAACTCTCTAATAAGCTTAGAAAGAACTACTGGATCTCGCATATTTAGTAGCTCTTCTCCCTTAGAATAGGTTTCTACTTGGGCATTTTTAGCTTCTTCATACTTAAAAACAATTTCTTTTGCTTGAAGCTTTTCTTTTAGCTCAGCATGTAGGTGTTTAATCTCTGCTTGCGGAATAGCAAATTCTGATTTTATTCTAAACCTTGATCCTACAGGATTTTTTAAAGCTTCTTGAATTGTTTCAGTCACGTTCCCTTTCCAATCTAGCGTGACAAAAGGGTTATTATGCTTAATAGGATAAAATTTACTAGTAAAGCTATCTTTGCTTTCTATTTCCCAATACAAAAACCCCTTACCTGGGTCTTCACCATAATTTTGCTGTATTGATGAACCAGGATAAGCAATTCTTTTATCTTTGTCCAAATACTGCATTTTATGAATATCACCAAGAAAAGCAAAATCAAAACCATCAAAGAAACTAGTTTCAATTTCTCCATCAATATCCCAGTCAATGTCTGTAACGGAACCTAAAACACCACCATGATAAAGCGCAATATGAATATCGTCTTTATTCTTTGGCTTTACTTTATCCCACCCTTCTTCATCAAAGCACGAAAAAACTCCCCAGTTAAACCCGGGGACTCCAGTTGGATATATTCCAGAATCTTTGTATAAATAAGTCTGATCTAAGCCTAAAGCATTGATTATTGGTGTAATTGCATCTTGTCTATGCTTATTAGAAATCAACCCGTCGTGATTACCCAAAATAATGTGAGTTGGAGCAATATCATTTAATCCTCTAAACCACCAGCTTAAAACATCTATTAACTCTGGTGATATGCCTTGAGTTTTAGAATGAACTATATCTCCGCCGACATAAATTATATCTGGCTTTAGCTTTTTAGCTTTTTTAAAAAAATCTTTAAAAGACT
>Ga0163179_10000323_pt1 | contig 33724 bp, 35 predicted proteins | sample AtlANTMetagenome_FD_109643 | JGI IMG/M metagenome (GOLD analysis project Ga0163179, IMG submission 109643) | Marine eukaryotic phytoplankton communities from the Atlantic Ocean - Atlantic ANT 2 Metagenome | ecosystem: Environmental > Aquatic > Marine > Oceanic | place: North Atlantic Ocean... | reverse complement strand
TGGCGAAACACCCTGCCAAACGCGTGGTTCCTCATGCCCGGATTCGGTGCACAAGGGGCAAGCGCCATCGACTGCCGCTCAGGATTTCGCACCGATGGATTAGGCGCACTCATCAACAGTTCACGCGGCGTACTCTTCGCTCAAGAACACGAAGAAGCCGAATATGCGGAATCCCCTGGGGATTTGATCGCCCGCAAAACAGACGCCGCCCTCGACGCCCTCAAGAGCGCCGCGACACCCCATTAGCCACATCGTCGCATGCGCTACCTTAGGACGATGAGCGCCTTCGGCTCAGAATCAAGCCCGTAAGCATCACGGCCAAGCCCGCCAGACCTGTGGGCTGTTTCGAGCTGCTGCACCCACAAGAGGCCGCCTCCAACTCAATGTCGCCCCGCAGCCCACCTGGGATGTCAGTATCTCCCGGATCTGAGGTGTCTGGCGTAGATGTGTCTCCTCCGGTGTCCTCTGGGCGTTCATCACCACAGGCATCCCCAATCCCATTGTCATTCCAATCGGCTTGGTCGGGATTCGCTATTTCTTCGCAGTTATCCGTATCGTCCGCGACCCCATCGTCATCCTCGTCCACATAGGAGGTGCGAATTTCCGAAAACCAGCAGTAGGTCGTGTTGTATCCACCGTCATCCCCACTATTGTAGGCATACAAGCCGGTCTGACCTGCCCCCAGGGGATTCGGGTCTTCCACCACGAAAAAGGTGTCGTCATTCAGACTTGCGGTGAGAATGCCGTCGTCAATCGACAGTGACAAGGTATTGCTGCCGCCCGCGTATTCTGAACGCACCCGATTAAGCACCTCGGGTTCACCGCCCTCGACCCGAATCAACATCAGCTCGGCCCGGTCATTGGTGTAGTACACAGGTGGAGGCGAAGAGTGCTCCGAATAGGCCAACAAATAGAAGCTGTCTTTGCCGTTGTGGTTTGTCACAATACCGATGGCGTCGTCGTCTTGACTGCTCCAGACTCCCTCCACCGATACTTGAGCGATTGCATCACCACGGATCAGCCAATTGTCGGTGGAGTCCCCATTGCCGTAGCCCCTAAAATTGGACTGACTCACACTGTCATCGGTCAGACTGAAGGCATCGCCCTGATAGGCGTACCAAGGGTCGTCGCCATACCCGGCTCTCCAGCCGCTATTTCCAGTCATCTCACCTGAATTTCCAAAATCGGTAATCTCCCAAGCCTCGATCTCTCCTGCTTGAGCCAATCCAATCCACATCAAAAGCATTGCGGTCTCCTAGAACACTGCCCGTATACCATAGTTGAAAGTGTGCCTGGGTTCGAGCCACTGCGCCACATCAATTCCCACCAGCGGTCGACAAAGCACCCACCTCATCCTGCACCATTTTCCAGCATGCTTGCGCAAAATCCTTAGAATTTTCAAAGTCCGTTGGCTCCACAAGAGGAAGGTAGCTGACCTTCATTTTTTGGAAAGGTCGCAACACAAAGGGTTCGGGCAAACTGTGTTCCGTATCCATCAGAGCAATGGGCAAGACAGGAATCTTAGACTTCCAACAGAACTCGACCAAGGACAAATGTACCTTGACCTGCTGCCCTTCTCGGACCCGTGTTCCTTCCGGATAGATATGAAGCGGCTGCCCCGATTGCATTCGGCGCAGCGCCTCCCTCAAGACACCTCTGCGGGCGCTGTGGCTCTTTCTATCGAAAAACAGGGCGCCACCCAGGTAGCCCAACTGACCCATACAAGGAAAATAGAGCACAACCTTCTTTGAAATTCCATGGGCACGCGTATCCACAAGAATAATGGGGATATCGATAGCAGATCGATGATTTGCAATAGCCAAATACCCACGCGAGCGAGGAATGTTGTCCATGCCTTTCTTCTCGACCCGCGCAAAAAATGGCATCAAGTGGAGGTAAACCCATGCCACCACCACGTTGCACCAAATTCCAAATTTCCACCGGTGCTTTGTCGGCAATAACAGTAGCGGAATCCCCGTCAAAAGCAGCATCACGCCGGCTATAAGGATGCAAACCAGCACGCCGATCACACAGTAGATCTGGTAGAAAAGCTTCATAACGATCGGATTATTTCAGAAAAACCACTCTTTGGGGCACCAAGTTCGCCTTTCCGGAAGGCTTTTCCACGGTTAGACCCGATATGGAGAAAAAATGCCATGATGGACCCTGAACGAATCAAAGAACTTATCGAATCACACCTTCCTGAATGCACAGCACTCATCCACAACGACATGGGTGATGGGGAGCATTTTGCAGCCGAGGTCGTGAGCTCTGCTTTTGAGGGCCTCTCATTGGTCAAGCAGCACCAACTGGTCTACCAAGCACTTGGCGACCATATGAAGAGCGATATTCACGCTCTCGCACTCAAAACCTTTACGACCGCCCAGTGGGCACAACGCAACTAAACGGAGGCAAAGATGGCCGACGCTCAAGAACGAATCTCTGACCTGGTAACCAACAACAAAGTCGTGCTCTTCATGAAGGGCAACCCCACGATGCCACAGTGCGGTTTTTCAGCCCGCGCGACCACAATCCTGACCCATCTCGGTGCAGAGTTTGCCCACGTAGATGTGCTCTCGGATCCCGAAATTCGCCAGGGCATCAAGACCTATTCGAACTGGCCCACTATCCCTCAACTCTACATCAACGGTGAGTTTGTTGGCGGCTCTGACATCATGATGGAGCTCTACCAAAGCGGTGACTTGGCTGCCCAACTTCAAGCGTAGGCAATGGAGAAAATCCCCGCCCTCGTTGTGTCTGGATTTTTAGGTTCAGGCAAGACCACTCTCGTTCGTAGATTACTCAACGATGCACAGTCGCGCGGCGAACGGGTGGCTGTGGTTTCCAATGAATTTGGAGAGTTGGGTATTGATCAGGCGCTGCTTGGCGAGGGAGAAGAGGCGTACGTCGAGCTGGAGGGAGGCTGTGTCTGCTGCAAACTCTCCGACGAGTTGCGCGACACACTCCAGATGTTGTGGGAAAAGGTGCGCCCCGAAAAAGTCATTGTAGAAACGTCCGGTGTGGCTCTTCCCTTCGACACCCAACTGAACTTCTGGCGGCCCCCAGTCAGCACATGGATCGACGACGATATGGCTGTCGTCGTGGTCAACGCGGAACAGGTATACGAGAAAACCGAGTTGGAAGGCACCTTTGAAGACCAAGTGGGGTCTGCGGATCTTCTCATCCTCAACAAGTGCGATCTTGTGCCCGAATCTGCACGTTCGAGCATCAAATCCACCTTGCGAGAAATCGCGCCGGACACCCCGATCGTGCACTGTTCCCATGGTGAAATCGATCCGCTTTTGCTCTTTACACCCGACCCCTCACGACTAGAAAAACGCAATCGAGAAGTCCAACCCCACAGTCACGAGCACTTCGAAGCAAAAGAGCATCGCTTCGAAAAGACAAACTCGGAGGAATTAATTTCCACGTTGCGCGCATTCGGTGCGCTACGCGCCAAGGGTTTCGTCGAAACCGAAGAGGGCATCCAACTCGTACAAGGTGTGGGACGTCGCATTGAATTGTCCGTGCCTCCTGTGGCTGTGGCACCCGATATGGTGGGACGCGTCGTCGTGATTCGTAGAGGCGACAACGCTCCTCACCACCACCATCATGACTAAGGATGGGAGCAAGTCGTCGATCGGTGCAGTCGGCGATTTGCTGAGCAATCAACTTCGCCGGATCCAAGGTAGACCACTCACATTCGATATGGATGTCTGGGAAGGCCTAAGCTACGGCCAGCACCCAGAACAGTCCTTGGATGTGTGGGAACTCAACGATCTCGCACCACGTGCAGGTTGGCCGGCCGTGCTCTTTCTTCACGGCGGTGGATGGGTGAGTGGACATCGAGACAGCTTCCGAATCCAGGCGCCCATTTTGGCCCGACAAGGCATCCTCGTCGCATCTGCGTCGTATCGACTCGGTGAAGCCGGTCAGTGGCCTGCGCAGCTCGACGATGTTGTCGCGGCCATTGATAGACTCCTAGGACTCCAAATCAATCCAAAACGCATCGGATTGTGGGGGGTGAGCGCAGGAGGTCATTTGGCATTGTGCGCAGCACAACATCTTGGGCCTGAGCGTATACGCGCGGTGGTGACAGTTGGAGCACCTACCGATCTCCCACTTCTAAAAGAATCCCAACGCGGCTGGCCGGAGCTAGACGTCGTCTTTGGACAGCAACAATTGGAAGTGGCCTCACCCGCACTCAACCCGGCCAAACTGCCCCCCGTGCTGGCCTTGCACGGCACGCGAGACAAAGCGGTACCCTTCTCGCAGACCGCTCGACTGACGGACCAACATCCCGACGTAAAGGTCTTGCCCGTCAAAGGGGCCGACCACCTACTCCGCTTGCCTCCAGGCATTGGTCAACGCGCTCAAAGCCAGGCCAGGAAGTGGCTTGTCCGCCAAGTGGCTGACCACAAGCGCGGTAGCAAATGGAAAATCCGACGCAATTCGTGAGGGACTTCAGCTTGTCGACTGCGCCCCAGACAGACGATCAATACACCGATGCACTGCGTCGGGATCTAAGAAGGCCAAGTACAACAACCACATGTTGAGCGAATAGGTCCCGACAGGCAACAAGACATAAAGTAGCCCATGGAAAACCATCCCAATCGGCACCAGGTAGCGCTGTAGTCGCTTGAACCAAAGACCGATCGCAAGGGTGTACTCCAAGAGCACCGAAGTCCACGCCAAGAACACCATGAACGGATGAAAGAGCGAACTGTTGGGATAGTCGGAGCCCACATAGAGATACATGGCGTAGTGCTCCATCCGATCACCGGAAAGGTAGCCCGGATGACACTTGTCGTAGGCACTCCAGAAGTAGATGAGGGTGACCTGAATCGCTAACAATCGCATCGCCCATTGCGGACCTTGTTCAAGCGGTGCCTCTTCCCCTCGTTCCTCGGCACGGCGAATCGCCCACCAACGGTCCAACGAATAGCTCTTCCCACAAGGTGAGAGCGCCAACAAACACGCCGTAATTGCTAAGACATAGGTGTGGTGATGGGTGTATGGCTCCACGCCTTTCTCAAAGCCAAAATAATAATAAAAACTCACTAAAATGGCGGCGGTTGCAACTGCTGCGATCCGTGTAAATGCGCCAAAGAACAGCATGGTCGTAAAGACATAGAAGCCCACACCATGCAGGAGATAGTAGGTCTCCAGATTGCGAAACAAGAGGAAGTCATCGGCATAGCGAGTCCACACCAACAAAACCAATCCAATACGCATCAAAGCAGCAGGGCGTGTGGATCCCTCTTGATACAGCATGTAATCGACGCTTTTACGCCACATCGAGCCCATCATCGCTGCACCCTCTTTCGCTGACGAAGAAAGGTGGGATAATTCTGGGGCAACTCACAGAGATTGTGCGTTCCATCCAGGCGATAGCGCTTCGGCAGTTTGGAGTTCTCGGGCAGATCCCGAAACCGTAAGGTGGCATCCTTCCATCCTTCCGCATGACCACACCGGACATCCAAGCGCACATCGGGCTGGGTACATCCGCTTCCAGCTACAACCGAACTACTCTTACAGATATCATCGCGCTCTTTACGCATCATCGAGCAGATCTGACGTGCGCGATGAACGGCTCTCTCGGCCGACGAGATGACCCGTGAACTCCGTTTCTCCCTCCAAGTCTTCGGGTAGCCAATGAAATCAAAACGATTGAGCGGCTTGATCGCACCGCCGGGCAGCCCCTCGTAGTACTGCACATCACAGACCTTGGTCCCAAAACCTGAGAACATGACCCACTGACGAAAAAGCCGTACATCCACATCCACACCCAGACCGAGGCGCCCATCCCCATCGAGTGCCTGTCGGTAGCAAGGTCCAAAGCTCATAAAACCGGCAAAAGACACAAACAACACCACACGAACAAGCCGGCGCCATCCCGTTAGTCGTCGAATTGTGGGGTTCAAGACTTGTGCTCTTCCCGCAATTTGTCGCCGTAGCGACGTGAGGCCTCTTCGGTCCAACCCGTGTTGCCATCGCCTCTGAGAATCACATCGCAAACCATACGGAGCTTCTTCAAGCGGCGCCCCGTCCATGATCGGTTCACATCACGACGCAGCCACACCAATAGTCTACGACGCATCTTGTAGCGATTCCATCTATCCTTTCGGCGCTTGATGGCTGTCTTGTTACGCGCCTCGCCCGCATCTACCCGCGACAACGGCTCGAATAGCGTGGCCTTATCGTAGCCCCACAACTCCACGTCTCTTGCATCAAGCGTAGAGACCATCTCTCTAAGAATGACTTCTTTGTCATCATTGGCCGCAACCCCAATCGCCCACTTTTCTAATGAACTTGTGACTGGGCGGCTGTGCTGCTTCACACCAATGGGATCGCCCAGACCGTCTGTACTCTGCTTCTGCTGGCCATAGTTGACGGTTTCTGGCTCATGCGAAATCCCAATGTGGGCATAGATGCGCTGAAGCTGCGCCTCAGGATCGGTGACCAAATCCTCGTAGCGCACATGTACAAAGGAGCATTTTGCGCTGCGCATAAATTCTGCCATTGCAGGCACATAGCGATTCAGAATGGGATTGAAGTCGCGAGCGCCTTGATAGTCCCCATCAAAGAATGACTCCGCATAGGAATCCCAAACCGAACACGGGTTGCGAGTCAACACCACAAAATGAGCCTGTGGAAACACCCGCTCAATAAAGGGCAAAATCAGGCCGTAAGCCGGTGTCTTATCCAAGAAGAAAGGCTTGTCTTGGGTTTCCAAGATGCGGCCATACAGCGTGTGCGCATACGCTTGCAGGGCTTCGATATAATCCGCCTCTCCGCTGGGGAGATCTTGGACAAATTGGCGAATCGACGCCCCTGCCTGGAGCTGATCAAAAGGTGCACGGTCGACGTTGTCCCAGTAGCCAAGATGAGCCAATGGCGTCAGCAAATGCGGCTCTGGACGCGAATAGATCTGCGAATGCGATGACAGCATCCGCATCAAAAGGGTCGACCCCGAGCGGGGCGGACCGATGAGAAAGATCAATTTCTCCTGCACCCAGGCCTCCTATGACGCAGCGGTGTAGGCGATTTTGCAGGCTCTGTCCAGCATCAACCAGCGCTTTCCACGTTGAAACTTTCCGGAGACCATGGTCCTAAAAGCTTCACTTCAGGTGTCAGCAGCACACCTGTCTCCGTAAATACAGTGCTGCGAGCCAATCGAATCAAATCCAAAATATCCTGAGCGCTCGCATCCCCATGATTGACGATAAAATTGGCATGTTTTGCGGAAATGGAAGCACCACCAATGCATCGGCCTTTCAAACCCACAGCTTCAATCAAACGCCCCGCATAGTCTCCGGGTGGATTGGTAAATGTAGAGCCACAACTGGGTAAATCCAAAGGCTGAGTGCGTTTTCGACGCTGCAGCAACTCCTGACGGGATGCTCTTCTCTCAGCCACATTCTCATCGCTAAGTTGCAGCGTCGCACGAGCGACCACCGCTCCTTGTGGAATCTCGGCATGCCGGTACCGAAACGCCAACTCATCCGCGGACCAAGCACGGAGTGTTCCATCGGGCATGACCAAATCCACAGAGCAGACCAAATCCTTGGCCTCTCCTAGTGTGGTACCCGCGTTCATCACAACGGCACCGCCTACCGTGCCGGGCACCCCAGCAAAGGGCTCAGCACCCGCAAGGCCCGCTTTATCCAGGCGTGCCAACAAGACCGTCAACATCATCCCGGCGCCTGCTACAGCCTGTGTACCGTTGAGTTCCAAAGCGGCCAACTCACCTTTTAGTCGCACCACGATTCCGCGAATCCCGTCATCATGAATCAAGGCGTTGGACCCATTGCCCAATACCGTCACAGGCCCCAACTTCATGATGGCTTGCAGCATCAAAACATTGGTGACTTCCACCAAGAAATCCGCACTACCGCCGACACGCCAATAGGCGCGTTTGCGAAGGGGGGCATCGACAAAAACCTTTGCACCAGTCGCTTCTAAGGCTTCAAGCACAATCCGGTCTCCCGAGGATTTATAAGGCATGGACATCGTCGTATACAACGTACTTACAGCACCCTAACCCACCCCTACCTCAGCCGGGACGATATACTGAACATATGTTCAGTTCTAATGACGATAAAAACCGCAAGATTCAAGAACTCAAATCCTTGATATCCACACTGGCTCCTACGCAAGCCAATCCAACGACTCACCTCACGACACGACTGCCGGCTCTCGATGAACGTATCGATGGGTGGCCCAGTCCCGGACTCACTGAAATTAGCGGTCCTATCGGCAGTGGGCGCATCAGTCTCTGCTTGCCCAGTCTGGAATACCTGACACAACATCAACGTATCGCTATTGTGGATCCGCTTCTCCAACTCTACCCCCCCGGCTTGGGCTCAATTCATCTCGAGAACCTCCTCATTCTCCAACCCCCCATCGAACAGACGGGCTGGGGGGCAGCGCAACTGACGCGTTCTGGCTGCTTTGCACTCGTGGCCGTATTGGATCCACCACGGCTTGGACGCGCCTCCTATCGTTTAAAACAAGCCAGTGAACAGGGTCGATGTCCTGTGCTTCTATGGGTCCAAGATTCCGACCCTGCCATCCCCGCAAAAGTCCGCATCCAAATATGCGAGAGAAGACAGCACGCCATTCGCATTCATCTGCGCAAAAAAAACGCGTTTTTCTGGGTCAATCTCAGAGGCACTTCAAATCAAAACACCTAAAATCTCACCCGTTGCGGAAGGCCTTCCATCCTTTGTCATCCGGATAGGAAACGTACAGACAATACGCCACAACCAATACAATCAGGATCGCCGCTATCCACGTCGATACACTTGCAGGCCCTCGTTGTTCCGCATCCGTTCTTGCTGGTGGTGGCTCCATCGCCAGACACAACTTCTCCCATAGCTGGGGACCCCATATATGGACCAACAACAACAGAATGCCGGCCATCAACCAAAGCAGGGACGTGGAAATTCCCCAGGCAGGTTCCAAGCTCTCATTGCGCTCTAAACTCATGGTACCGGGCAGGGTGGAATTCAGCAGAACATAGCTAAAGCACCCGGACAGAAAACCGCCCACAGCCACCCAAAAACCCACTGTACGGAACCCTATCAGTACCAATCCACAACCGATGATGGCAAGACCTGCCAAACCGAGCAGAGGACCGGATGTATAGCCGGCGTACTTCTCGACTAAGAGAAACTGCTCCACACCCTCCACCGACTGTTCGACGTAAAGCTCCATCCAAGGCGCTATCAACGCCAAGAGTGCAGCCACCACAAAAAAGACAGCAGCAGCAATATCAAAACGTCGCCAGTCCAGTTTCAAGAGGCCTCCGGAAGCACAATCGATGCCAAAATCTCGCCTTCACCGGAAAGATATTCCACTGAGAGGGTCTCGTTCCGCGGATTCGCCACAAATCGCGTGAAATTGTTTTCAGAAATTCCAAGCGGGAACTGCGGGTTCGGCGCCATCAACTCAGCGGCGGGATTCAAAAACTGTCCACCAGGCCCCACCATCACATCATAAATGTCCCAACCAGGACCCGATGCTTCCACGTGGCAAACCAAGGCCATATGAAAATCTCCGGAAACAAAGTACACATTGGAGATCCCCTGCAAGCCCTCCAAGACTGCATTTCGACTCTTCGGAAAACCACTCCAGCGGTCCTCTTCTTGAATCGTCGACAAGAGGGCACTGAAGTCCGCAAAAGGAACCGAATTAAGAATCAACTTGAAGACCGCCGTCGAAGACTGAACCGCCTCAAGCAACCAGTCGATCTGGGTCTGAGACATGTATTCACCGCGAGACAAATCTCGCTCCGAGCGCCCATCCAACACAAAGATCTCAAGCGTGTCCGCCCATTTTAGGCGTCGATAGATTGGTTCTTCTGCGCCTACTCGCAGCGGTGTATGTTCTCTAAACGCAGTTTTCCCAGCTTCAATAATTAGCGGGTCCGTTGGATCTGTACCCCAGTTGTTCTCCACTTCATGGTCATCCCAGGTCGCAATCACCGCTGCAGACGACAACAAGTCTCGATAGCCTCGAGAGGTCAGATTCGTCGCCCAGACTTGGCGTTTGCCTTCCAAGTTCTTTGCGTAGTCTGTATAGACTTGATCACCGGCTAAAAATACAAAATCCAACCCGAGTTCCGCACCTCGACTGAGGGTCTTGAAAGGGCGGTAGTTTTGGCTCGTACACGAGACACCACCAAAAGCCACAATGGGTTGCCCATCTGCCGGTGGCGTACGAAAACGCCCAACACTCGAACGTTTCTCATCTGCATCCGAGAAATAGAAACAGTACCAAGTATCCGAAAGAAGCTCCGTCGGTATGGCGTGCACAAACCCCGCCTCACTCGGGGCAACAGACCAAACCCCTGCCTCGGTCCACCGAGCACCATCCCAAGCAAAGACATTGAGTTGGAGCTCGGTCTCACCGAAATACCGGGTCCAACAGACCGCCCCATCCACCGCAGGGTCGCCTGCTTGTATACCCAGTGGGAACAGCGCTTCGTCAGCAGTCCCATCCGCTTCCATCACGGCGGGAGCGTCCGCACGGAACTCTGCGCCCGAATCACCGGTGTCATCCACACCGTCTTTTCCTAAGCCACAGCCCGCTGCAGCCAAGACCGACAGGGCGCCCAACTCCAAGAGCTCGCGACGCGTTTTACCGCCGTTCTTTTGGGCCATAGAAGGGTCCGATCAAATCAGTAACGATAGTGCTCAGGCTTGTACGGTCCCTCTACGGTCACGCCAATATAGTCAGCCTGATCTTCACGGAGAACCGTCAGCTTTGCACCAAACTTCTCCAGGTGAAGCCGAGCGACTTTTTCATCGAGATGCTTTGGAAGCGTCACAACGTCAGGAGCCTTTCCACCCTCAACCGCCAATGGATTGTGGCCGTATTCCTCGGCATGTGCATGCAGCTCGATCTGAGCGAGGGTTTGATTGGTAAATGACGCGCTCATCACCAAGCTTGGGTGGCCTGTCGCACATCCAAGATTGACCAAACGGCCTTCTGCGAGAATCAAAATACTGTGCCCGCCGCCATTGGGGCCATGAGTGGTGGTATTGAACTTCCACTCATGCACTTGGGGCTTGATTTCGATTTTTTCAACCTCGCCACTAAGAACCATAGCTTCTAGACCAGCCATATCGATTTCGTTGTCGAAGTGACCAATGTTGCAGACGATGGCGTTGTGCTTCATTTTCGCCATGTGTTGCGCCGTAATGATGTCTTTGTTGCCAGTGGCGGTCACAAAGATGTCTGTGCGCTCAAGCACGTCCTCTAAAGTCACCACGTCCAAGCCCAACATACTAGCCTGAAGGGCGCAGATGGGGTCGACCTCCGTAACAGCTACCTTGGCCGATTGACCCTGGAGGGACTGCACCGAGCCCTTTCCAACATCACCGAACCCAAGAACCAACGTGCGCTTTCCTGCAATCAACACGTCCGTCGCACGCATGATCGCATCCACCAAAGAGTGACGACAGCCATACACATTGTCGAACTTGGATTTGGTCACGGAATCATTCACATTGATCGCCGGGAAGAGAAGCGTTCCATTTTCCTGGCGTTCGTAGAGGCGGTGAACCCCTGTTGTGGTTTCCTCAGAAACACCGCGAATCGCCTTAGCCATTGGGGTCCAGAAGTTTGCTCCTCGCTCTTCACGAACAGCGTGAAGAATGGAGAGCACAATACGGAACTCTTCTGATTCCGCAGTCGCAGGATCAGGAATCGTTCCCGACTTCTCGTATTCATGGCCCAAGTGAACCAAGAGGGTAGCGTCGCCACCATCATCCAAAATGAGATTGGGACCCGAACCGTCCGACCAGACAAGTGCCTGGAGCGTACACCACCAGTATTCAGCAAGAGTCTCGCCTTTCCACGCATACACCGGCACACCATTCGGTGAAGCCGTACTGCCCTCAGGACCAATCACGGTTGCTGCTGCAGCATGGTCTTGGGTCGAGAAGATATTGCACGACACCCAGCGCACATCTGCACCCAATTCGACAAGCGTCTCGATGAGAACCCCAGTCTGAATCGTCATATGCAGCGAGCCCATAATCTTTGCGCCAGCCAGTGGTTTCTGCGCACCATATTCCTCACGCAGAGCATCAAGACCTGGCATCTCAACGAGAGCCAAGTCCAACTCCTTGCGACCAAAGCGCACCGTCGCCTCGGAGAGATCCGCAACTTTGTGCGGGAGACCTGCGAAAAGCGGGAGCCCTGTGTCGAGGAAAGTTTTATCAGTCAATGAAATTACCGGATTGCTCATTTCTTCGTTCATCCTGGGACCTGCCAAAGTTTTAAGGAGTAGTGACATACCCTTATCTCAATGCACTAAAAAAAGCAGCCCCGCTACCAAAAAGCAAGGAAAGCGGGGGGTCCCCCCCCCCGCTTTCAGGTTCGCCTCTTCTTCTCGTAGAGAACTCTTTTATTCGACTGGCAGATTCGAGGTCACGACTCCGAATGGGGTCACGATTTCCACGGTTCCGTCCAGGGGTGTTTCTTCAGTGAAGTGCAGTTGGACATCACCCACACGCTCGACGTGTGCGTACACTACGCCCGTTCGTGGCCATTGCTCACCTTGGTTGAGCACCGCACCGACAACTCGGAAGCTCACGTGGGCACGGTCACCGTCTTCAAGAGAGATTTCGTAATCTCCATCACTGTTACTCAGATTCTGTGCGGGAGAACCAGGACCATCACTCTGCAACTCATGTTGCATTTCTTGAGTGCTGGAGAACTCCACGGTGTCTTCCGCTGCGGAGATACGCTCCATCTCACGGTCCACAAAGCGGAAGGCAGCAGGTCCTTGCTCTTGGCCGCAGCCTGTGATCATGCCCGCGTCGCTCTCGAGCAACAGGTCATAACGGAGACTTGCATTCCCTTGCAGATTGTTCTGGAGGGCTTCAAGTGCCGTGTCCATTACCATCTCCACAGGCATGAAGGCGGGAATGCTACGAAGCTCATCATAGGTGATCAGCATCGAGCCCGTGTAGGTCTCACCGTCAACGACACACTCGTTCACGTCGATCTCCCAGCCCCAGCGCAGGTTCATTCCGCGACAGGTGGAATCAAGCACGATCAGCTCAGCTTGATTGGGGTTGGCACCGCACAACCAAGGCGGTGTGTCCACATTGGCTCCGTCTGGGGCCGGTGGAGCATAGACGCGGTGTACGATTGAACGTTGTTCCTTATCGGCCTGCAGTGCTCCCACGAGTCCATCTACAATGGCCTCCATGTCTTCTTCAAAGATCTCAGGAAGTTCATACTCGATGTTCTTGGCTTCAGCGTTGACATCATCGAGTTCGTAATCGTTGAACTCACCTGGCTGTGTAGAACAGGCTGCTGCGAAAAGGGCGGTGGACGAAAGTAAAATGTGCTTGGTCATGGTTTTTTTCTCTCACGAGGGTTTGATTGGAAGGGGACGTTGGAAGCATTTGCACAAGGTGTGCCAAAAAAACCTAAAACTCCCTAAATGTGATCCGAGAAGCCATTTAGACAACAAACTGGCTCTCGAAAGCCGTGGGGATGTGTATCAAAACGCACCCCCCTTTCGAATACCGTATCCACGCGTATACGGTTTATCTGCTGTTTTGGCGTATCTGGGGAGCCCCTGGAGCGTTAAGACATGACCATACGGAGGATTCATGTCTAAGCGAAGCACGCTTGCAGCCGCTGAGATCAATCGGATCAACCTCTTCTACGGCCTCATGCCCCGCTTAGGTACGCGCTGGGCACAAACACGGCCCTGGGAAGGAAAGACCATCGCGATCAATGCGCATCTGACCACACTGACTGCCACGCTGCTGCGAGAACTCGCATTAGGTGGTGGCAAGTGGATCATCTCGGCATGCGACCCCGCCACTACGGACTTAGGCGTTGTGGAATGGATGAGAGAACAAAACTGGACCGTATATTCCGGTGGTGGTGTCGAGAAGCGCTTTCACGCCGCCTTGGACCACAAGCCAGATCTCATTGCTGATGTGGGTTTTGATTTAATCCACACACTGCTTCGCGATCGCCAAGACCACTGCGAAAACCTGTTGGGAGCTGTTGAACTGACACGCTCAGGCATCACCCGCCTGCGCAAGGAAGAAGCCATTCCGATTGGTGTCGTCAACATCAATGATGGCCGCCTTAAACCGCATGTAGAAAACAAACACGGCGTGGGAGAATCCCTCTGGTTGGCTGTGCGGCAAGTCACAGGCCTACACCTCTCCGGCCGCAGGGTGGTCGTCATGGGCTACGGGCCCGTTGGTCAAGGCCTCGCTGCCTATGCCAAAGCTGCTGGAGCAAATGTCTCTGTGATAGAGGGAAACCCCATCCGACGCCTCGCCGCACGCTACGATGGTTTCTTGGTGCCTGAACTCGAGGAAGCACTCGAAAACGCTGAAATTGCCGTGACTGCTACAGGACTCCAGAACGCGCTGAAGCTCGAGGAATTAGTGAAGCTCAACAGCGATACCGTGCTGGTCAACGCAGGCCACGGGGGCAACGAAATACAGGTCTCCAAACTGGCCAGTTCAGCCGTCGAGGCGGTCGAAGTAGGCGATCAGTGCATACGCTACCGCTTACGTTCTGGCGGGCCTTGGCTCTCCGTTTTGGGCGGCGGTCACCCGCTAAACATCGTCTTAAATTCCGGTTCACCCGAACCCGTATTGCTACATTTTGCTTTGCTCGGTTTGACCTTAGAGTGGCTCACACAGCACAACATCTCCCCTGGAGAAATTTCCGTACCCATCGAGGTTGAAAAAGAAGCCGCACGCTTGGCTCTACAATCTTTGGAGGGCCCAAAGTGAGCCGAACCGACCACCTAACCGCTGCTGTTTCTGCGCTGCAGGAACATCGTATCGAGGAGGCCATCCAACTACTAACTGCCGCGCTCAACAACGAACTATCTCCCCCGCTAAAAGCCCGCGCAACATCGCTCCGCTCACAGGCCCACTTCATGTCAGGCATGCTGCAGGAAGCCATGGTGGACTGGCGCGAGGCTTGGCGACAAGTCCAATCACTCGAAGATGCCGATGGAAAACAGGCATTGCGTGGCTTACGCAGTGAAATCGCTGCCGCCAAGGCCCAACGAAGTGCCCAACAAGCTCAACTCGCGAAATCCCGCGAACACCTCTCCCTGTCACTGGACGAGCAACTGGCAACCTTTCCTGAAATAGAAGACAAACTCAATTTTCTAATTGAACGTGCCAACGCTCACTTCGATTGCGATCAAGAGGAGCAAGGGAGCCAACTGGCTCGCGACGCAATCCTGCAGGCTGATTCGACAACTCCAAGCGTAGTTCGCGCCCAAGTGCTTGCTCGACTCTGTCTTCTCCGCGGAGCTCCCGAAGAAGCCCAAGCCTTGCTTCAAGAGGCCTACCTTTTGGCCGAGAAGTCCGACGAGATGCAACTCATCGGTGCGGTGGCTCGAGCAGCAAAATCGATTTCCCACGAATTCGAGCCCATCATCTTCTAAATTCGAGAAGAACCGAGATGTGGTACACATCACTGCGCCACTTCCTCTTTTAATCTGTACGTAAGATCCCCGTCTGCCTGGAGCACCTCGCTGTGAAGCTCTTCCTCATGCGACATTCCATCGCCGAGCCCCGTATCACCACGGATTTCGAGCGACGTCTCACACCGGAAGGATTAGAAAAGGCCGAACGCCTCGCACGACATCTGACCGCAAAGCAGATCAAGCCGAAGGTGATCGTACACTCACCATTGATCCGCTCACAGCAGACTGCGCAGGTTTTTAAAGGCAACTTACCGGATGTGCCGTGCATCGAATTGCCTGAAGTGCTCCATGCAGATGCGTCTCTACTCCAAATCATCGGAAAAGGCGGTTGGAAAGACCCACTCATTATCGGCCACAACCCGAGCATCTCCTCTTTTGCGACCCTGCTGGCCGGCGACGACACGCTCTTGGATTTTCATACATGTAGTTTCGCCGGCTTCGAAGTCGATCAACTCCCGCCCCTAAAAAGCCAACTCATCCACTGGCTCCCCACTCCACCTCAAGTGCCGTAAACGTGCCGCGACTGGCTTCCATCGACATCGGTAGCAATTCGATGCACTTGTACGTGGTCGACGTGGACCCAGATGGTTCGTGGAGCACCGTTTGTCTGCTGCGTTCAAGCATACGGCTCGGCGAGGGCTGGAAACCCAACGAACAACGCATCGCACCAAAGAAGATGCAAGAAGCCGTCGAAGCTATCACAGGATTTGTGAGCCAAGCTCTCCTCCTTAATGTGGACGCAATCCAATGCTCGGCAACTGCGGCACTACGAGAAGCAGAAAACCGAAGCGTTTTTGAAGAAGTATTCAAAGAAGAAATCGGACATAGCCTCCGTGTCCTGTCCGGTGTCGAAGAAGCCGCGATTGTCTACAAAGGAACACGTGCACATGTGCCCGGTGAAGTCCTGATGTTCGATTTAGGGGGACGCTCAACGGAGTTGGTATTCGGGTCAGACGCCCAGCCAGCAGCATGCATGTCACTACCCGCAGGACATCTAGGTTTGTTTTCGATCTGTCCCTACGAACAGCCTGTAAAAGACAGCACGTGGGAGAACTTAGTACAAAAAGCCACGGAGTACTTCCAATCAATCACCCCGTTTCCTGGAGACAAGTTCACCCTTTGCAGCCCATCCGGAGCCGTACGAACCTTGGCCAGAATGGCTGCATACTCTCGTGGAGAAACCCCGAAAGGCCGTGGCTCGGGCTTGCTCCTCACAGAAGACGGTTTGCTCACAGAAGTGGCCCGCTTGAAGAGATCCGATGCGTTGCAATTGCGAAACATTCCTGGCGGCGATGCACGACGAGTCGACACACTTTTGGCTGCTGCGGCCATCATCCATGCTTTGATGCTACGTTTTTCACGTGATGAAGTCCTGGCCTCACATGGTGGACTTCGCGATGGACTCGTAATGGAGTGGGCCGAAGGGCTCGAAGGCGGTTAGGCCAAAGCCATCGCGATTCCTGTTTCACGGAGTTCGTTATGGCAGTCAGTCGCGCCTCTATTCTCGACAAGGCATTCGCCGAACGCCTGATGGGTCTGCATCCCCAGGCCCCACGCACCGATCTAGACAGCCCAGTTCGGGACGGTGTCAGCCTGACTGCACGCCAGGCATTACAGATCTTCGAGACCCAGGCATCCAGTAGACACCTTGACCTTGAAGCACGCGAACTCAAACAAAAAGGGGCTAGCTTCTACACCATTGGATCGTCTGGTCATGAAGGCAATGCGGCGGTAGCAGCCGCACTTGAGCCAACAGACATGGCCTTTCTTCATTACCGATCCGGCGCATTCTTTGTTGAAAGAGCACGTCAGGTACCAGGAGAAACACCGCTTCTCGACGTGCTTCTCGGGATGGTCGCCTCCTCAGACGAGCCCATTGCTGGAGGACGCCACAAAGTCTTTGGATCCAAATCACTACAGATTCCGCCCCAGACTTCTACAATCGCATCACATCTGCCCAAAGCAATGGGTGCTGCTGCAATGCTTGATCGCCATCAGCGCCAAGCATTCAGCCCAGAGATTCCGGAAGATGCGGTGGTGGTTTGCACATTTGGCGATGCGTCCTCGAATCATTCGACCGCAACAGGCGCAATCAACACCGCTTGCTGGGCAAAACATCAAAACCTCCCGGTTCCCGTTCTTTTTGTCTGCGAAGACAACGGACTTGGAATCTCGGTTCGTACCCCCAAAGGCTGGGTAGAATCCGCGTACGGCTCTCGAGATGAACTCGCCTACTTTAGTGGAGACGGGCTCGATATCGCGGATGCTTATGAGGCTGCCATTGAAGCCGTTGAATATGTCCGAACGACGCGTTCTCCAGCATTTCTCCATCTCAAAGTCGTACGACTGCTCGGCCACGCGGGTTCCGATGTCCAGCAAAGTTATCACAGCTTAGAGGAAATCGAGGAGGCGGAGACCCAAGACCCATTGTTCTCCACCGCGCAACTGCTTGTGGAAGGTGGTTGGGCTCAGCCCGAAGAACTCCTCGCCTGCTACGAGAGTCTCCGCGCAAGAATCCAGGCATTGGGAGCCGAAGCCGTTGAGCGACCCAAAATCAAGACTGCTGAAGAAGTGATGGAACCCCAGGCTCCCCTGGATCCGGACAAAGTAGCTATCGAGTGTGCACGGCAGGTATCAACCGAGGAACGCCACGCATTTTGGGGGGACCGACTCCCTGAGACAGACCGACCCAGACACCTGGCGATGCAACTCAACCGCGCCCTCGGCGACCTCCTGGTCAAGTATCCAGAGTCTCTGATCTTTGGAGAAGATGTCGGCAAGAAAGGTGGCGTTTACCATGTCACCGCAGACCTCTCCCAGAAGGCCAGCGTGGGCCGCGTATTCAACACGCTTCTCGACGAGCAATCGATTCTTGGCCTCGCGATTGGTGCAGCGCACCTGGGATATCTGCCCATTCCAGAAATCCAATACCTCGCCTACCTTCACAATGCGGAAGACCAGCTTCGCGGAGAAGCCGCTAGCCTGTCCTTCTTTTCCAACGGTCAATTCACCAATCCTATGGTGGTGCGAATCGCCTCGTACGCCTATCAGAAAGGCTTCGGCGGCCATTTCCACAACGACAACTCAATCGCTGTACTGCGCGACATTCCCGGACTCATTATTGCAAGCCCGGCTCGAGGCGATGACGCCATCGAAATGCTGAGAAGCTGTATGGCAGCCGCCAAGGTAAACGGTCGTGTTTCAGTCTTCTTAGAGCCAATTGCACTCTATATGACCAAAGACCTCCATGAAGCCGGTGACCATCAATGGCGTGTGCCTTACATCGAACAAGGAGAGCACATTCCCATTGGCAGCGGTAAGACCTGGCGAGAGGGAGAAGACCTCACCATCGTGAGTTGGGCAAACGGCCTTTGGATGTCACTTCGCGTGGCAGAACGTCTCGCGAAAGAACACGGGATTCAATGTCGCGTATTCGATCTGCGCTGGCTCAACCCCCTTCCCACAGAACAGCTTCTTTCGGAGGCAAAAGCCACCGGAAAAGTCCTTGTTGTGGATGAAACCCGACAGACCGGTGGAGTCAGTGAGGGCGTGTTTTCAGCGCTGATTGATGGTGGTTTCGATGGCACGCTTCGAAGGGTCGCCGCTCATGACTCCTTCATCCCTCTCGGTGATGCCGCCAATCGGGTTCTCGTTCAAGAAGAAGACATCTATGCAGCAGCCCAATCTCTTGCTGGAGCGAAAAAATGAGAGCGCTCGTTGTTTGCCCAGGAAGGGGGTCCTATCAAAAAGCACAACTCGGCAGTCTTCAAGACGGCCACCCGGTCATTCAAGAGTTGGACCGATTTCGACAGGACTTAGGCCGAAAGACGGTCACTGAACTCGATGGAGCAGAGCGCTTCTCGGGGACTCGCCACGTGGCCGGAGAAAACGCAAGTATTCTGACCTTTGGCTCGACGGCTCGCGACCTGGCAATGATCGACAAAAGAAAAATCGAACTCGTCGCCATAGCCGGCAATTCAATGGGCTTCTATTCCGCACTCTATGCTGCAGGCTGCCTATCGCTATTGGACGCTGCACATTTAATCGAGACCATGGGCGCATTCCAAAAAGGAAACGTTATCGGCGGCCAGTTGCTCTATCCCTTGATCAACGAAGACTGGACACTGGATACGGCACGATGCGAATCCGTCTCTAAAGTATTGGAACACAAAGACGTCCACCTCTCGATCCGTCTCGGTGGCACCGCTGTGATTGCAGGAAGTACGGAGGGGCTCCGTCACTGCGCGAAGACTTTGCCCACCATCAAACAAGGGGCAAGAGAGTTTCCATTACAGCTCCCAATGCATTCAGCGTTCCACACGCCGCTACTGGAACCCACCTCGGCGCTCGCCAAACAATCGCTTGGGAATCTACCGATCACAGCACCCACAATTCCACTGGTCGCTGGAAATGGTCGTATTTTCGGCAAGTGGTCGAGCAAAGAAGACATCTTGGAGTACACCTTGGGTGCGCAAGTAGTCGAAACCTACGACTTCTCGCTGAGCATCAAAGCAGCGTTGGGTGATTTTGGTCCCGACGCGATCATCCTGCCCGGTCCAGGCGACACCCTCGGCGGACCTGTGGCACAAACCATGATCCAGATGGGATGGCGAGGCCTTCGTGACAAGGAAGACTTCTTAGAAGCGCAGAAGGCTGACCAACCCATTTTGCTTTCCATGGCCTGGCCAAAGCAGCGCAAGCAGGTGATTTCTTGACGCGCGATGAGCTGAAAAAACTGCTCATCGAGTCGATTCGGCTAAAAGAAGTCACACGTGCGGGATGGATACGCGCTGGAGTGAAACAACCCGAAAGTGTCGCCGCTCATAGCTGGGGTGTCGCATGGCTTGTCTTGGTCTTGAGCCCAGTGAAAATCAACCGAGATCGCGCTGTAGCGATCGCTGTACTACACGACCTAGCGGAGGTCCACGCCGGAGACATCACCCCACACGACGGTATTACTCATGGCGAGAAAAAAAACCTGGAAGCCCAAGCCATCGAATCGCTTTTCAAAAACCAACCGGAGTTCTCGGAGCTTCACTCCCTGTGGCAAGAGTACGTCAATGGCGAGAGCCCAGAGGCGCGTTTCGTAAAGGCCTGCGACAAACTCGATATGGCACTACAAGCAGAACGCTATGCCGCGATCGACGACTCACTTGATCTCAAAGAGTTCATCGACTCAGCACTCGCGAAACTCGAAGGCTCAGACCTGATCGATCTCGTCGACTAAACCACTTTTCTTTTGGTGTCGCGAACCCGCAAAGCAAGCACGCCAAGATTAGCTTCTTTGTCTGCGTCCCACTCCGACACACCACGCACATCGGAGATGGCAACATCCGCGTTGTTTGCCTCTGGAACAAGGTTCTGCCAACCTTCTACTTCCACAAGCTCTTCCAAGCTTGCATAACGGCGAACCATACCAACACTCACTGCTCCAACCGAGCCAAACTCGAGCCGGTCACCCGAGCAAATATCAGTGAACTGGGTGTCTGCTACCACTGCGTATACGGTCTTTCGACCGGTTTCCATACTAGCAAAAGCATCAGCATTCACGGGCATATCATAAGTCGCCATTATTCCTCGCGGGCGATTGGTTCTAAGAGCGCACCCACCACATAACTCACCCGGGTGGCCATCTCATCTCTCTTCCGGCAAGAAGATGACAATGCAGATGAAAGACCGTCTGGCCCGCTCCTGCTCCGTTGTTGAAACACAAGCGATATCCCGATTCAGCGACCCCAACCTTCTGGGCCACATTCCGTGCAGCCAAGAGTACTTTCCCCAGAATCTCACCCTCGTCGTCAGTGGCCTGCGCCACGTTGACGATCGGCTTGCGCGGCACAATCAACAAGTGGGTCGGCGCTTGGGGATTGATATCTCGAAATGCCACACAGTCATCATCTTCGTACACGATATCGGCAGGGATCTCTCCAGCGATAATCTTTTCGAAAAGCGTCATATCTTGCTCCGTAGGAGAGCAGTATCGCAATTCAATCCATTCGGCCCGAGCTTCTCTCAGTAGGCCACGGTTATCGGCAAAAACAGGGTGCCATCGCCGTGATTCAAGCCCGCCATAATAATGGAGCCATTGCGATTGACCCGTACACGAGTCGACACCAACTGCTGGTTGTTCCGAAACATACGCACCCGCAAATGAGCACCGCGCTCGGTTTTTTCAAGCAACTTCACCTGAACATACACATTGTCCAGCACCTTCAGTTTTCGCTCGCCGCCCGGGGCCATGGCCACACGTTGCCTATCGATCAAGCGATAGCTGCTGTAACTGAAGTGCCGTAAGCGCTTCGCCCATCTTTTGAGGGCTGGATCCATAAAACGCGGACCACTGGTGGCGTGCACAACCATCACCTGGATCCGCACACGATCGCCCTGCACAGCCTGACCACGATTCGGACGTTTACCAGGAGGCCTTCGATGCGGGCCCTTCTTCGCCTGGGCTAAAAGCTCCACACTGGGCTGGCTGCTCTCAGGCGCTGTATCGTTGGCCATGACGAACCCACTACCGCCGAACAACAATCCAACAACAATCCAGCACTTGGAGAAAAACGCACGCATTAGATTGGCTCCCCACCCGTGTCCCAGACACCTTCGTCTTCGTCCAACTCAATCGGCTCAACATTCTCATCAATCATAATGATCACAGGACCGCCTGCATCCTCTTCATCCGCCATGACTTGCACAAAGACGTCGTCGGCAAAATCCAATTCTTCAATTTCAACCTCATCTTTCTCTGCATATTGAATCTCAAAACCATCATCCTGATCTGAGAACTCCGGGGCTGAGTCACGATTTTCAACTGCGCTATCTCCAAACATAGGAGACACGAGCAAAGCGGCGGCGGCCGCGGCTACTGCAAAAGCAGGGATGCCCCACCGAAACCAACTCGAGCGACGTTCGGGGCTTGAGGATTTCGCCTTGGACATCCGCACGCTGTAGTCTTCTACCCGCTCCATGATCGTCGATGTCATTGCCTGACCGACATCCGTTTCCAATCGACCATGCTCAGCCACAGCTGCAGCAATCGCCGCTCCAATCGGCTCCCAACCCGGTACATACTCGGGATCAGGCATTCCAATTTGTTGCGCTACAGCAGGCCAGATTCCACTGAGATCGTGCAGACGACTCTGATCACCAACTGCTTCTCGAATCAAACGGCCCAGAGTCGCGTGGTGACTGAGCTCCAAGAGCACTTGCGCATTACTCCCCAAACCTTCGGCTACACTTTTACGTTCTTCCGTTGAGAGTTCGCCATCAAAGAGCCTCGAGACCAGCAAGCCTTGCTCATCCACGGTAGCCATAATCGCATCTGTCAGATCCGATCCCGGTTCTTGCGCCAAGTGTGTCGCTTCGTCGCGAAGACTCTCCGCAAAATCATCCCAGCCATCCCCTGCACTCAAGACGCCCATAAATTCCTGCAGAACATCTAAATCCAGGTCGCCAGGGCCCAACACCGCGGATCGCAATCGCAACAAAAGCTCTGAATGGCCTTTGGTACGCGGATCTGATTCCGCCAATACAATGAACTTTTGCTTTTGATCATCACTGGCCGTGCCCTCTAAGAGAACACAGAAAAGCGCGTCAATAGGCTCCAGCCCATCCTGCTCTGGCATACGGTCACTCATGCGGATTCTTCCACCTCACGCCATGCCCTGACGGTCGAAAGCCAGTTTCATTCGAAAAAAAGATCATTTTTCCCTGAACGCTCATACCGCTTCCTCCATGTCCGACTTCAACAAGCCTTGGAGTTTGCGGCGCGCATAGAACAGCCGACTCATGACTGTGCCTTCTGGGATACCCATCACATCCGAAATTTCCTTGTAGGAATATCCCTCCAACTCTCGCAGCAAAATGATTTGACGATGCTCCGGAGTCAGCGTTTCCATCGCATCGAAAATACGGTCTTTCAGACGATTTCGTTCAAGCTCCTTCCCAGGACTCTGCTGCTGATGAAGCGGATTAATCTCACCGCCTGACTCACGCGCAGCGATCCCTTCATCAAATTCGTCGTGATTACGGCGTTTCCGCTTACGAATCCAATCAATACTGACATTGGATGCGATTCGATACAGCCACGTGTAAAAACTCGATTCCAAGCGAAAGCGATCCAGGTTCTGAAAAGCCTTCACAAAAGCATCTTGGGTAAGGTCTTGAGCCTCTTCGCGATCGCGAACCATGCCGCAAACCATCGCGTAAATTCGAGATTGGTATTTCTCCACCAATTCTCGATACGCACCGACATCTCCGCCACGAACCAACTCGACGAGACGGGAATCTTCTGCTGCTTCTGGATTGGCTTTCTTCACAATCTGACCTTGCGTTCACTCATATCTTAATGGGCTTCGGTCCAATTAGGGCCCCAACCGGCATCAACTCGTATAGGGACACACAGTTCTGCCGCGGCTTCCATTTCCTCCTTGACACCCTTTGCGACCTCTTCAATCACCCCTTCATCAACCTCCAAAAGAAGTTCGTCATGAACCTGGAGCAAGAGGCGCGCGGACCAATTCTCAGCCCAAAGTCGTCTCTGCACTCGCACCATTGCCACTTTGATCAGGTCGGCTGCACTACCTTGAAGCGGACTATTCAGCGCGATGCGTTCTGCGGCCGCACGATCTCTCTTATTGGCGGAGTTAATGTCCGGAATACGTCGTTTTCTTCCCCACAACGTGGTGGAGTACCCGTCTGCACGCGCAGCCTCTTTGAGTTCTTCATGAACGCGCTCCACCTGCGGGTAACGTGCGAAATAGCCGTCCAAATAGGCTTGTGCTTCCTTCCGAGGGATTTTCAGTTCATTCCCCAGACGAAAAGCGCTCATGCCATACACAATGCCAAAGTTGATGGCTTTGGCTGCAGAACGCTGTGCGCTGGTGACCAGTGGTGCCATCACCCCAAAAATCTCCGCCGCGGTCGCACGGTGAATATCCGCACCGGAGCGAAAGGCTTCAACCATCGGTCCCTCACCGCAATAATGCGCAAGCAAGCGGAGCTCGATTTGAGAATAATCACAAGACAGCAGGAGCTTACCTTCTGGAGCTGTGAAGCAACTCCGCACACGACGCCCCTCTTCCGTTCGAGATGGAATGTTCTGTAGATTAGGGTTGTTGGATGCCAAGCGACCCGTGGCAGCCACAGCCTGATGGAAGGAGGTATGAATCCGACCCGTGATAGACGACACCGCCTCTGGCAACGCATCCACGTAGGTACTCTTAAGCTTAGCTAACTCCCGATACTGGAGGATCAGACCTGGCAAGACATGCTGGTTTCCTAAAGCCTTCAGCGTCGCAGCATCCGTCGAGAAACCGGTCTTTGTCTTCTTGACTGGATTAAGCCCCAACTCTTCAAAGAGAATCACCTGCAGTTGCTTGGGAGAGTTGATGGTAAACGTCTTCCCTGCCTCCCGATAAATCGCGTCTTCTAAGCCTTCGATGCGTTCAGCGAGCTCAACAGAGAGCGAGGCGAGTTGTTCGACGTCGACTTGAATGCCTGTGAGTTCCATGTCCGAGAGGACAGCCAATGCTGGTAACTCAACCTGTTCATACACCTCTCGAAGATTTTCCTCATCGAGCCGCTGGGCCAGCATGCCATCCAGCTTCCAGGTAATGTGCGCATCCTCGGCACCATAAATGGCAGCTTTGTCGAGAGGTGCCTCTGCGAAGGTGGCATTGGGATCCTTGGTGTCCATCAACTCGGTGATGGGAATCATCGCGTGCCCCAGATACCGCAGTGCAAGATCATCCAGCTTGTGCCGATTCCGGTCGGGCTCCAGAAGATAATCCGCCAAAAGCGTATCACCTGCTATGCCATTCAACGTATAGCCATTGGCGACCAAAACAGACCGATCGTATTTAAGATTGTGTCCTGTCTTTTTCAGATTGGAATCCGAGAGAAGCGGTGCAATGTGTGACATGACTTCTGATTCAGAAAGCTGACCAGAAACCCGCTCACCTTCCTGGGTATGGCCGACGGGAATGTAGACCCCACCGTCTTCCTCCCAACTCAAACAAAGCGCTACAAGCCCAGCCTTTTTAGGATCCAAAGAGGTGGTCTCCAAATCAATACAAAATGAACCGATTTCGCGAAGCGTATCGCAGAGGTTCGACACCTCACCAATCGTATTCAGCACACGATAGGAGCCCGCTGCCTTGGGTTCAGCCGGTCCGAAATCTTCATCAAGCTGCTTGAGATGTGAGCGAAACTGATAGCGAACGAAAAGTTCGCGCAGCTGTGTATTGTCTCGAGAAAAACCATCCACATCCGCCAATGACAATTCGAGCGGCACATCTGTCTTGATGGTCACCAAAACTTTCGAGAGCCGAGCCATCTCGGCTTCTTCCTGAAGACTCGCGCCACGCTTCCCACCGATATCGCCCGCATTCGAGATGACCGCGTCGAGATCTCCATATTTTTGAACATATTTCGAGGCAGTCTTCTCTCCGATTCCGGCAACACCCGGAACATTGTCCGAACTATCACCCGCCAAGCCAAGGACATCGATCACCCTCTCCGGCCCCACACCGAATCGCTCTTCCACCTCTGGGTGTTTGATTTCCCGCTTTTTCATGACATCGAGAATCGAAATGTTGTCGTCGATGAGCTGATAAAAATCCTTGTCGCCGGTCACCATCCAAACATGACAGTCCTCGCTGGCCCACCGCTTGGCCAAGGTGCCGATGATGTCATCCGCCTCAAAGCCCACCATATCCAAACAGCGATACCCCCAAGCCTCCACCAACTCGGGGATTTTAGGCCATTGCTCCCGCAATTCCTCCGGCATCTCCGGTCGGTGCCCTTTGTACTCGGGAAACAAATCCACCCGAAAAGATGGTCCTTTGTCGAAAACCACCACCACATGGTCCGGCTGGTGCTCTTTTTCAAAGGAGCGCAGCATGTTGGCAAAACCCAATAGCGCTCCTGTGTTGATGCCTCCCGCTGTCATGCGTGGCATAGCAAAAAACACCCGAAAAGCGTGATTTGAGCCGTCCACTAAAAAGATCTTCTTGGACAAGTCAACCTCCACTCCGGAGGTATCACATCGGTGACGGTTCCGCGCTGCGGCTTGACGTTGTAGAGACCAAGGTCATAGGAATAGATTCGTGAAACCGGCGTGGAGGCCCCATGGGCACAGTCCAAACAGATTTGTTCAACCCGACCGATGAGCATCGAATGCTGCGTGAAATGGTGGCTGATTTCGCGCAAGCTGAGGTCGAACCACAAGCAGCGCATTACGACGAAAAGCAATGCCTCAACATTCCACTGCTCCAAAAGCTGGGCGAACTGGGCTGTCTTGGCATCACCATTCCTGAGGAACAAGGTGGTGCGGGAATGGACACGACCGCTGCGGTCATCGTCCATCACGAACTCGCCAAGGTCGATCCTGGTTTCACACTGGCCTACTTGGCGCACAGTATGCTGTTCGTGAACAACTTCTTCTATTGTTCGACCCCAGAGCAACAAGAAAGATACCTCCCCAAAGTGCTCTCAGGGGAGTGGATTGCTGGAATGGGGATGACTGAGCCAAACCACGGAACTGACGTCTTGGGCATGACCACCACGGCTGTTCGACAAGGTGAAAGCTACATCCTCAACGGCACCAAGACCTACATTACGAATGGCCCCGAAGGTTACGTCTTTCTCGTATACGCCAAGGTCAATGGCAAGGTGACCGCATTTCTGGTCGACCGCGATTGCCCTGGATTTTCGGTCGGAAATCCCATTCACAAAATGGGAATGCGGGCCTCAACCATGTCTGAACTCATCTTTGAAGACTGTGAGATCCCGGCGAGCAATCTTCTCGGGGCAGAAGGAAGCGGCCTCATCCATATGATGCGGAACTTGGAAATCGAACGTCTCACATTGGCCGCCATGAGTCTCGGAATCGCCGATCGGTGCTTGGATATTATGGTCAGCTATGGCAAAGAGCGCGTTGCATTTGGTCAACCCATCAATCGCTTCGGGCAAATCCAAGCACACATTGCAAACACGTATGCCGAAACCGAGGCTGCACGTTGTTTGATCTATGAAGTAGCTAAAAGCGTCAACGCTCATCAACAAAACCGACTGGGGTCAGACGCCGCCAAACTCTTTGCGGCTCCCGTCGGTAAGCGAGCAGCAGACAGCGCAATGCAAGTACTCGGAGGCGGGGGGTACTGTACCGAATTCCCTGTGGAGCGCTTGTATCGGGACGCCAAACTGTTGGAAATCGGTGGTGGCACCTTAGAGTCTCATCAAAAAAACCTCACCAAAGACCTCACAAAGCAATTGGCCTAAACACGGCAAACGAGGCAGAATCAAGAAGCAGGAGGAGATGAACTTGCTACGTTTTGCTACCGGAATGTTGAGCCTCTGCCTAGTGGCAGGCTGCTACAACGAGGACAAGTTTACCGCCGATAACGCCCAGGCCACATGTGAGTGGTGGGACCGCTGCGACCTCTTAGACGTGTTGGACTATGACGACGTCGTGGATTGCGTAACAGAAGTTCAGTCCGAAGCAGAAGACGGCCAAGGCAAAGATGGGATTTGCCCGAACTTCGACTCCAGCGCTGCAAAATCTTGCGTCAAAGAAATCGAGGAGCGTGGGTGCGAGGACGGTTTTGATACGCCATCCATCTGCGCGGAAGCCTGCACAGAAGCCGAATAACTACTCGACTTCCTGGGTAAACAACTCTTCGATCTGTAGACCGAAGAATTCAGCGAGCAACTCGAGTTCCTCTGTCCTACCCTCCTCAGCCAGGCGCCGTGCCATCCGAATCGGATCATGCATTAAGCGTTTTACGACGGCTCGATTCATGGACACGACCGCGTCACGTTGCTGGTCAGTCAAGTCCGCCAAAAGCTTATGACTGCGTTGACGTTCAATCGCCAAGATGTCATCCGCACGGTTCGTAAGAGCACCAATTAGCGGCGCCGCATTCAGAGCATCGAGACTTCGGTAGCACTTCTCGGCTTCTGTTCGAACCAGCGTCTCCGCGACCTCGGCCTCTTCCTGTCGCTTTTCACGTCCTTTGAGTGCCACCGCCTCCAGGTCGTCGATGTTGAAGACATAGACACCTTCCACATCTTGCACATCCGGTGACACATTCCTGGGCACCGAGAGATCCAACAAAAAGAGAGGGCGGTATCGTCGCCTCCGCATAATCGGAGCAATACCTTCCCGGGAAAGAATGGGCTGTTGCGAGGCCGTTGAGAAGACAGCCACATCCACTGTCTCGAGCTCTTTCTCGAACGCATCAAAAGAGACGGATCGGCCGCCAAATTTTGACGCAAGTGCCTTTGCCCGCTCCGCTGTACGATTGACCACCACCAAGTCATGAACGCCTTGTGTCTTGAGAGAAAAAGCCACAAGTTCTGCCAACTCGCCGGCTCCAACAACCAGGCCATGCCGACCGCCAAGATCACCCAAAACCTGCTTCGCCAAGCCCACGCCCGCTGTTCCCACGCTGACTTTAGAAGCACCGATTGTCGTCTCAGTCCGAACCTTTTTGCCTACCGAAATCGCGCGACGCATCACACGATTCAGTACACGACCTGCCGCTCGATTCTCCAAAGCCACATCATACGCACTCTTGAGTTGCCCCAAGATTTGAGGTTCCCCAACAATCAACGAATCCAAGGAAGCGGCCACGCGAAACAAATGGCGCACTGCTTCCTGACCACGATGTTGGTAAAGATGATCGCCGAGTGAATACCCCTCACCATGCGCAGCACTCAAATAGGCATGAATCGCACGCCCGCCCTCCACTTGGTCCACAAGTGCATAGACTTCCACCCGATTGCACGTCGATAAAATAACGGTCTCTCGCGCATGGCCCCGCTCGATCAAGGCTTTGAGATGCATACCTAAAAGCTCTTTCGGCATCGCGAGTCGCTCACGCACTTCTACCGGGGCTGTGTTGTGATTCACACCCACCGCAATCAGATCGCGACCATCCAATCTCATTGGTGCCACCCCGAAAAATTGAGGTTGCAAATCACCAGGGCCAACATCAGACCAGAGAAACCAACAATCGAAATGATGCTCGCAAACTTTCCTCTCCAACCACTCACGACACGTACCTGGATCGCAATCGCATACCAAATCCACGCAGCGATTGTCGCGTAGGCCGTCGCATCAATCGAAGTGGTCTCTGGATGCGCTGCCCACCAGACCCCACCAAGGGCAATGCCATTGCTCAGCGCAGCAAACCCAAAGAGGAGCAGTCGAGCATTGGTTCGATCGAGGGAGTTCAAGTCCGGAAAGCGGCTCAGGCCCGTCAATTTTTTCAGCTTGAGCCGACGTCGGAGAACCATGTAGGTCACACTCACAACGAAAGAGAGCGTCAATAAACCGAGGCCCAAAAACACCATCAGCACATGGATACGAATCCAAATCTGCGACAAACTTTCCTCTGGAAGAGGGGAAGGTCGAAACTCATTGGGCAGCAACAATGCAATGGCGAGCAACACCACCACCATGGGCATCACGATCTGCGACAGAACATCCATCTTTGGATTGCGACTGATCACCATGTGACCGACGACAAAGAAGAACCCCACAGTCGCCATCGATGCACCAGGAGTGTGCACAGGGAGTCGTCCTGTCTCCTGGATAATCACACCTAAACCAGCACCATGCAGCAATGCTCCCGCAAAGAGCGCGGGAGAGGAAAGCGCACCAAGCCATTTCGGCCGATGCTGCTCTCCGAGCAGTCCGGCCAATGCGACCATCAAATAGGCCAACTGGGCAAAAATTAGTAGGAGGTCGTCCAAGGCTCACCCCGAGGCGGCCGTCCTAACCGCTCTTGCGCTTCCGATCCAAAGCGCAAACATCACTTCCGACGAAAAAACCGACCAAAAGGAATATTCGAATCTGGTTTTTCCTCACTTTCACCTCTTCGTTTCTCAAGGAGCCGCACTTCTCTTTTGGCGTCCACATTCGAAGGATCGATTTGAACCGTCTCCTTGAAGCGATGTAGCGCTCTCTTTTCGTTGCCAGCCAACTTCCACAGCCAACCTGAACGATACAATCGCTCCGCCTGGCCTGTCTTGCCTTCTGGCTCGAGTCCCTCGATGACCTGTGCAGCCTCCGCATAGGGAATCTCTTGCAAGATTCCAGCGCAGAAATTCTCCCAAAGCACCAACATGATGTTTTCTGGATCAAGACTTTGGGCTTGCTTCAACAATTCCCGCGCAGGAACCCATTTCCGATAGCGCATAAAGCCGGCCGCTTTACGACCCATCACACGGGCCCGTTCTCGGTCGAATTCCGTAATCTCTCGCTCACCAGTACGTTCTTGGTGAAGCCTCCGAACCGCTTGATCAATGTCATCTTGGGTGGACATCCGCCCACGCAGTTCATTGAAGGCCGAAAAAACACTTTCTGCAGCCTCACGGGATTCTTTGGACAAATGCGACAGGCGATCCGGATGATAGACAGCAGCCGATTTCCGAAATGCCGATCGAACCGTATCGGGTGTGATCTTTTCTTCGACGACATCCGGATCCAAATCAATCGCCAACAGGGGATTCATCGCCTCTACCTCAGCGGCTCTCTTGTAAAACCAATCTGGGTCGTCAGGAATGTCCAGTTCTGGTGGCTTACTTTCTTTGGGCTTCTCGGTCTCGACACCGGCGCCGGGTTCTGCTGATTTTCGCGCTGACCCACTCCGGCGTCGCGCAGTGCTCGACTGACGGCGACTCGACAAGCTTTCCCTCGCGTCACGGGTTCTACTCGAAACGGATTCGTGTGCTGTCTCAGTGGAGCTTGGTTTCAGATCCTCGAGGTCAACATCTTCGGGTACTGCCGTGGTCTGGGCTACATCAAGCTTCAACATGCCCAGTGCCATCAACAAGCCAACAGCTTGCCACGCACTCTTTTGACGTTCTGGATCACCTCCTCCCAATCCCATAATGACGCCTTGCAGCGTCTGGCCCTTTGAAGCCATCCGAAACAATCGAAGCACCAGCGGAGGAAAACCATCTGACGCCAAGAGTTGGCCATCCACACAAAGCGATTGAGCCATACAGTCTTTGAAACGTTCCGCAATAAGGTGTGGCTTTTCCTCACGCTGAAGTGCGGACAGCATTTCTTTTAGAAGGGATCCAGGCAAACGCATCGTTCCGGATGGAGCAGCGGCGTCTTCCTGAAAGCCCCACCCCACACTTCCGGCAAGACCTTCCCTAACGAGAATACGGATGACTCCCTCGTGCGCGGCGCGCAGGGCTTCTTCTGGAGGCGTACCCAACGCAATCAACTGCCCCACATCTTTCATCAGGTCACCCGTAAACCCACCGGGGGGGTTGGCAAAGGCGACCTCCTCAAAAACACGCTGGACCCCTTCTGCATGCTGAGTTCCACCGTCGGAAAACCACACACGCACAAGCTCAGTGCCTTGCATCAAGTGCAAAACCCCTGTCTTCTTTTCCCGATATATCTGGAAAAGGAGGGCGACAAGCGAGGGCTTGTGGCCTTCTTGAAACTCCGATTCCTGTTCAGGATAAGACATACCTGCTCCGCGGGGCTTGCCGGCCCTATGCTTGGATCTTATGTCAAGCTGCGCGAACTTCGCGGTTTAAGAACACCCAAGAGGAAAGATTCATGGCGAATGAACACGTTTTCAATGTCAACGATGCCGATTTCCAATCCAAAGTACTCGATAGCGATACGCCAGTACTCGTGGACTTCTGGGCCACCTGGTGTGCCCCATGTAAGGCTATTGCTCCCGTCCTAGACCAACTTGCCGATGAATACGGCGGCAAATTCAAGGTCGCGAAAGTCGACATCGATCAAAATCGTGCGGTTGCGATGAAATACAACGTCCGCTCGATTCCTACGCTGGTCATGATCAAAGGTGGAGAGGCCATCGGTTCAATCACCGGTGCGGTTCCCAAACCTCGCATGGCTGAACTCGTAGATCGCGCACTCTAAACGCTTTTTCTACCCAAAAGCGTTTTAGCTGACCTGCAGGCGTAAACCAGGTTGTCGCTCCAAGCGACGTGGCATGTTCTCAATGGCTGCAAAAGAGCCGCTGACAACAGTGCTCATGGGGTCCTCTGCCCGCACGACCGGCACCCCTGTGGCACGCGTCAGTGCCCGATCCAGATTCCGCAATAGCGACGTGCCGCCCGTCAGTACAATCCCGGTATCGACGATATCACTGGCTAGTTCAGGCGGTGTCTTCTCCAACGTGGAGAGTACTGTCTCAAGGATCAGCTGCACACATTCAGCGACAGCCTCTTCCATCTGTGCACGAGAGACGCGTACGGCACGAGGGTAACCACTCACTAAGTCGCGACCTTTGACCCAAGTGCTCTGTGTGCGATTTTCAGGAAGCGCACTTGCGAGTCGTATTTTCAGCTCTTCCGCAGTTCTTGGTCCAACCAAAAGCCCTTCCGTTCGCTTCAAATACTGGGTAATGGCTTCATCAATCTGGTCACCCGCAACGCGAATCGATCGAGAATACACAATCTCGGACATCGACATGACCGCAACCTCGGTCGTCCCGCCACCCACGTCGATCAACATGTGCCCCTGGGGCTGACCGATATTCATTCCAACCCCGATCGCCGCAGCCAGGGGTTCTTCAATCAATTGAACCTGCCGCACACCAGCTGTTTCAGCACACTCTCGCATGGCTCGACGCTCCACTTCCGTGGTTCCGTACGGAATGCTTACCATCGCCCGAGGCTTGATTTGCGCCTTGGCTCCCCAACTCGTCAGCAAATATTTCAGCATTGCTTCCGTGATTTCAAAGTCAGCAATGACTCCATCGCGTATTGGGCGGACCACCTGGATATCCCAGGGTGTGCGCCCCAACATCGCTTTGGCTTCACGGCCCACAGCGATAACTTGCCGCTCCCCTCGCGAATTTTGATGCACCGCGACCACCGAGGGTTCCCGACACACCACTCCTCTTCCCTTGGCATAAATGTAGGTATTCGAAGTGCCTAAATCAATCGCAAGATCTTGCGAAAAGGCATCCAACACACCTGAAAAGACGTTCTGGAACATGGAGAGCAGAAGATTGTGGGGGAGAAAAGGAGAGAAAAACCGTTGCGCGAGGCTCGATCGCAGTCTCAGCTATATCAGTTTGCTATTGACACGACAACAGTAAACGCAATGCATCGTCGCTGTTGATCGGTTAGGAGCGGGGGTCGAAAAGCGAGCATTGTTTCGTTCTGGATGTTCGCCCCCTCTTTGAATCTAGGATCCCATTCATGTCCATGATGAAAAAC
>Ga0163179_10000320_pt1 | contig 33966 bp, 31 predicted proteins | sample AtlANTMetagenome_FD_109643 | JGI IMG/M metagenome (GOLD analysis project Ga0163179, IMG submission 109643) | Marine eukaryotic phytoplankton communities from the Atlantic Ocean - Atlantic ANT 2 Metagenome | ecosystem: Environmental > Aquatic > Marine > Oceanic | place: North Atlantic Ocean... | reverse complement strand
TCCGGAAGGCTCGTCCGCGGAGGGTTAGTCAGGACCTAAGGCAAGGCCGATTTGGCGTAGTCGATGGATAACAGGTAGATATTCCTGTACCACTTTTTATTGATAATGGGGGACGGAGCAGGCTAATTCAGCCAGAAGTTGGTTACTGGTTTAAGCGTTTAGATGTTGATAAGTAGTGAAAATACTTTGAGTTAAGACGTGAATAGGAGATACTTAATCGTATTGAAGTGAATGATGTCATACTTCCAAGAAAAGCTCAAACTATCTTAAGTATAAAGTGCCTGTACCAAAAACCGACACAGGTGGGTAAGTAGAGAATACTAAGGGGCGCGAGATAACTCTCTCTAAGGAACTCGGCAAAATAACCCCGTAACTTTGGGAGAAGGGGTGCCTTTATAGGCTGCAATAACAAGGTCCAAGCGACTGTTTATCAAAAACACAGGTCTCCGCAAAGTCGCAAGACAATGTATGGGGGCTGACGCCTGCCCAGTGCCGGAAGGTTAAGGAAGTTGGTTAGCTTTTTAGCGACGCTGGCAACTGAAGCCCCGGTGAACGGCGGCCGTAACTATAACGGTCCTAAGGTAGCGAAATTCCTTGTCGGGTAAGTTCCGACCTGCACGAAAGGCGTAACGATTTGGACACTGTCTCGGAGAGAGGCTCGGTGAAATAGACTTGTCTGTGAAGATGCGGACTACCTGCACCTGGACAGAAAGACCCTATGAAGCTTTACTGTAGCTTGGAATTGACTTCAAACTTTATTTGCGTAGGATAGGTGGGAGGCTATGAAGATGATCTTCTGGGATTATTGGAGCCATCCTTGAAATACCACCCTAATAATGTGAGAATTCTAACTTTTCGCTGTGAATCCAGCTGAAGGACATTTTCAGGTGGTCAGTTTGACTGGGGCGGTCGCCTCCCAAAAGGTAACGGAGGCGTACAAAGGTTTCCTCAAATCGGTCAGAAATCGATTGTAGAGCGCAAAGGCAAAAGGAAGCTTGACTGTGAGACCTACAAGTCGAACAGGGACGAAAGTCGGTCTTAGTGATCTGACGGTACCAAGTGGAAGGGCCGTCACTCAACGGATAAAAGTTACTCTAGGGATAACAGGCTGATCTCCCCCAAGAGTTCACATCGACGGGGAGGTTTGGCACCTCGATGTCGGCTCGTCGCATCCTGGGGCGGTAGCACGTCCCAAGGGTTGGGCTGTTCGCCCATGAAAGCGGTACGCGAGCTGGGTTCAGAACGTCGTGAGACAGTTCGGTCCATATCCGGTGTAGGCGTTAGAATATTGAGAGGAGTCTTCTTTAGTACGAGAGGATCGAGAAGAACGTACCGCTAGTGTGCCAGTTATCGTGCCAACGGTAAACGCTGGGTAGCTATGTACGGAGTGGATAACCGCTGAAAGCATCTAAGTGGGAAGCCCACCTTAAGATTAGTATTCTTATCTAAAAGATATAAGGTTACGGCAAGACTAGCCGTTTAATAGGTACTATGTGAACGTACAGTAATGTATTAAGCAGAGGTATGCTAACAAACCGAAGACTTGAATTCAAAGAGAATTATGGTTATGGTATTGATATTTATTGATACCATATAATAATATTATCTATAGGTATATTTTGGTATTTTAGCGTAATGGAACCACTCTGATCCATCTCGAACTCAGTTGTGAAACGTTATAGCGGTGAAAATACTAAGAGGGAAGCTTTTTGGGAAAATAACTCAACGCCAAAAATATTCCTATAGTAATTTTTTTTACTTCATTTTCAAATGTTTTAAAATTCTTTCTTAAAGCGGGTAGGCAGAATCGAACTCCCATCATTAGCTTGGAAGGCTAAGGTTTTACCACTAAACTATACCCGCACATTATTTCTTTACACATAATTATATGGTATATTTAGAAACTTGGCTAGTGTTGTTGCTTTTTCTTCTAATGTAAATAACGGTATTGGTTCACCAACGCCTGTTAAAGGGATTCGTCGGTTATCGATTGTCATTAAATAGATTGTTCTTCGGGGGTTTATCCCCTCTTTTATTTCAACTTCGATTGATTTTATTTCATTTAGCGGGTAACTTAATAAAATATTTCGACTTGCACCTGGAAACCCTTTTCTTACAAGGCGGATTGTAGAATTGGATAAATCAAATTCGTTATATCCACCGCCCACATCCCAAATAATAATTAATATTAAGTAAGTACTTGTTAATAGAGCGCCCATTCCATAAATAAACATAAGAATTCCTTGGGGAATAAAATTTAATTCTACACTATTTGCAAATGGTAATAAATTAATTTTAAAATAACTAGAACCGCTTGCTAGAAGAAATCCAAATCCACCAATTATCAATAATATTGTCCAAATATAATTTTCAAGCCGTCGTGAGCCAGTTATATTTTCACGTTTTATAAAATTTGTATCCATTCCCTTTTAAATATTGTTATCAAAGGTTTGCATAATTTCTGCCAAAAATATTTTCATATTTTTGGCATAATTTAATAGATTTTAGATTAATTTTATCCCTTTAAAAATAAGGTATAATCCAGAGGCTAATGCAAAACAAAAAGCTAGTAATAAGATGTAATCAATAAAAATTGTCATAAATCTATTTGCTATTTCTTTTAATGTTATTATATATATTATATACAGTATAAATCAAAAGCAAGCTATATAGGAAAAGTAAAGAAAAGTCTTTTGTATTAATTTTAATTCAATTTTGGTTTTACTAAGTATAATATAGTTATTGGAATTGAATTTAAAAATAAAATGAGTAAATTTAGTTTTGTAGGGCCATATGGAGATGATCCTACCGTAGGACATTTATCAACCCCTATTACCACATCGACGGTAACACGTACTCTATTGGGTAATTTACCAGCATACCGTGTCGGATTATCCAGCCTTCTACGTGGATTAGAAGTGGGTATGGCGCATGGATACTTTCTAATAGGTCCTTTTTATAAATTGGGTCCGTTACGTAATTCGGATATTGCGCTTTTAGCAGGATATTTATCGACGGTTGGTTTAATTATTATCTTAGGTTTAGGTTTAGCTTTATACGGAACAACAACTTATCAAGAGGATGATTTGGTAAGTGGTGATATATTACAAACAAAAACGGGTTGGAGAAAATTTACGGGTGGATTTTTTATTGGTGCATTAGGCGGTTCTGGTGTTGCGTATTTATTATTAACACAAATAAGTTAATCAAAGAGGAGTTTGCTTTTAATTAATTTTTTGGTATAATTAATATGTATTTAGGATTAAGTTTATATAACTTAGACTAATGTGTCAGGACTGAAAAGGAGCAGCACAATCTTAGTAAATTAAGTACTTAATCTTAGGTACAAAAAATAAGGAGAGAGGGGGATTCGAACCCCCGGTACAATATTTTGTACAATAGATTAGCAATCTACCGCTTTCGACCACTCAGCCATCTCTCCATTTTTATTTTAGCTCTGGCGGGACTTGAACCTGCGACCTTGGGCTTATGAGTCCCCTGCTCTAACCAACTGAGCTACAGAGCCATTTAATGTTTATAACTTTTTTAATATGATACCAACTAAGAAATCGAAGCGTCAATACCTCCTTATGTAAATTATTAAAATTAGATATTTTTTTCGTATCATTAGCTTGAAAAACGTGTTTTTATGTGAAGATACATTATAATGTATTTATGTTATAAATATTTGATTAATTAAAATATATGTTAATCTTAGCAAAATTACCAGGCACGTTCGCACTTTTTAGTCCACTCGTGGATGTTTTACCCGTTATACCTGTTTTGTTTCTTTTATTAGCTTTTGTATGGCAAGCATCTGTTGGTTTTAGATAAATATTCATGTGATTTGAATTCATGGGCCTTTACAGAAATAAAGGCTTGTGAATAAATAGAAAAATAACGTGTTTAATTTAATCTTTGTAATTTTGAAAGCTAGTGAAGAGACTTGAACTCCCGACCGGCTGATTACAAATCAGCTGCTCTACCAACTGAGCTACACTAGCTAGATTAGATAATACCATAAAACTTTAAATTTTGCGAATAAGAAAGCGAAAGCTAAATTTTTTTATCTTTAGCTTTCGATTGCGTATTTAATTATTGTGTAATATTAAATAATCAAATGTTAGTGGATCATTTATGATAATTTCCGATAGCATTTTTCGATTTATCGCAATTTTATGTTGTTTAAATTGTGAACATATTTGACTATATGTTGTATTATGTCGTCGAGTTTGGTTATTAATTTTAATTATCCAATTTCGACGCTGTAGACGTTTAAATAATTTTCGACTAACATAAGAGTAGCGGCGTGCTTTCATTACTTGTTGATTTGATATTCTAAACAATCTTGAATGTGCACCTTTATAACCTTTTGCTAATTTTAAAATTGCTTTACGACGTTTACGGGCAACATTGCCCCTTTTAATTCTAACCATATTTGTATTTAAATTGCAACTTAATATGGGAGCATAATTGTGATACTTCTCGCATCACCTTTTGCGGCCACCCCCATAGTAGACATATGTTGTCTTTGTTTCGGTGATTTCTTTTCTAAAATATGTGACTTAAACGGTCGTTTGAAAATAAACTTCCTATTTTTTGTTTTACGATACCGTTTTTCGGCTGATCGTCGGGTTTTTAACTTCGACATAGTTAATTTAAAATATTTTAATTTACTCCGCTACCTTCAAATATAACATATTTATTGTTAATTTACAATAAAGGTTTAATATATTAAAAATAAGAAAAATTTACTAAAAAATTATTTATTGATAACGTTTATAGTAAATTAGGGAATATTAAAAGTAATCCCTAACTCCTTATAAGTTACCTTTCTTAAAAGCAATAAACATAATTACTGCTGGTCCAGCAGTGAAAACAAGAAAAGTAGAAAGTAGTTGTCCAATAACTTGCCAATTAATCATAGAAACAATTTGTCTTTAATTATAGAAATAAAGCGCAATTACATCAACGCCGGCTTTATCAACTATATAAATATTATAATGTATGTTAAACAAAAAATTAATTAAACAATAAACTTTATTTTCGTTTTCTCAATATTTCTGTATAATATATAAAAAGCTAAGGGTTGCTAACTCAATGGTAGAGTACTCGGCTTTTAACCGATAAGTTCTGGGTTCGAGTCCCAGGTAACCCAATTCGTTATATATAAATAAGTACCCCCAAGGGAATTCGAATCCCTGTTACCTCCGTGAAAGGGAGGTGTCCTAGGCCTCTAGACGATGGGGGCTCATACTTCTAATAGTAAGTTAGAATATTCGTATTGTCAATAAACAGTTAAAATTTTATTAAATATGGAAGATTTATTAGCAAAAATTTATCTAGCAATTGTTTTTTTCATTCTCTTAGTCAGTACATTGTTTCTTGGTTATCAAATTAAAGTAACTCAACAATTGGAAAAGAATTTGGAAAAATTTCGTTTTAAAAGGTCAATCGAAAAAAATACCTATGAAAATATATTTAAATTAGGTCAATTATATTTGCGTAAAAAAATTTACAATAAGGCAATTGAAGAATTCCGGGTTTGCTTTCGTGAATGGGATAAAAATGATACTTTAGGTATAGCCAGTTTATTTAATACCTTAGGTTTTACTTATTATCAATTAAAGGAATATGATATTGCAATTTATTATTATAAAATAGCGTTAGCCCTTACTCCAGATTATGTCACAAGTCTAACGAATTTAGCCTATCTTTATCAAAGTCAAAATAAAATTTCCCAAGTGGAAAATATTTATAAAAAACTAATTTTATTTGATTCGGGAACTCAAAAAACCCAAGAGATTAGGGATTACCTTTCAAAAAGGATTAAAAATTCGGAATAGTAGGATTTGAACCTACGACATTCTGCTCCCAAAGCAGACGCGCTACCAAGCTGCGCTATATTCCGTTTTTGAAATTATACCATAATATATTGATCAACAAAAGAAAAAGTATAAAAAACCTTCTTCTTTTGTAGAAATCAAAGATTAACATTATTTATCCCATTCAAATTAAAGGTTAGCAAATCTTTTTTTAATTTATCCATTTATCGACAATTAAATCAATCGTCCCGTTCTCGGTTTTTGTATAACTTACAGTAGCAAATCCAAGATTTGTTAATTCATTATTTAACAATTCTGATGCATACATTTGATTAATTTTATCTAAAAATAAATCCATTGACCACGGTTGTTGCCAAAAGCTTAGGTCCGCAATTAATTCATATTCTTTTCCATTAAAAGCAAAACCAATATCTATTAAATTGGGTTGGTGAATTAGTAATTCGGCAGTATGAGTTTCATTTTGGTAACCACGAAGGGGGATGTTTACTTTTTCCCAACTAATTTCTAATTGTGTTAAGACACTTTGTAAAGTTACCAAATCACTTATAGAAGTTTGGATTCGAGTAAAATGTGACATTGCTATTTAATTTTTTTAATATTTAGCGTGTAGATTAAAAAATGGAAAATTTTTAGAAACATGTTATTAAACCCTAAAAATATAACCTACGTAACTCATTATAAAGAATAAATGTTTTTAAAACCCTGTAATATAAAAATATTGTTTTGTAGAGAGTATTAATCTTGGTTATTGAGTTTTTTTTAGCTTTTGTTCGACACTCTACCTATTCAGGTGTTATAATATTATGTATTCTTTTAGTTCTAACCTTTTAATTTATTTTTGAATTGTACATAAAAACGTAAAATTTTATTAAACATTAAATACTTTTTTCGGTTTCTTAGCCACTTATTTTCTAAATTAATATATAAAATTTAGCACCAAAACTTTTAATGATAGAAATTACTAATTCTTATTTTATTCGTTAAAATTCGCCCCAGTACATACTTCAGTTATTTAAAAACTGATTTTACGGACCAAATTTTCTTGCTTTATTATGGATAATCAATTATTTATTACTACTATCCCGCATTTTTCCGAAGCCAGTTTAAATAGTTTTTGTTGGTTTTTAGAATATGGACTCTCTGATGAATTACGTAATTTTTCATCGGCATTGAATTTAAATAATAAATTAGATATCAGAGTTTATAATGACGAATTCGTTTTAAAAGAACCTCGATATTCATCTCGTCTATGCAAACGTTATGATTTAACATATGCAGTTCGTATTTATGTCCCGATTGAAGTAGTTGAGGGAGACAATATTAATGCGTGTTTAGCTTTTTTTGGAGAAATCCCATTAATGACTCCGGAAGGAACTTTTATTATAAATGGCTGTGAGCGCGTTATAATCAATCAAATTATTCGCAGTCCAGGAATTTATTATCGTCGCGAAGCTCAAGAAAAAATTTTACATTACAGTGCTACCTTAATTTCCGATCGTGGTTCTTGGTTAAAATTTGAATTTGAAACGGATACCGTTCAAATTCGTTTAAATAAAACTACAACAATTGATTTTTATCACTTATTACAAATTTGTGGGTTGGTTGATATTAATTTTGAAACTAAGTTTAACTTGTCTCCTTTAACTAGATTAATAAAACAAAAACAATTTATTAATTTTGATAGTAGTTTTTTAACAAAGGATTTAACTACAGCATTAAATTATTTGGATCAATCACCACTCAATCCAGATAATAAATTTCTTCAAATTTTTAATGAAAAAATTTATAGTCTAGGAAAAATTGGTCGAAAAAAACTAAATGGAAAATTGGGGCTTTCTATTTCTGATTCGGTAACCTGTGTAACTATTGAAGATATTATTGCAATTTCGAATTATTTAGTAAATTTGCATAAAAATATTGGGGATTTAGATGACATTGATAATTTACGGAATCGAAGAATTCGTTCAATTGGTGAACTAATACAAATTCAATTTAGTATAGGTTTAAGTCGTTTAGAAAGGTCTTTAAGCGAACGTTTAGTAATAGCCAATCCAGTTACTTTTAAAGCGAATACGATTATTAATCCTAAACCCATTATTGCATCTATAAAAGAATTTTTTGGTTCAAGTCAATTATCTCAATTTATGGATCAAACGAATCCAATTGCAAGTTTAACACACAAACGGCGAATAAGTAGTTTAGGTCCAGGCGGGTTAAATCGAGATCGGTTGTCATTGGCCGTACGTGATATTCACCCAAGTCATTATGGTCGAATTTGCCCAATTGAAACGCCGGAAGGACAAAATGCTGGTATTATTGCTTCGTTATCTTGTTATGCCCGAATTAATGAATCAGGATTTGTGGAAACTCCCTTTTTTAAATTTGAAAAAGGTCAAGTTTTAAATGAGAAACTCCCGCTTTATTTAACAACTGAAGAAGAAGAATTAATTCCGATAGCACCCGCAGATCGAGTTTTAAATGAAACAATTTCGAATCTTACTAAACAACTAGTTCCGGTTCGGTATAAAAATGAGTTTAATTTAATTCCAATAAATCAAGTAAAGCTCGTTTCGGTTTCACCTTTACAAAATTTTTCTATTGCAACTGCTTTAATTCCCTTTTTAGAACATGATGATGCGAATCGTGCCCTTATGGGCTCCAATATGCAGCGGCAATCGGTTCCGTTACTATACCCCCACAAGCCTATTGTTGGAACTGGTTTAGAACATCAATTAGCAGCAAATTCAGGAGCCGTTGTTATAAGTAAATTTTTGGGTAAAGTAATTTATGTTTCTTCCCGTTTGATTAGAATTGAGACAACTGAGAAGGAGGTAATAAATTATAAATTACAAAAGTATGTTCGTTCTAATCAAGATACATGTATCCATCAACGTCCTATTGTTTGGCCTGGAGAAGTGGTTGAATCAGGTCAAATTATTGCTGATGGACCGGGTACAAACGGTTCGGAATTGGCATTAGGACAAAATCTTTTAGTTGCGTATCTGCCGTGGGAAGGTTATAACTATGAGGATGCAATTTTAGTTAATGAACGCTTGGTTCGAGAAGATTTATTTACTTCGGTTCATATTGAAAAATTTGATCTAGAAGTTCGCCAAACTTCATTTGGTCTTGAAAAAATTACGAGAGATCTTCCTAACATTAGTGCGGAATCAATTCAGAATTTAGATAGTAATGGGATTATTTGTAAAGGTACCTTTGTAAAACCCGGAGATATTTTAATCGGAAAAATAACTCCAAAAGATGAAACGGATCAATTGCCAGAAGGACGTTTATTACGTGCAATTTTTGGCGAAAAGAGTAAAAATATTTCTGATAGTTCTCTTAGAGTTCCGAAGAGTTCTTCGGGTCGAGTTATTAATGTACGGGTATTCCGTCGAACAAAAGGGTACGAACTTGCTGATGGTTCGATTTCTTTAGTTCGCATTTTTATCGCTCAAATTCGAAAGATTCAAGTTGGTGATAAAATCGCGGGGCGACACGGTAATAAAGGAATTGTTTCTCGGATATTACCACGGCAGGATATGCCGTTTCTCCCGAATGGAGTTGCTGTTGATATTCTTTTAAATCCCTTAGGTGTACCTTCCCGTATGAATGTTGGACAAATTTTTGAATGTCTATTAGGGTTGGCTGGTTCAAAATTGAACAGACGATTTAAAATAATGCCATTTGATGAAATGTATGGTAATGAAACATCTCGTAATCTTATTAATAAATATTTAGAAGTAGCAGCCAAAAGAGTTAATGAACCATGGGTTTTTAATTCATTTTTACCTGGGCGAGTATCATTACGTGATGGTCGGACTGGAGATTTATTTGAAAATCCTGTATTAATTGGAAAAACGTATATGTTGAAATTAATACACCAAGTTGATGATAAAATGCACGCCCGTTCTACTGGTCCGTATTCTTTAATAACACAACAACCCTTAGGTGGGAAATCGCGTCATGGTGGACAAAGATTTGGAGAAATGGAAGTGTGGGCATTACAAGCTTTTGGTTGTGCATATACTCTTCAAGAACTTTTAACTTTAAAATCGGATGATATGGAAGGTAGAAATGAAGTTTTAAATGCAATTGTTAAAGGTTTACCGATTCCTAAGCCTGGAATTCCAGAATCATTTAAAGTTTTAATTAGAGAATTACACTCATTAGGTTTAGATATTTCACTTTATAAGATGGATAAAGTTTCACGGCGGCAAACTAATGAAACAGAAGTTGATTTATTACGTGATTATGAAAAGAATTTAAAGCGTTCACTGCCTCTTTATACCACGCTGTAATATTAATACAAAGAATAACAAATAAAGGGATGACAAAGTTTAATGAAAGTTTTGATTATATAAAAATAAATTTGGCATCTCCTCGTAGGATAAAACAATGGGCATGCCATACTTTACGTGATGATCCCAGTACGGGTGAAGTAACCAAATCTGAAACAATAAATTACCGTACATTTAAACCCGAAATGGGAGGTCTTTTTTGTGAGAAAATTTTTGGTCCCGTCAAAAGTTGGGAATGTCATTGTGGTAAGTATAAACGAATTCGTCAACAAGTTTTAGTATGTGAACGGTGTGGTGTAGAAGTAACGGAGTCACGTGTTCGCCGCCATCGAATGGGTTATATCCAATTAGAATATCCTGTTGCACATATTTGGTATGTACGCGGTTTTCCGAGTTATATTTCTTTATTATTAGGTATAAAACGGCGTGAATTAAAGGAAATTATTTATTTTAATGAAATAAATTTTCGTCAATTTGATAATAAATTATTAAATTGGGCAAAAAATGTTTATGGTACGAAAAAGCCGAAAGCAGGAGCCGAATTAATATATGATTTATTATCAAGTATCAATTTAAAAAAAGTTGTGAGTACATGTCGTATCTCGTATACAACATCGTCGGCGTCCGATAAGGAAAAAATTATAAAACATATAAGAATTTTAGAAAATTTTATTGCAACGAAATCGAAGCCCACGTGGATGCTTCTTTCGGTTATACCGGTTCTTCCAACTGGTTTACGCCCAATGGTTCAATTAGAAGGTGGACGATTTGCAACATCCGATTTAAATGAGTTATATAGACGTGTTCTTAATCGAAATAATCGTTTAAAACGATTTTTTGCGATTTATGCTCCAGAGATTATTATTCGTAATGAAAAACGAATGCTTCAAGAAGCAGTTGATGCTTTAATTGATAATGGTCATAGAGAAAAGAAAGCGGTAGGATTAAATAATCGTCCTTTAAAATCACTATCAGACATCTTATCAGGCAAACAAGGACGTTTCCGTCAAAATCTTTTAGGAAAACGTGTTGATTATTCCGGTCGTTCCGTTATTATTGTTGGTCCAGAATTAAAATTAAATCAATGTGGTTTGCCATATGAAATAGCCTGTGAATTGTTTCAACCTTTTCTTATTCATCGTTTAATACAACTAGGTTATGCGGGAAATATGAAAATCGCTAAACGTCTTATACAAGAAAAGGATATAAGAATTTGGGAAGCTTTGAAAAATGTCTTAGATGGTTTTCCGATTTTTTTAAACCGAGCGCCAACATTACACCGATTAGGTATCCAAGCTTTTGAACCTATTATAGTGGATGGTCGAGCCATAAAATTACATCCATTAGTTTGTCCTGCTTTTAACGCCGATTTTGATGGTGATCAAATGGCAATTCATATTCCCTTATCTATTGATGCACAGGCAGAATCGTATTTATTAATGTTGGGTCCCAATAATTTTATGTCACCTGCAACAGGCGAACCTATTTTATTACCTAGTCAAGATATAGTTTTAGGGACTCATTATTTAACTTCTCAAAGTCGTCCAAAATTGAAAGGTAATTATCATTATTTTGCTAATGTTGAATCTGTAATTCAAGCATACAATTGTAATAAAATAGCATTACATGCTTTAATTTGGTTGAGGTTTTGTGGGGAAATACAAACGTTCGAAAAACCTATTTTATTAGAAACGGTTATGTTACCAGATAAAAGTGCAGTATATATTTATAATGATCGTCAGATACGAAAAAAGTATAATCAAACTTTTGTTACTTATATTTTAACAACACCTGGTCGGGTTTTATTTAATCAATTAATTCATTCCGTTGTTCTATGAAACAAGATATTTTTTACAATAAAACGATTAATAAAAAAGAATTAAAATCAATTGTTCATTCAACGTTTCAAGCATATGGAATTATAAAAGCAACGAATTTAGCAGAAGATTTAAAAAAGACTGGTTTTTCATTTGCAACACAGGCAGGTATTTCAATAAGTATTGAAGATTTAAAAGTACCACCTAGTAAAGATATTTTATTTTTAAAAAACTATACGCAAATTAATTTTGCCTATTTTTATGAAAAGCGTGGGCTGATTAATGAAATTGAACGTTTCCAAAAAGTTATTGATACTTGGCATAGCACGAGTGAAATTTTAAAAAATCAACTAGTTGATTTTTTTAAAACTATCGACCCTGTAAACCCCGTTTATATGATGGCTTTTTCGGGAGCTCGTGGAAACTTATCACAAGTTCGTCAATTAGTTGGGATGCGGGGTCTAATGTCTGATCCAAGTGGACAAATTATTGATCTACCTATTAAAACAAATTTCCGTGAAGGTTTAAGTATTACTGATTATGTGATTTCTTCTTACGGTGCTCGAAAAGGTATTGTGGACACCGCGTTGCGCACAGCAGATTCAGGCTATTTAACTCGTCGATTAGTCGATGTTGCACAACATGTAATTATTCGTGAATTAGATTGCCAAACAAAAAATGGTGTTAGGCTTTTTTATAAACCGGGGCAAAATAGAGAAGGGGGTTATTTAGGTCGGGTTTTAGCAAAATCTATTCTTGATCCTTTTTCTGCTCAAGTCATATTAAAACGCAATACAACAATAACAACCAAAAAATTATTGAAAATAAATTTTTCAACAAATTTAATTCTTCGTTCACCATTAATTTGTGAATCGAGTCGGTCCATTTGTCAAAAATGTTACGGTTGGAATTTATCCCAAGGTCAACTTGTTGAATTAGCTGATGCGGTTGGTGTAATTGCAGCCCAATCAATAGGTGAACCTGGTACACAACTTACTATGCGAACTTTTCATACGGGGGGTGTTTTTACTGGAGAAAGTAATAATCAAATTCGAAGTACTGTGAATGGACAAATTTTATTTTCAGAAAATTTGAAAACAGTCACATCTCGAACAATTTATGGCGAAGTTATTCTAAAAGCTCAAAATAGGAGTGAATTTTTCATTTTTGATAGAACAAAGAAAATTTTAAAACGCCATTCTATAAAACCCGAAATGCTTTTATTTGTTCATAATAAAAGTTTGATTAAAATTGGAGATGTCATTGCCGAATTATCATTATCAAATAAACGAAACACGACGCAAATAAAAAATATTTTTACAACAATTTCAGGAGAAGTACAATTCCAAAACCTTCAATCGGATCAAAAAAATACCTTGCTTGAAAATGGTTTGATCTGGATTGCGACAGGGTCAATATATGATGTCTTGCCAGCGATGGTATTAAGACGTCAAGGTACTAACATTATTAAAAATAATGCTATCGCTCAGACGAAAATTGTTAGTCCTATTGGTGGAATAATTAAATGTACTTCAAATTTCCGGAATTATATTGTTACGATACCTTCTCTTTTTTTAGCGCCAAATTTGTATAGAACTTTAAAAGGCAATCTTTTTTTATTGGGTTCAAATAATAATCTTTTTAATATAAATTGTCACAAGACCGGAGTTTTTATCTTACGGTGTACTAAAAAGTTTACTCTTAATATTCTTCAGATTACTTATTATTCACGCACCAATCTATTGAATAATGGTGAAATTGAAAATTTCACTATTATTCTCTTGTCGGAATTTTCTCCTGAGGTAAATTTAGTACGATTTAAAAATTTAAGGTTTGATTCCTTTTTATTAGATAAAACAATTGAAAATTGCCAATGGGATAAAAAGATTCTTTATCCTGGGGAGATTATTTGTGATTCAATTTTAATTTATCAATTATCATATTGTAAATTAGAATCTATTGACACAAAAACAGTCCGGCTTTTTATTTTGCCTATAAAACAAGGGATTATTCCCAAGTCCTCATATATATCTGATTCTTTTATAAAGACAAAGACAAGACTATCAAATAGTCTTATTTCTTATTTAAAAGTTCCTCATAAAGGAGTTTTAAAACCACAAGAATCTTTTTTAGAGACACGAATCAAAATTAATTTCGCTCCCTCAAATTTCTTTACAACGATAAAACCACGGTTACAGTTAATCCAATTAAAACATTCGTTAGAAAAACGAATCGCTTTATTTGGAATTTATAAATTCCCATTGAAATTTCACTGTGAAAATAAATATCAGGTTACTATTTCATATCTTCTTAAAACCAATAAAATCATTGAATCGTATTCCATTATTGCCACTCTTAGTATAATTGCAACACATACTCTTGATCTCAAAAATATTAAGAATCAACGATGTCAGCCTCAACGTTTCTTAATTTGTTCCTGTGTGAATTATAAAGAAGATCTTTCTTCTTTTTCCCATTCCAAATTTTTAGTTGTGGGGGATAAATTAGATACTGGAAATATTGTTGATTATTCGGGTTATATTATCCGTAAGAAATCTAATATTCAATCGAAAATTCGTCTTGCTTCTCCGTTTTTTGTTGCCCAAGGCACACGGATTTTAGTTCAACATGGTTCATTAATTAAACAAGGTGAATCTCTCTGTCAATTAGTTTACACACGTGTTATCAGCGATGATATTGTTACGGGTTTACCAAGAATTGAGCAATTACTTGAAGGTCGGTTGGAAAAAAATCCATGTGATTTAATTGAATGTCCGGGTGTTATTAAGAGTAAAAATTCTGAAACAATTATTATTATTGAAAAACGTGAAATACATAATTACCCATTAAGTTTTTCAACGACAAGTTTTTTAAAAAAAGGTGAAATCGTTTTTGTTGCTCAACCGTTAGATACACGGTTATTAAATTCCCATCATGTTTTAAATGTTTATTTTCAATATTATTGTTCGTTTTATTCACTTGAAAATGCTACAAAACGAAGTATCATTAGTATTCAACTTTTATTATTAAATTTAGTACAAGATGTTTATCGTTCACAAGGTATCTATATTGCTGATAAGCATGTCGAAATTATTGTTCGTCAAATTACTTCAAAAGTTAAGATATTAAAATCAAATAATGAGACGACATTTACAATAGGTGAATTTATTGATTTTGAACAAGTTTTATATGTGAATCGAGCATTATATTTAACGGAAAAATCAATGATTGAATATCAACCAGTTCTTTTAGGGATTACTAAAGTGTCCCTAATGACAGAAAGTTTTATTTCAGCTGCAAGTTTTCAGGAAACAACCCGTATCCTAACGCAAGCGGCGGTCGAAGGAAAAGTTGAATGGTTGCGTGGATTAAAAGAGAATGTTATTCTTGGTAGATTAATTCCTGCGGGCACAGGATTTAAAGCTTTTAATAGTACGTCCATGTTAAATGTTTGTTTAGAGTAGATTCTTAAGAAATATGGTAATATTTAAATATAGATTTTAATTATAGAGAACTTATATGGCTGATGTCAAAATCGCCCAACTTTTAAAGGCCGGTGTGCATTTTGGGCACAAAACACCATGTTGGAATCCGAAAATGTTTCCATATATCTATATGGAACGTAATGGAATTCACATTTTAGATTTAGTTCAAACTTCACAGTTATTGCAGGAGGCTTGTGACTTTGTGCAAATAGCTGCAGAACAAGGCAAAACCTTTTTATTTGTTGGTACAAAACCGCAAGCGACTGAACTTATTAAAGAATCGGCATTAAAAGCCGATTCTTTTTATGTTAATCACCGTTGGTACGGTGGTCTTTTAACAAATTGGCAAACCGTCACAGGTCGAATTAAGACTTTACATAGTCTTGAATCTAAAGAACAAGAAGTTTTCCCTACACTTCCTAAAAAAGAATCAGCAACATTAAAAAAAGAATTAAATAAATTACGAGTACAGTTGAATGGTATTAAAAAGATGGATGCTATTCCAGATATTATGATCGTTATAGATCAAAATTATGAATTAACTGCCGTTCGCGAAGCGATGAAGTTGAATATTCCAATTATTTCAATTTTGGATAGTAATTGTGATCCCGATTTAATTGATATCCCGATTCCGGGAAATGATGATGCTATTAGTTCGATAAAAATAATATTAGATGCACTTACAAATTCTATTCTTTTAGGTCGTGAAAAGTAATTTCTTTTTTAATAAATGTTAGATCTATTAAAATTTCGAAATGAACAAATACTTTTATGTTTTTGTACCTTCATGTACATATTAATTCATAATATTTAGTATAATTATAGTGTTAAGAAAAACTGATAACATAAATAATTTTTAAAAAATTTATTTTGTTAGATCAGATTGTAAGTATTTATTTATTTAAAAAAAGTACCCGATGGATTTTATAAATAATTCGATACTTCTTGCAGGTGTAGAAATCGGAACCCATTATTATTGGAATATTGCAGGATTTGCAATACATGGACAAGTATTTATTGTAAGTTGGTTTGTAATAGGAATCTTATTAACAGCTGCTTTTTTAGGGGCAAAAGATCCTAAAAGAATTCCTGAAAGTTGGCAAAACTTTATGGAAGCAACGGTTGAGTTTACACAAGATATTGCGCGAAATCAATTAGGGGAAAGTTCTTATCGAACTTGGTTACCTTTTATTAGTACATTATTTTTGTTTATCTTTGGGTGTAATTGGGCAGGTGCCGTTATTCCATGGAAACTAATTCTCTTACCAGAAGGGGAATTAGCGGCTCCTACTAATGATATTAATACAACTGTTGCATTAGCATTATTAACTTCTTTGACCTATTTTTATGCAGGGTTTAGAAAAAAAGGGCTTGGTTATTTTAAACGTTATTTAGAACCAACACCTATTTTATTGCCAATAAATATTCTTGAGGATTTTACAAAACCGTTATCGTTAAGTTTCCGATTATTTGGTAATGTTTTAGCTGATGAACTTACGATATCTGTTTTAGTATTATTAGTACCATTATTTATTCCGCTACCGATAATGGCATTAGGAATATTTGCTGGTTCTGTTCAAGCGTTAATTTTTTCAACATTGGCGGCAGCTTATATACATGAAGCTCTTGAATAATATTGTCTAACAAAAAAGAAAGAAAAAAAATTAATTAGATAAAGGAAAATAAAATTATGGATTCAATTATTGCAGCAGCATCTGTTATTGGCGCTGGTCTTTCTGTTGGTTTAGCTGCGATCGGGCCGGGAATTGGTCAAGGAACTGCAGCAGGTCAAGCTGTTGAAGGGATTGCACGTCAACCTGAAGTAGAAAATCAAATTCGTGGTACGTTATTATTAAGTTTAGCTTTCATGGAAGCTTTAACAATTTATGGTTTAGTAGTTGCTTTAGCCCTTTTATTCGCAAATCCTTTTGCGGGTTAAGGCTTTTTATTGGGATAGGTCAAATCCTATCCCTATTATTGTGTTCATATCTTATTAAATTCTCTTAACTGCATAAATTAATGTTTTTTGAAATTTTTCAATCGTTAAACTCAACGGTCGGTGCAGGTGGACTATTTGATTTCGGTGCAACATTACCGTTACTTGCTATACAAATATTAATTTTAATGTTTGTTTTAAATCTTATTCTTTATAATCCGTTGTTGGAGGTAATTAATGAACGAAACGAGTATATTGTTTCCAATTTAACTAAATCAGCTAAATTAATTGCCGAAACAAATGATATTAAAAATGCTTACGAAACCGAAATCTTTGAGGCACGAAAAACCGCACAATTAGAAATTACCCAATGTCAAAAAAGTTATAAAGAGCTTTTTGATATTGAATTGAACAAAGTTCAAGAAAGATACGATGCCATATTAGTTGATTATGATTCTACTTTAGCAAATGAAAAAGCAGCCGCTTTATCAACATTGGAAACGGAAATCGAATCTATTAGTGAACAAATTTTAGACAAAATTTATGTCTAGAAATATTATTGTACTAATCTGTAACATTTAACAAAATTTGAGGGAATATGGAAAACTTACTATTGTTAAGTGTCAGTCTTAATACTGATATTTTTGAAGCCAATCTTATTAATATTGTACTTTTAGTTGTACTGTTATTTAATGTTGTTGGTGATGCTTTAAAAACGTCGATGCTTGAACGAAAAGAAAAAATTTTGAGTGGAGTTCAGGATGCAGAACAACGTTTAAATGAAGCATCAGAGCGTTTAAATGAAGCAAAAATACAATTAGATCAGTCAAAGCTTGTCATTGACAAAATTAAATCAGATAAAGAAAATACACGATGTAATCTTGCTTACAGTAATGGAATGCGAGTACAAGAGGAATCAGTGAGACGGGCCGATTCCGCAAAATTGGCAATAATGTATAAGAAACAACAGGTTTGGCGTGAAGTTAAGGAACAAGTTTCGTCATTAGCGTTAAATCGTGTCATAACAACATTAAAAGATGATTTAACTCTAGATAAACACCTTTCGATTATTGATAGTGGTATTGCACGTATAGGAGGATAATAATGGCAAGTCAAATTTTAGTTTCAAAAATTTCTGAACCATATGCAGATGCTCTCTTAGAATTAGCAAAATCCAACAACAGTGTTGATGCAATTACTGCGGATGTAAATGATTTATTAACATTTCTGACATCCGTTCCAATATTAGCCAGTTATTTCGAAAATCCTGTTATTTCAATTGATAAAAAAAAGGAATTAGTAAACACAGTAATGGGGACAAAATTAAACCCTTTTACATTAAAGTTTTTACTATTTTTAATAGACCGTCGTCGGATTGCATTTTTCGAAACTATTGGGGAAAGGTATTTAGAATTAGTTTATGAATTTGCAGATATCAAAATTGTCACTGTACAAACTGTTGTCCCTTTAAGTTATCGACAAGAACGTAGGATAATTCGTGAATTAAAAGAATTTACAGGTGTGAAAGAAATTCGTTTAATTCGAGAGGTAGACAAAAGTATCCTAGGTGGTTTAGTTATAAAAATTGATTCACAAGTCATTGATATTAGTCTAAAAGGGCAAATCAGACAAATATCAAGTAGTTTAGATACTATGCTTGTTTTTTAAATAGTGAAAATAATAAAAACAAAATAACTTAGAATAAAATAACTATGGTTAGTATTCGTCCAGACGAAATTAGTAATATTATTCGTCAACAAATTGAAACATATGGTCAAGAAATTAAAGTCGATACAATTGGTACTGTTCTTCAAGTTGGTGATGGAATTGCACGTGTTTATGGGCTTGATCAAGTAATGGCCGGTGAACTATTAGAATTTGAAGATAAAACCATTGGCATTGCATTAAATTTGGAAAATGATAATGTAGGTGCTGTTTTAATGGGTGAAGGTCGTGAGATATTAGAGGGAAGTACCGTACGAGCTACGGGTAAAATAGCTCAAGTTGAAGTCAGTGATGAAATTAAAGGGCGTGTTGTAAACCCCTTAGCCATTCCGATTGATGGCAAAGGTGATTTATCTGTTGGTTCAAAACGTTTAATTGAATTTTTAGCCCCGGGAATAATCAGTCGAAAATCCGTTTGTGAACCCTTACAAACAGGTATTACCGCAATTGATTCAATGATTCCAATTGGTCGAGGTCAACGCGAATTAATTATTGGTGATAGACAAACAGGTAAAACGTCAATTGCTTTGGACACAATTATCAATCAAAAATCTGAAGATGTTGTTTGTGTTTATGTGGCAATTGGACAAAAGGCTTCTTCGGTTGCTCAGGCGGTTACTGTTTTAAAAGAACGCGGTGCTTTAGAGTATACGGTTATTGTTGCCGCAAGTGCTAACGATTCTGCAACTTTACAATATATTGCACCATATACTGGTGCAGCGATTGCTGAACATTTTATGTATAATGGGCAAGCAACATTAGTTGTATATGATGATTTAACAAAACAAGCACAAGCTTATCGCCAAATGTCATTATTATTACGTCGTCCACCGGGTCGTGAAGCATATCCAGGTGATGTCTTTTATTTACATTCGCGTTTACTGGAGCGTGCTGCGAAACTTAGTGATGCTTTAGGTGGGGGTAATATGACCGCTTTACCGGTTATTGAAACACAAGCTGGTGATGTGTCTGCTTATATTCCAACAAATGTAATTTCAATTACCGACGGCCAGATTTTCTTATCGGGTGATTTATTTAATGCAGGAATTCGTCCTGCTATTAATGTTGGTATTTCTGTGTCGCGTGTTGGTTCAGCTGCACAAATTAAAGCAATGAAACAGGTTGCGGGTAAATTAAAATTAGAATTAGCTCAATTTGCCGAACTAGAAGCATTTTCACAATTTGCTTCGGATTTAGATCAAGCAACACAAAATCAATTGGCTCGCGGTCAACGTTTACGTGAATTATTAAAACAAAACCAAAATTCACCTATTCCGGTTGAAGAACAAATTGCGGTAATATATAGTGGTATTAATGGTTTTATTGATGATATACCTTTAGATAATGTTAAAGAGTTTGCCGTTGAATTACGTGACTATCTACGTAATTCAAAACCAGCTTATGGTGAAGCTGTTCGTTCAACAAAGAAATTTGATTCGGAAACGGAAAATATGGTGAAGGAGGCCATTATATCGGTAAAAGAAAAAATGGCATTAAGTTAGTACTTTGAACAAATTTTAATTTGATGTGTCCTATTCTTTAAAATCTAGAGTCGGACACATCAAATTAAAAGAATCAGAGATATTAAAATTAAGTTTTTTTATTTTCCATAATGTTACCTTTATCATATAATTTAGAAGTACGTTTATTTTCTAGAATAGAGAAATGTTAAAGTTACGTTTAAAGCGTGGTGGGCGAAAAGGGCAACCTTCTTACCGTGTTGTTATTATGAAATCAAATTCGCGTCGAGATGGGCGCCCTATAGAAAATTTGGGGTACTATAATCCTATTTCAAAAGAGTTTTTAGTGAACAGTGAGCGCATTGCTATCCGTTTAAATCAAGGAGTAAAACCAACTCGGGCTGTAAAAAATTTATTAAAACAGGTTGGGATAATGTCGGTTTAGACAAATATCATACGAATTAGTCAGAAAAAAGGGTAACCGTTATATCTAATTTTATTTTTATAAAGGTTAACCTTTTAATTAAGGACTATTTATTTTTACTAGTAACAACAAGACATTCTGTTGTTAGAATCATACTCGCGATTGAAGACGCATTTTGTAAAGTTGTTCGTGTTACTTTTGCGGGATCAATAATACCTTTATCGTACATATTCACAAAGGTTTCATCAAAAGCATCATAACCCATTTCAAATGTTTGTTCTTGAAGTAAATCAATAATTAAAGCTCCGTTTTTTCCACCATTTTCAGCGATCCGTTTTAAAGGCCTTTCGATCGCTTTCGCAATAATTAACGCTCCAAGTAATTCCTCTTCTTTAAAATTGTTTTTTGCCCAATTTTTTAAATTTTCTGATAAATGTGCAAAAGTAGTGCCCCCACCTGGAACAATACCTTCCTCTACAGCGGCCCTTGTAGCATTTATTGCATCTTCCAATCGCAATTTCTTTTCTTTCATTTCCGTTTCTGTAATAGCCCCAACTTTTATTACGGCAACACCTCCCGAAAGTTTAGCTATACGGTCTTGTAATTTTTCTTTTTCATATGAATCATCCGCAAGATTTATTTGTTTACGTAAATTTTCACATTGTAATTTAACTTGTTCATCTGTTCCTTCATTTATAATGGTTGTAGTATCTTTACTAATAATAACACGTCTAGCTTCTCCCAATAAGTCTAAAGTTGCATTTTTTAAACTATATCCCGCATCTTCAGTTATTAGTTGGCTATTTGTTAATATTGTTAAATCTTCTAAACTTGTTTTACGCATTTGACCAAATCCTGGTGCACGAACAGCCGCTATATTAATAATGCCCCGAAGTTTATTTAAAACAAGTGTTGCTAATGCTTCTTTTTCAATGTCGTCGGCAATTATCAAAAGTGAACGTTTGGTTGGTGTAACTTGTTCCAAAATTGGTATAATGTCTTGTTTTACTAATGTTATCTTTTTATCAGTAATTAGTATATAAGGATTTTCTAAAACTACTTCCATTTTTTCCGGACGGTTAACAAAGTACGGTGAGATAAATCCTTTATCAAATCGCATGCCTTCTGTAACTTCAAGTTCGGTATTGGTAGATTTTCCCTCCTCTAATGAAATAATACCATCCCGCCCGACTTTTTCTAAAGCATCGGCAATCATTATTCCAACAGTTTCGTCGTTTCCTGCTGAAATTGAGGCAACTTGCGAAATTGATTGGATATTTTCTATTGGTTGTGCAAACTCATTGATTTGTTCAATTATATATTTTGTTGCTTTTTCAATTCCTACTTTTAAAGTAATTGGATTTGCACCGGCTGCAACATTTTTCATTCCTTCTTGGACAATAGCATGTGCCAACACCGTAGAAGTTGTTGTCCCATCACCCGCCACATCATTTGTTTTCGATGCCGCCTGACGTATTAGGGCAACACCAGTGTTTTCTATTGGATCTTCTAATTCAATTTCTTTAGCAATTGTAACACCGTCATTAATAATTTGGGGAGATCCAAATTTTTTTTCTAATACGACATTTCGTCCACGTGGACCTAATGTAACTGCAACAGCTTCTACCATAATTTGCATTCCTTTTTCTAATGCCCTGCGGGCATTATCTTGATAAAGAATTTTTTTACTCATTTTTTTTTAATGTTTCATCTTATCAACTTAATTATATAACATATAACAGAGCTGGATCTACGTATTGTGCAAAAAGTTTATAAGCGGTTAAAAAAAAAGAAAATACAATTGTTTTTATAAATTTGCATTTTTAATGATTTGTCGTTAGAATAAAAAAAAAGGAAGAGACGCAAACAAATGTACACATTAAATTAGAAATAAAAGGATTTTAAATTATAGTTAAATCTGTTGGTATTGATTTAGGTACAACAAACTCTGTTGTTGCAACTATTGAAGCAACACAGCCTACCGTAATTGTAAATGAAGAAGGTTATCGCACAACAACTTCGGTTGTTGCATACACTAAAACAGGACGCCTTCTTGTAGGTCAAATTGGAAAACGGCAAAATATGTTAAATCCACAGAATACCTTTTATTCTGTGAAACGTTTTATTGGATCTAAAATGACAGATCTTGAAGAAGAATTTACAAAAATGCCATATCAGGTTCGGGCGGATGAAAATTCAAATATTTTATTGGAATGTCCTGCAATGAACCGGACTTTCCGTCCAGAAGAGATCTCTGCACAAGTATTACGCCGCTTGGCAGAAAATGCTGAAAAACACATCGGACAGACGGTTGACAAAGCTGTAATTACAGTTCCAGCATATTTTAATGATTCACAGCGTCAAGCTACACAAGATGCAGGAAAGATAGCAGGTTTAGAAGTTCTACGTATCATAAATGAACCTACAGCAGCTTCACTTGCTTATGGTTTAGATAAAAATACAAATGAAGTTATCTTGGTTTTTGATTTGGGTGGGGGTACTTTTGATGTTTCAATCCTTGATGTAGGCGATGGTATTTTTGAAGTTTTATCAACATCGGGAGATACTCGATTAGGTGGTGATAATTTTGATAAATTAATGATTGATTATTTATTAAGTGAATTTACTAAAAAAACTAACGTTGATTTATCCACCGATCCGACTTCTTTACAACGTGTTGTTGGTGCCGCTGAAAAAGCGAAGATTGATTTATCTACATTAGTTCAAACAACTGTTAAACTTCCTTTTCTTATGGAGGGTACGCAACATTTAGAAGAAGTAATCACCCGAGAAAAATTTGAAGAAATTTGTGGGAATCTAATTAATCGATGTCGTATACCGGTTGAAACCGCTTTAAAAGATGCTAATTTATCTAAGGATCAAATTAATCAAGTGGTTTTAGTTGGAGGTTCAACAAGAATTCCTGCAATTCAAGCTTTAATTAAAGATGTTCTGGCTACTGAACCGAATCAATCAGTAAATCCTGATGAAGTTGTTGCCATTGGTGCTGCAATTCAAGCTGGTATCTTATCCGGTGAAGTTAAAGATATTCTATTATTAGATGTTACACCTTTATCTTTAGGTGTTGAAACTTTAGGTGGTATTTTTTCACCTATGATTCAACGAAATACTACAATTCCTACAAAAACAACAGAAACATTTTCAACTGCTATGGATAATCAGCCTAGTGTTGAAATTAAAATTTTTCAAGGTGAGCGCGAATTTGCGAAAGATAATAAAAGTTTAGGTGTTTTTACATTAAGCGGTATTGAACCTGCCCGTAGGGGAGTACCACAAATTGAAGTGACGTTTGATATTGATGTTAACGGAGTTTTGTCGGTTACTGCACAGGATAAAGGAACTGGAAAACAACAAAATATTACGATTTCAGGAGCTTCTAATTTAGATCAAAATGAAATAGATAATATGGTTGCCGATGCAGAAAAATTTGCTGAAGCAGATAAAGAAAAGAGTACTGAAGTAGCGCTTCAAAATCAGGTAGATATGTTGTGTTATCAACTTGAAAAGAAAGCAGAGCTTTTAGATTTAACATCGGAATTAAAAGAAAAAGTAACAAATACGATTTCTTCATGCCGTGATATTTTACAAAGCCAAGATTTCACAAATTTATCAACCGAATATGAAAAATTACAACAAGTATATTCTGAAGTTTTAGGTCAGAGCAAAAATTAGAAGAATTAATTTTTCAAAATTTATATTGCCCGTTTTTTAAAAAATTAAAGATAGGAACGGGTAATATTTTTTTGTTCGGGATTGACGGGACTCGAACCCGCAACTTCCGCCGTGACAGGGCGGTGCTCTAACCAATTGAACTACAATCCCTTAATTCTTATTTTCAAAACGAGTATTTACAGGAGAGAGAGGGATTCGAACCCCCGGAACCCAATAGGTTCATCTGATTTCAAATCAGGCGCATTCGACCAACTCTGCCATCTCTCCAATAAAAATTATTCGATTAAATTATAATATATCAAATAAGTTTTATTTTTGTCACTATTAAATCTTAATTAATTTAATAGTATTTTAACTTTCAAATGTGCCTTTTCCAGAAAATTTAACGGCAACAGGGTTTGGATTCTTTCCCAGAGAAAATGGTCGATGGTTGGTTTTAACACGCCCTTCATTTGATTTTTCTGGAAATACACCATCTTTCGGGTGCAAATATTGCACTTCCCCACTTGGAAAAATTCGATAAATCTTATAATCGTTTATTTTGAATGTTCTTAGTTGAGTTCCTAAAGCTAAACACTGCTCCTTTCGTGCTAAGTATAAAAGATTTTGTCCTGTACGCATAATAGCAGCCCCACCAGTGGGCATTTCAAAAATTTGCGATTTTGAGCTACTCCATGTAATAGCATATTTTTCCTCGATTTGGGCTGCTCGTAACCATCCTCCAGTACTTCCACCAAATAAAGGTGTTTGAATTTGTGAATCTAATGTCATACTTTTTTATTTAAGAGCTCTCTATTAAATACGGTTAAAATATATTATAACTGAGTATTGTGAAAATAATATTAAATTCTTAGAAAATAGCAAAATAATATTTTTAATAGCGGAGAATGGATTTGAACCATTGACCTTCGGGTTATGAGCCCAACGAGCTACCAAACTGCTCTACTCCGCGGTATAGATAATAGTATAACACATTTTCACATTTTTTTGTAAAATATTGAGTAAATATGCTAATAATAATTCCGCACAAATTTCCATGTCAGATGTAAAAAATAAAATTACGATTGATCAAATTGTCAGCCAACCTTATAAATATGGATTTACCACTGAAATAGAAAAAGAACGCATTCCAATTGGTTTAGATGAAAATACGATTCGTTTACTTTCATTAAAAAAAGCTGAACCAAATTTTATGTATGAAGCACGCTTGCAAGCATTTAAAATTTGGCAAAAATTACAAGAACCCAACTGGGCCGAATTAAAATATCCAAAAATAAATTATCAAGATATTATCTATTATTCGGCTCCTAAATTAAAGAAAAAATTGAACAGTTTATCGGATGTAGATCCTGAATTATTAAAAACCTTTGATAAATTAGGTATCTCATTAAATGAACAAAAACGTTTATCTAATGTTGCCGTTGATGCTGTTTTTGATAGTGTATCAATTGCTACCACTTTTAAAAAAGATTTAGGAAAAACAGGCGTTATTTTTTGTCCAATTTCTGAAGCAATTCAAAAATATCCCAATTTAATTAAGGCATATTTAGGTAAAGTTGTTCCGGCAGGGGATAATTATTTCGCTGCTTTAAACTGTGCCGTTTTTAGTGATGGTTCCTTCTGTTATGTACCTAAACATGTAAAATGTCCAATGGAATTATCCACGTATTTTCGTATAAATGATGAAGAATCTGGACAATTTGAGCGTACACTTATTATTGCTGAATCAAACAGTTCTATTAGTTATTTAGAAGGTTGTACGGCCCCACAACGTGATAATAATCAATTACATGCTGCAATTGTTGAATTAATAGCTTTTGAAAATGCTGAAATAAAATATTCAACTGTACAAAATTGGTATGCAGGAAATGAAAAAGGTCAAGGAGGTATTTATAATTTCGTAACAAAACGTGGACTATGTTCAGGACAAAATTCCAAAATATCCTGGACTCAAATAGAAACAGGATCTGCCATTACGTGGAAATATCCAAGTTGTCTGTTAATTGGGGATGGTTCCATTGGAGAATTTTATTCGGTTGCATTAACAAATAATTATCAACAAGCTGACACGGGAACAAAAATGATTCATATAGGAAAAAATACAAAAAGTACTATTATTTCGAAAGGCATTTCGGCAGGTTATTCCAAAAATAGTTACCGTGGACTTGTTAAAATATCACCACAGGCGGTAGGTTCCCGTAATTTTTCACAATGTGATTCATTATTAATTGGTGATAAATCAAATGCTAATACATTTCCTTACATTAAAGTAAAAAATTCGACTACCAAAGTCGAACACGAAGCTTCGGTTTCAAAAATTGGTGAAGAACAGTTATTTTATTTCTCGCAACGTGGTATTGACATCGAACAAGCGATTAGCCTAATGATAAGTGGTTTTTGTTATGATGTTTTTTTGAAGCTTCCTATGGAATTTTCAGTAGAAGCCGATAAGTTATTAAGTTTAAAATTAGAGGGTTCAATTGGGTAATATATCGAAACACTAGAAATTTACCTAGTGTTCCGGTATATGAAGTTTTTTATATTTTAGTCAATTGGACGCATACTTAAAACCGGTTCGTTTTCACGATTTATACCTTTTTCAAAACCAGCAGCAGCAGCACGTGCACGACCTGAATGCCACCAATGGCCTACTAATATAAAGAACGATAAGAACCAATGTGAACATGTTAACCATGAACGGGGAGACACATAGTTCACCGAGTTGATTTCCGTTGCTACACCACCCACTGAGTTTAAAGAACCTAATGGGGCATGAGTCATATATTCAGCAGCACGACGTTCTTGCCAAGGTTGGATATCACTTCTAATTTTATTAATATCTAGACCATTTGGACCACGAAGTGGTTCCACCCAAGGAGCGCGAAGATCCCAGAAACGCATAGTTTCACCACCAAAAATTACTTCGCCACTTGGCGAACGCATTAAATATTTACCTAAACCAGTAGGTCCTTGCGCTGAGGCTACATTTGCACCTAAGCGTTGATCACGAACAAGGAATGTGAATGTTTGTGCTTGTGATGCTTCTGGACCAGTTGGACCATAGAATTCACTTGGATAAGCTGTATTATTATACCATGAATAGGTTGAAGCCCCGAATCCCATTATACATAAAGCTGCTAAACTGTATGATAAATAGGCTTCACCCGACCATACAAATGCACGTCTCGCCCATGCAAATGGTTTCGTAATAATATGAAAAATACCACCTGTAATACATAAAATACTCATCCAAATATGACCACCAACTAAATCTTCTAAATTATTAATAGAAACGATCCATCCATCTCCTCCAAAAGGTGATTTTAAAACGTAACCAAAAATTACAAAAGGATTTAGTGTTGGATTTGTTATAATACGAACATCTCCTCCACCTGGTGACCATGTATCATATAATCCACCAAACACCGTTGCTTTTAAAACAAGTAAATATGAACCAATTCCAAGTAAACATAAATGTATACCTAAAATTGTTGTCATTTTATTTTTGTCACGCCAATCATAACCGAAGAATGGGAATGATTCTTCCAGTGTATCGGGTCCTATTAATGAATGATAAATACCGCCGATACCTAAAACAGCAGATGAAATTAAATGTACAACACCGACAACAAAATAAGGGTACGTATTTACAATTTCTCCACCAGGTCCAACACCCCATCCTAAAGTAGCTAAGTGTGGTAATAAAATACAGCCTTGTTCATACAAAGGTTTCTCCGGAACAAAATGTGAAACTTCAAAAAGTGTCATTGCACCACACCAGAATACCATAATACCAGCATGCGCGACATGCGCACCCAGTAATTTACCAGATACATTTATTAAGCGAGCATTTCCAGCCCACCAAGCAAAACCTGTCGATTCAATATCTCGACCAATTACATTAAAGGGCGTTTCCACGTGGTAAAACCTCCTCAGGGAATATAAAGTTTTCATGCGGTTGGTCTTGCGCAGCCATCCATGCACGAATACCTTCGTTTAATAATACATTTTTTGTGTAAAAAGTTTCAAATTCTGGGTCTTCTGCGGCGCGAAGTTCTTGTGATACAAAATCGTATGCACGTAAATTTAAAGCTAATCCAACAACACCAACAGCACTAGTCCACAAACCAACTACTGGTACAAATAACATAAAGAAATGTAACCAACGTTTATTCGAAAAAGCGACACCAAAAATTTGTGACCAAAAACGGTTTGCTGTAACAAATGAGTATGTTTCTTCAGATTGAGTTGGTGTAAATGCACGGAATGTATTTGCAGCATCACCATCTTCAAATAATGTATTCTCTACTGTTGCACCGTGAATAGCACATAATAAAGCACCACCTAAGATACCAGCAACTCCCATCATATGGAACGGGTTTAACGTCCAATTATGGAAACCTTGTAAGAATAATAAGAAACGAAATATTGCAGCTACACCAAAACTTGGTGCAAAGAACCAACTTGCTTGACCTAAAGGGTAAACAAGGAAAACAGAAACAAAAATCGAAATAGGTCCTGAGAATGCAATAGCATTATATGGACGGATACCAACTAAACGTGCAATTTCAAATTGACGTAGGTTAAACCCAATTAAACCAAATGCTCCATGTAATGCAACAAATGTCCAAAGACCACCTATTTGACACCAACGTGTAAAATCACCTTGAGCCTCAGGCCCCCATAATAATAAAAGAGAATGGCCCATACTATTTGCTGGAGTTGATACTGCAGCTGTTAAAAAGTTACACCCTTCTAAATATGAACTTGCAAGTCCATGTGTATACCAAGAGGTTACAAAAGTAGTGCCGGTGAACCATCCACCGAAAGCTAAATAAGCACAAGGAAAACATAAAAGACCGGACCATCCTACAAATACGAAGCGATCCCGTTTTAGCCAATCATCGGCTAAATCAAATAGCCCACGTTCTTGGCTTTGTCCTACTGCGGCTGTCATAATAAAAAATCTAAAAACTAATCTTTAAGTAATCCTTCATTGATTACTTTTCTTTTCAACTCTTTTTTGTAATTCTTTGTAATATTGTAGTGCAATTTTTAATTTTTGACCTTCTAAATATTATCAATATGTTTGATATTTATGTTATTTTGTTTATTAGAACTTTTTTATGGGGGTTGTTTATTTTTCAAAAATACGATATATATATCTGTGGCCGGGATAGCTCAGTTGGTAGAGCAGTGGATTGAAGATCCTCGTGTCAGCAGTTCGAATCTGCTTCCTGGCAGATAAAGAAAATTTAAGAGGGTATTATCTGTTTTTTGTAGTAATATAATATATGTACAGGTAGTTCTAATAATATATATAAATAAAAACTAGAATATGGATAATTTTAAAACATATTTGTCGACTGCACCCGTTATATTAACTTTTTGGATGAGCTTTACCGCCGGGCTTCTTATTGAAGCAAACCGTTTTTATCCTGACGCCTTATTTATGGGTTATTAGTTAATTTTTTAGTACCTATTAAATAAGAATTAAAATAAGACAAAGTTTATGGTATTGCTCGCTTTGTCTTATTTTTTAACATTGTAAACACAACTATTAGACGTGGTTCTATTTTTAATTTATTCTATTTTATATCAATTGTGCTGTTTTTGAGGCAATTGTTTATAGTTTTAACGTTAATTATAATTTCTCGATATCATGCCGTTAGGAATTTTAGGTAATAAAATTGGGATGACCCAAATCATAGATGAAGTTGGGGATTTAGTACCTGTTACAATTTTACGCGTTGGTCCTTGCACTGTAACTCAGATTAAAACAGTAAAAACAGATGGATATAGTGCTGTTCAATTAGGATATGCGCATGTTTCTTCAAAAGCTTTAACCAAACCTAGGATTGGCCATTTGGAGAAAATCGGTGTCCCACTTTTACGTTATTTACATGAATATAAAGTTATCGATACGACAGACTATAAATTAGGCCAAATTATTGGTGTCGATATTTTTTCTGTTGGTAATATTGTTAATATTACGGGTAAAAGTATTGGTAAAGGTTTTGCCGGTTTACAGAAACGTTACAATTTTGGTCGTGGTCCAATGACACACGGTTCAAAAAATCATAGAGCTCCCGGTTCAATAGGAGCAGGTACGACACCTGGCCGGGTTTATCCTGGTAAAAAAATGGCCGGTCATTTAGGAGCTAAACAAGTAACAATTAAAAAATTAAAAGTTTTAATTGTTGACCGCAAAAATAATCTCATTATAGTAAAAGGGGCTATTCCGGGGAAACCTGGTAATTTAATAAGTATCCAACCTTATACATTTAGTAATTAAATTATTTATTTTTATGGTTAGGACATATAAAAAAAGAGGTGATGGAACATTGTTTTCTACGACCCAAAACCTTTTGAATACGGATGCATTTCGTATTCATCAAGGGATTTTAATTGATGAAATAAAACAAATTTCAACAACAAAAAAAGCGCTTTGGTCTTTAGAAGATAAAAAATATACATTTCTTGCTTCTTCATTTGTTACAAAAGAATGGATGAAACGGGCAATTGAAACATGTTTTAATGTTCGTGTAGTTAAAGTAAATACGAGCAATTTACCGACGAAGAAAAAACGTGTCGGTAAATCTATTGGTTGTCAAACCAAATTCAAAAAAGTTATTATTACACTGAATCCAAATGATGAAATTCCATTATTTTCAGATATTTAGTTTTATGCATACTTAATAATTTTTCATGGTTATCAAATTATATAAACCAAATACACCGGGAACACGAACTCTTGCTATTCTTGATTACAGTGATTTATCAAAAGTAAAATCCCAAAAAATATTAACCCGACCTAAACATAAAAGAGCGGGGCGAAATAATCGAGGTGTAATTACCGTTCGGCATCGTGGTGGTGGTCATAAGCAAAAATACCGTAACATTGATTTTCTTAGAAATAAATTTAAGGTAGTGGGCACAGTTGCCACAATTGAATATGATCCAAATCGGAATACTAAAATTGCATTAATCCATTATAAGGATGGAGATAAGCGTTATATTCTATCACCGGAGGGTTTACAAATTGGAGCAGAAATTTTGTCTGGTACTGACAATGTCCCAATTCAAATTGGAAATGCTTTACCTCTCGAGATGATTCCACTTGCTACGGAAATTCATAATATCGAATTGAATATTTTTCAAGGTGGTAAAATTGTGCGTGCTGCTGGCACTTATGCGACTCTTTTAGCTAAGGTAGGGGATTATGTTACTTTACGTTTACCTTCGAAAGAAGTACGCTTAGTTCATAAAAATTGTTATGCTACAATTGGCCGTTTATCTAATGTTGATGCATATGGTGTTCGATTAGGAAAAGCAGGACGCAAACGTTGGTTAGGTTATAGACCAGTTGTTCGGGGTGTTGTAATGAATCCTTGCGATCATCCGCACGGAGGTGGGGAAGGGCGTTCACCAATCGGACGAACAAAACCTTATACACCATGGGGTAAACCGGCATTAGGGATTAAAACCCGATCAAAGCGCAAATACAGTGATGTTTTAATTATTCGACGTAAAAAATAAAAAGTATAAATGGGAAGATCCATAAAAAAAGGGCCTTTTGTTGCTTATCATTTATTAAAAAAGGTTAATGCTCTAAATGTAGATGGAAAATTAGCTGTTATAAAAACGTGGTCACGTGCATCAACGATTATGCCTTCTATGATTGGGCACACAATTGCAGTTTATAATGGAAAAATCCATGTTCCGATTCTTATTTCGGAACAATTAATTGGTCATAAATTAGGTGAATTTGCTCCAACGAGAACATTCCGTTCACATATAAAAGCTGATAAAAAGGCGCGAAAATAATTTTCACAATGATAAAATAATTTTAGATTATGACAATTGAAGATAAAATTTCTGCCCAAGCTGTTGCAAGATATATACGTATGTCTCCAACAAAAGTGCGTCGAGTCTTAAATCAGATACGTGGTTGTACGTATGAAGAGGCATTATTGTTATTAGAATTTCTCCCGTATCGGGCATGTGAACCTGTTTGGCAAGTTGTCCAATCGGCTGCGGCAAATATACAAACAAAACATGGCTTAAATAAACAGGATTTAATTATCCGTGAAGTTTTTGTTAGTCCTGGTCCGGTTTTGAAACGGTTTCGTCCGCGTGCACAAGGTCGAGCGTTTGCAATTAGAAAACCAACTTGTCACATTACGGCAATTGTTGAAGTTAAAAATTAAATTGAATAAAAAATAATCGTGGGTCAAAAAGTTCATCCATTGGGATTTCGATTAAATACCACACAAAAACATCGATCAACGTGGTTTGCTCAAATTAATCAGTATTCTTCTTTATTAGAGCAGGATGCAAAAATTCGAGCATATATAATTAAAAATTATAATTCTGCTGGTATTGCAAATATTGAAATTGAACGTACATATAAACTAAATAATGTTTTCTTAAAAATTTATGTTGCCAAACCGGGTGTTATTATTACAGAGTCGGGTTCAGGTCTTATAGACTTAACAAAGAAATTTAAAACATTATTACCACGCGTTAATAAGGTTACAATTGATGTTTTTGAAGTCATCGAACCTGACACTCATGCTACTTTGTTAGCACAATTTATAGCAAATCAATTAGTTCGAAGAGTTGCTTTTAAAAGAGCAGTTCGTAAAGCTATTGAAAGAGCTCAAGCGCAGGATATAAAGGGGATAAAAGTTCAAATTGCAGGTCGATTAAATGGTGCAGAGATTGCAAGAACTGAATGGGTAAAAGAAGGGCGAATGCCTTTACAAACATTACGCGCTGATATTGATTATGCCACAGCTTCAGCAAAAACTATTTATGGTATTTTAGGTGTTAAGGTTTGGTTGTTTAAAGGCGAATCTATGTCTTAAGTATATAAATTAAAAATTGTTTTTATTATTCGTTATACATATATGCTTAGTCCAAAAAGAACAAAGTTTAGAAAACAACAACGGGGGCGAATGAAAGGTCGCGCCTCGCGTAATAATAAAATTGCATTTGGTGATTATGGACTTCAAGTTCAAGAATGTGGCTGGTTAACGTCCCGTCAACTAGAAGCGACCCGTCGTACCATAACTCGTTATACAAAACGTGGGGGAAAACTTTGGATTAAAGTTTTCCCCGATAAATCAATCACTGCCCGTGCTGCGGAATCACGTATGGGTTCGGGTAAAGGTTCACCTGAATATTGGGTTGCTATTGTTAGACCAGGTAATATTATTTTTGAAATAGCTGGAGTTACATCGGATGTTGCACGCCAAGCAATGAATTTAGCCGCAT
>Ga0163179_10000318_pt1 | contig 34042 bp, 29 predicted proteins | sample AtlANTMetagenome_FD_109643 | JGI IMG/M metagenome (GOLD analysis project Ga0163179, IMG submission 109643) | Marine eukaryotic phytoplankton communities from the Atlantic Ocean - Atlantic ANT 2 Metagenome | ecosystem: Environmental > Aquatic > Marine > Oceanic | place: North Atlantic Ocean... | reverse complement strand
TTCAGGGCTCTCGAAAGCCAGTGCCTCTACTGGCCTGAAACTCCTGGAAAGCATGCTCGCCGTAGAAATTGTTCACGTCCCCAACGATCGAAACACCTACTACCGCCCCGAACTCTCCCTCCGTCGCCTAGCCTCTGGCTTTCTCAAGCAATCTCTCCTACCAGGGTTGGAGGCCAGTGGACGCCTTCTTGAGAGCGCACCTTCCTCTTCCGACGAAATTCTCTCTGAACATTTATCAACCCGCCTCACTAGCCTTAAAACCTGGCACAGCTCCACCAAGGACCTACTTCCTCTCCTCGCTGCTCTCGGTAAGATCAGAATCAAGTGATAGATAATTCTCAGAGCAACTTGCAGGTAAGGATGTGAAAAGATCAGTAACTTAACCATTACCCATTGGAGCTAACAAAAAAAGTTTTTCGCGGTGCAGGGTTAATTTCTTCTGCGGGAATCGCTGGAAAGTTGGTTGGTTTTATAACCTTACCGATTCTAGCTCCAATGCTCGGACCGGGGCCTTACGGAGTTGCCGCAATGGCTACCACCGTGGTGTCCTTAGGGTCAATTTTTGCGCTATTAGGAATGGACACTGCTTACACACGCCTGAGCCTGCAGTTAGAATTTAGAAATCGAAGGCAGGTCGAAAGCTTTTGTTGGCGCACTTGTTGCATGGCCGCCTTAATTGGTGCCGTGGTTATAGGGAGCGCGTGGTATTTTTATGGCGAATTTTGGTTGCCAAAAGATTACCTAGTGGTCACAGCCTATTCCACTTTCGCGATTATACTTTTTCCGCTGGTATCACTGGCAACAGCACGCGCACGCATCCATGAGCGCTACGGTAGATTAGCTTTCGCAATCTTGGCTGGTGCAATAAGTTCATCCCTGGTTTCAATAAGCGTCGCAAAACTATGGAGGGCCGACGCATTTACGTTACTCCTCGGGTATATCTCTTTCCCATTAGTCACATTTCTGATCCTCGGCTTGCCACGTCTATCTACAATCAAGAATGCCTCCGATATTTCCCCAGAAACTCGTAAACTTGCTTGGAGATTTGGCATCGCCACAAGTATAACAGCACCCGCATATTGGATAATCTCATCTGCAGACCGCTGGTTTCTTGTCGAATTCACCTCGACAAGCCAAGTTGGCATATATAGCACTTCAGCAAGTATTGCCCTTCTTGGCTTAATCCTAAACACAAGCCTAAATTCTGTTTGGCTCCCTGAAGCGACTCGTGCTTACGAGAAAAATCAAGTCGCATCACTTGAGTCCTTGGGAAAAACGTGGCAGTTAATGATTACTCTATTAGCCTTGATATGGCTTACAGTAACCGCTGCCGGTGGCGATATAATTCGATTCCTCACGCCTTCCCAATTTCATTCTGGCGCACAATATATACCATGGCTTGCAGGAGGAGTCTTCTTTTACGGTCTTGCAACACTATGCAGTGCGCCTTTTTTCATAAAGCATCAAATGGGTAAGTTAGCTTTATTGTGGCTAATATCGGCCCTATTTAGCCTTTTCCTTAACTACTTACTCGTTCCTGAACATGGTCCAGATGGAGCCGCACTTGTTCAAACTATTAGTTTTCTCTTACTCGCCGTCTTAGTTTTTTTTCTATCCCGGAAAATCTTACCATTCCCTACAAATTGGGGGCGGCTGGTTCCGTGCCTAATTCTTTCCCTCGTAGCAGGACTTATAATGCAAGGAGAGTGGCATATGAACCCGCTAGCGAGCATGGCGTTAAAACTGCCATGTGGGGTTGCTGTAGTATTTCTTGTGTGCCGTTTTATTAACTTTTCTATTTGGTCTATTAATAGAGATTAGTCTCTTAGTAGATTATTAATCGTCTCTCCATCGTCATATAATCATTTAAGATAGTAAAGTTTACTCTTTATATAAAGAGCCTCATCTCACAGAATGCGCATTCTAATATTTTCTCACTCACTCGCTTGTGGCGGGTCCGAGCGCGTAGTCAGTAATTTAGCGAACATTTGGAGCGCGAAAGGCCACTGTGTCACCATTGTTACTATAGACTCCAAGAGTCTTGACGCATTTAAACTAAATCCCTCTATAAGACGCATTGAGCTTAATGCTGCACACAAAAGCGAACATATCTTTCATACAATTTCACGTACGTTAGTGCGTATATACAGCTTGCGGAAAATCCTTCGCCAGAGCAGGCCCGATGCGGCTTGGGGAGTGCAGGTCACGGCCAGTGTTTTACTGTGCCTAGCAGCACTCAGAATCAGATCTATCAAAGTATTTGCTTCGGAGCGTAGTTATCCTGCCAATCAAAGAATAGGATGGCTACGGAATCTTACCCGTAGACTAACCTACCCAACAGCATACCGAGTCATATTATTAACTCATGAAAGCCTTATTTGGCTCAAGAATACTATCCCCAGAGCCCGTGGAATTGTAATTCCAAATCCTAGCGTTTATCCACTACCTGATGCAGGCCGCGGGATTCCACCGCATGAAATTGTAAGGCCCAATCAAAAGATCCTCTTAGCCGTTGGACGGCTCAACGCAAGTAAAGGGTTTGATATTTTAATAAAGGCGTTCGCAGAAGTTGCCCCAGCAAATCCTGCCTGGACGCTGGTTATCGTCGGAGACGGAGAGCTTCGGTCAACTCTGCTCAAATTGGCCCGAGAGCTTGGCCTTGGGGATTGCGTGCACCTCATAGGCAGGGCCGGCAATATGAAGGATTGGTATGAATGCTCTGAAATCTACGTAATGAGTTCACTAATCGAAGGGTTTCCAAATTCGCTCCTCGAAGCAATGGCACATGGTTGTGCATCGACTAGTTTTGACTGCGATACCGGGCCACGAGATCTAATCGTACATCAGAAGAACGGTTTACTTGTTAACCCCGTAGGAGATTACAAGGCGCTTGCCATCACTATCAATGATTTAATGAAGGATCGGGCACTTCGCTCGGCACTAGGCGAGCAGGCAAAACATGTACGCCGCTGCTATTCAATCGAGCAGATATCACAGTCTTGGGAGAACCTTTTCCTGCAAGAGCGTTCATAACCGAAATGGCAAATATGCATCTCAGCAGCAGAAGACCCACATGCCTAACATTTGCCGTGTTACTACTAGCAGTATTATGCTTACTTAACTGGCCAATATATCATAATTACGTGGCTGGTGGTTTTCCCCCGATTATGTATTTCGGAATAACTGCTGGTCTGGCAATAACTTTATTATGGTCTGGATTCTCAGACATCTCGGCCATAACGCAATCAGCCTTCCCTAGATGGGCGATATTCTATTTCTTCTCAGGATTGATCTTAATCGTTCTGATGGGTGACCTGAATAAAGAAACTGGATTTTGGCGAAGCACCTTGTCAATTCTGGTATTCTTCTCGTGGATCATCCTATTTTCGGCAGTGAACATGTTCTGGATAGGGCGAGCTTTCTTTATAGCGGCCTGTGTCACAACTCTCACGGTCTGGCACGACCTATTATTTCCTTATTTCTATCTCCCCCAGGACAGCCCCTTGAGCAATCCAGGCCGAGGAGCAGGCCTTTTTCTCAATGCTAATATGGCAGCGAACGCAATTATCGTCACATCAATAGCAGCTGTAGCGTTTATCAAGAAACATAACCGCATATGGATCATGCCCCTTCTCGTGTTCGGAGTATTTCCTACTCTCTCGCGTGGGGGCCTAACAACGGCCTTTATGGTTGCGCTCCTAATACCCCTATTAGGACTAACAAGTAATCGGAAGCTTCTTTTCCGCCTCGCGATCGCGGCACCATTTGTAATCGTTGTAATCAAAACATTACTGAATCGGTCTATTGAGACAGCCTCATACGAAACAAGCAATATTTTAGGTCGGATTAACTTTGTTCTCGGCAGAAACCTTGCTTTATTGGAAGATGAAGGACGGTATTTTTATATTTTTGAAGCTATAAGCTTGTGGAAAAAGTTTCCATTTTTTGGAGCAGGCATTGGAATAACTGAATCACCTAATAAATTTTGGCCTTACACCCAAGGCACACACAATTTGTACTTAAAGCTTCTTGCTGAACAGGGCGCCATCGGACTCCTAGTCTTCCTCTCATTTTTAGGAATTATATTTTGGATGGGCTATCGCCTCTACAAAAACAATACTTCTATTCCTTTAAAAGATATAGGCAGGGCTCTACTTTTGTTGGGTTCCTATTTTACGGTTGTTAGTTTCTTTAGCCATAACCTAATGAATGATTTGCCATCTCTGATGGCACTCGGATCTTTAGTCGCTGCAGCCGGGAACTTGAGTCATCGACCGCAAACTTGGCCTCTAGTTAAGAAATCGGCTCTCTAGTAAAAAACACAAGGCCTCCTCCTGAGAATAACTTGCACTATTATAGATTAACCATCAAGCGCAAGGAATGAACCACCATAAAGAGACGCGACTCCTTTGTTAATACCAATCACACCTATAACTTAAAAATATCGATTTGACGGCAAACAAACAAGTTTTACATGTGATTACAGGTCTCGGGCTTGGAGGCGCTGAGACCATGCTATTTAGACTACTGAGCGACGGGCAGAGCCGAAACTATCGGCAATCGGTGATCTGCCTTATGGATGAAGGTCACTACGGGCCCCTTCTTCGGGCCGCGGGCATACCGGTGCATTTCGTTAACCTGCGCCCCAACAAACTTCCCTCTTTCCGTGCGGTTTTTGATCTAATCCACCTCGCCATCAAACAAAAGCCGAATCTTATTGTTGGTTGGATGTATCATGGGGCCGTCGCCGGTCGAATTCTTCAGCTCATGCTAAGGTGGTTCTGCTGGAGAAGCAGTGACCTGGTTTTGAATATCCGACATTCCTTAGAAGACCTATCTAACGAAAAAAAGATGACTTCGTTCCTTATCCACTATTGCGGCCGCATAGGTAGAGGTAAATCTGTCCGAAAAATAATCTACAACTCGAAGGCAAGCGCCACCCAACATGAGAATCTTGGATATCCATCAGAAAAGACCTACGTCATTGCCAACGGATTCGATACTAGTACCTTTGCTCCGTTTATAGGGGCAAGGGATTCCCTTCTCAAAAACCTGCGGCTGAAAAAGCACCATATTCTAGTGGGACTCGTTGCACGTTATCATCCTGTTAAGGACTTTCCGTGCTTTATTTCCGCAGCTGCTCTTGTGGCACGCCAGCGAAACAAAGCCCGATTCGTTTTAGTCGGGCGTAACGTCACATTGGACAATAAGCTCTTATGCGATTTAGTGGAAGAACACGGCTTAGCGGAGATATCATTTATGCTTGGAGAGAAGGATCGAATCGCGTCAATTTATTCTGGTTTAGATATTCTTGTCTCTTCTTCCATCTCGGAAGCATTTTCAAATACTATAGGTGAGGCCTGCTCAAGTGGAACTCCATGTGTGGTAACAGACGTAGGAGATTCAAAATATATTATCGGTAATTCGGGATTAGCTGTCCCTCCCCGCAGCCCGGGTGACCTAGCAGATGCAATCATTGAATTAGTCGACTTTGGATCAGAACGACGGGAAAGATTAGGTCGCAGTGCACGGGATCGGGTAATTTCATATTTTTCTCTGAGTAAGGTGAAAACTCGATACGAGGAGCTTTTCCTGGAATCTTTCCCAGGGTATAAAATAAATGGTAAGCGCTCCTAGGCAAACCTTATATGTTTTCTGTTTAAATCGTTATCAGAACAAATATGTGTGGCATCACTGGATTTATCGATGAATCAACGCATTCGAGTGATTCCTTAATTAACCTCGGATCTAGGATGGCGGATACTATCTATCATCGCGGGCCAGACTCGGGAGGCACATGGACCGATTCTAATGTTGGAATTTGTTTAGCGCATCGCAGGTTATCAATTTTAGACCTGTCAGAGAAGGGTAACCAACCAATGGAATCTCCTTTGGGCAGGTATGTTATAAGCTTTAATGGAGAAATATATAATCATAAACAGCTACGAAGGGAACTAGAGGGCAAATGTCATATAACTTCATGGCGAAGTGATACAGATACCGAGACACTCCTTGGTCTTATCGAGACATATGGGTTGAAACGAACACTTAACAAACTCGTTGGCATGTTCGCCTTTGCACTGTGGGACAAACATGAACGGACTCTCTACATTGCTCGGGATCGGGCCGGAGAAAAACCTCTCTATTATGGCCACCATGAAAAGTTGATTGTTTTTGGGTCCGAAATAAAAGCGCTCATAGCCCATCCAAATTTTAGCCCTGTGATTGATAGAGAAGCCGTTTGTTCATTTTTCCGACATGGTTATATTCCTGAACCCCGGTCAATTTATCGTAATGTCTGCAAACTACCACCTGGCTGCTATGCGCGCCTGGGACAAACCGTTGAAGCCGTCTCCTACTGGTCCCCAGCCTCCGGACCAGGCCAAACATCCTCTGCGGCAGAGGCAGTAGATGCGATCGATGGAGCGCTATCTACGGCCGTCGGTTCGCAACTACAGGCAGACGTCCCTGTCGGGGCCTTCCTGTCGGGAGGTGTTGATTCTTCTCTCGTAGCCGCACTTATGCAGGAGCAATCCACGACCAGGGCTAAAACGTTTTCGATAGGTTTCAGTGATAGCGCCTTTAATGAAGCTCCATTTGCAAAATTAGTCGCTGACTATATCGGAACGGAACATCATGAACTTTATGTAGGTGATGCCGAGGCTCTTAGCGTCATTCCGGATTTGCCTAAACTATACGATGAGCCATTTGCTGATAGTTCTCAAATTCCAACCTACCTACTGTCCAAGCTGGCCCGCAGTCAAATTAAAGTAGCGCTCTCTGGTGACGGCGCAGATGAACTATTCGGCGGATATTCACGTTACAACTTCACTTCAACTCTATGGAAGCGTTTTAATGCGTTTCCATTGTATGCGAGAAAACAAATGCCAGGCTTTTCGGCTTTACTAAACATTGTTCCTGAAAACTTTTTAAATGGTGTGTTTGCTCCTGCCAAATTGCTCTTCCGAGACACATTCGGGAATGTGAACATCGCCGCAAAACTTAAAACCCTGCTTTCATTGGCAGGTCTTAAAGACTATAACTCTTTATACTATCACCTAATATCTCTGTGGAAAGACCCAAGGCTTTTAGTTCTGAATACAAATGATAATTACTCTATACTAGAACACCTACAATCTTTACCTAAAACCCTTTCGAAAGAGGAAATCATAATGTGCTTAGACTTTGTAAGCTATCTACCAGGCGACATTCTTACAAAAGTTGATAGAGCCTCCATGGGCGCATCACTCGAGGTCCGAACACCTTTCTTGGATTACAGGGTCATTGAAGCCTCCTTTAAGATGCCATATAATTTCAAGGTCCAAAACGGTATTCAAAAACAATGCATCCGCGATGTCTTATACCGAAGAGTCCCAAAGAAATTGATAGACAGGCCGAAAAAAGGCTTTGGTGTGCCAATAAATAAATGGCTCCGAGGGCCCCTGAGAGATTGGGCTCAGGACCTACTGAACGACAAAAGGATTAAAAGCGCAGGATATCTTAACGCAAAAATAATCTCGCAAATCCTGCGCGAGCATTTGAGTGGTAAAAGAGACTGGGGACACCACCTGTGGGCAGTACTTATGTTTGAATCCTGGCGAGAATCAGCAAAGATCTAATTCTCAATTCAAAGCAAAAACCTATCATATTTAATACTAAATATTGTTGTATTATATTGAATCAAACCTTCTGACAATCGAGTAAAATGAAAGCTTTTAATATACTAGTTACCGGAGGAGCTGGCTTTATCGGATCAAATTTGGTTGAACGGCTTTTGAATCAAAAGAACAAAGTCACTGTCCTCGACAACTTCTCGACTGGTTCAAAAAAGAATATTCAACCTTTTTTAGGTCAAACAAATTTTCGGCTTCTTGAGGGAGATATAAGAGATTTAAAGAGTTGCAACGAAGCGTGTAAAGGAATGGACTATGTATTCCATCAAGCTGCACTGGGCTCTGTTCCCCGCTCAATAAATGACCCTGTTACAACAGCTGAGGTGAACGAACTCGGATTTGTAAAAATGCTAGTAGCAGCCCGTGATTCAAAGGTGAAGAGGTTTGTCTACGCATGCAGTAGCTCGACCTACGGAGACAGCACAGCTTTACCTAAAGTAGAGAATAATATCGGCAGGCCATTATCTCCATATGCAATTACTAAGTTTACGAACGAATTGTACGCAGAGAATTTCTCACGCCTGTATGGTGTAGAGACAATCGGCCTGAGATATTTTAATGTGTTTGGGCGTCGACAAAATCCTAATGGCGCATACGCCGCCGTTATCCCAAAGTTTTGCCTCGCCCTAATGGCCCATCAAGCACCGGTTATAAACGGAGATGGAACTTTTTCGCGTGACTTTTGCTATATCGACAATGTCATTCAAGCTAATCAACTCGCTGCAAAAACAACCAATTCCTCTGCCATTAACCAAGTGTTTAATGTCGCTTGTGGAGGGAGAATAACCCTAGAACATTTGGTAAACTCCCTTGTGCGCGAACTGTCACAATTCGACCGAAACATAGCTGATATCAAAGCGAAATACGGCCCAAAACGTAAGGGCGATGTCCCTCACTCGCAAGCCGACATTTCTAAAGCTACTAGACTTTTAGGGTACCAACCTTCCCATTACTTTGAGGATGGAATTCGAGAGGCCGCTGCCTGGTATTATGAAAATTTGCGTTAATACTTACGCATTGTTGTTTGTAATGCTTTATTTCTACGGCCGGCTAAAGTAGTATTGCGGCGAAAATTCCTTAGCAGTAATAAAGCATAGGGATTACATGAAAGATATTTTAGACCTGCCAGTAAAGTGCGCATATTATTATTAGCATCGTATTCTCCTTCTTTGCGTAATTTTCGTGGCTCCCTCATTGAGGATCTTATCAAGTCAGGATATCAGGTTTATGTTGGAGCACCCGGCCTTGATTCCGATTTCGAAACTAAGCAGTGGCTAGAGCATCGTGGGGTATCTTGTTATAATATAAGATTATCTCGGAATGGTGTAGGTTTAATTTCTGATTTCTTCACACTATTAAGTCTGTATAACTTAATACGAAGTATAGGTCCCAATTACGTGTTGTCTTATACTATCAAGCCTGTCATTTGGGGATGCATAGCTGCAAGAGTGGCACAAATACCCAATCGGATAGCATTAATTACTGGTTTGGGCTACGCTTTTACTCCCGGAACGAGTAAGAAGAGGACTATCTTACGAATATTGGTAGGCAAACTCTATAAATTAGCACTCCACAATTCCACACTGATCCTATTTCAAAATCCAGACGATCGTGCCGATTTTCTTCGTTGGGGTATCATTACAAAAAATCACCACCAAAAAATTGTTCCCGGTTCTGGTGTAGACACCGAGCGCTTCAGTCCTAGGCCATTTCCCGAGGGACCATTAAATTTTTTGATGATTGCCCGTCTCATTCAAGATAAAGGAATCAAAGAGTATGTCGAATCTTCGCGGCTAATCAAAAAAGGGAACCCCGATACAACATTTCACCTCGTTGGTGCGCTAGACACAAATCCCGGAGGCCTTACTGAGGATACAGTACGACAGTGGGAAAAAGAAAAGTTGTTAACTTGGCATGGAGAAGTTCCCGATGTGCGTCCTTTCATTGAGATGAGCCATATTTTTGTGTTACCCAGCTACCGTGAAGGCATCCCCCGTACCGTATTAGAGGCAATGTCCATGGGGCGCCCTATAATTACGACTGACACACCAGGTTGTCGTGAAACAGTTCGAGATTCTTCTAATGGCTATCTTGTGCCTGCCCGCGACCCAAATGCGCTTGCTCGTGCCATGAAAAACTTTTTGTGTTCACCATGCCTCATCCAGGAAATGGGCCTTGTTTCTAGGAAAATGGCAGTTCAAAAATATGACGTGCGGAAAGTCAACAGCCTAATAATTAATTCCCTGAAAGAGCCAAGTTAGTCTATTCTTTAACCCACCTCTCCTGCCGTGCCCTGGGCCTCGAAAGTCTATATCGAATCATAAGACAATTAAAAACCGTAACACTTTATTTTCTTCCGAGAGAAGTAATCAAACGCTCAAATGGAAATAGGCCAATGTATCTCCCGATTTTCTGGAGAGCACCAGACTTACCTACTGAAAGAATACGTGAGTTCAAATTTAGTATCTTCCAACGAGGACTTTTGTGAGCCTGTGTTCTTAGCTATAAGCACTCATAAAAACCCCGGTTATATTTTCTATGCAATAGCGTTAGATTAAAGTGGTGTTATTGGCTTTGTTGGTTTTCTTAGAGACATGAGTGTTCAAAAGCATCAGCATTTCGGAAGTGTTGATCGTGCGAGTTTGGTTGATTCGCCTTATATCGCACAAATCCACAGGAAATGTATACCGCAAGGGTTTTTGTCGCTCCTCGGGACTCAACTATTAACTAAGCTATATTCGTTTTTATCGGAAAAAGAGGTGAGTCTCGTCGCTAGAAACGATAATGGAAAAATAATAGGTTTTCTTTGTGCCTCCTTTCATCCATCAGGACTCTTAAAGCGCTTTCTTATCTGCCGCCCTTCGGCTTGGCCGCTTCTTTGTCTCATTATCATTCGTAACCCTCGATTGCTGAGGGGCCTGCTAGAGAGCGCAAAGGCTTCATCCAAGAAGACAACTCTTGATCCAGATAATTCTGCAGGTGAACGAACCGAAGTTGAGCTTCTTTCGATCGCCGTGTCTGAATGTGCCCAACAGCGTGGCGTGGGATCTTTACTGCTGCAATCCTTTGAGGAGCACTTGAAATCCTGTAGGGTTGCCCGTTACAGGCTTATTGCGGGACAGAACTTGGTTTCCGCCAACAGGTTTTACAAAAAGAATGGCTTTCGTGTTTGCGGCTGCGTGGAAATTCATCGCGGAGAAAAATCGACCATATATACTAAAGATATTTCTCGTTAAAGCATGAATAAGGACTGCCTTAATGTATATAGTATTCTTCGGGCTTTTCTTAAGGATCGAGAGGGTGTTACGCCAATTCATATCCCAATCTTTGACAACCGGGAGTGTGAATTACTACGGGAGTGCGTTGAGTCAAATTTTGTATCCTCAGTTGGAAAGTTCTGTGAAAGATTTGAACAAGAGCTCGTAAACTTTACCGGTGCAAAACGGGCGATTCTGACCGTTAACGGCACGTCCGCCCTCCATCTTTCCTTGATTCTAGGCGCGATCAAGCAAGACGATGAGGTTCTGCTTCCATCATTTACTTTTGTTGCGACTGCAAATGCAGTTCGATACATTGGGGCGGTACCCCATTTCGTTGATATCCAGGATCAAACCTTGGGAATAGATATTGATAAATTGTCTCAATGGCTTGAAAGTACAACAGAATCTCGCAATGGCGAAATTTGGAATAAGTCAACTGGCCGGCGAATTCGTTGTGTCGTTCCGATGCACACCTTCGGGCATTCGGTTGATATGGATGCGCTCAATACTATTGCAACTAGGTTTGGCCTAGTCGTTATTGAAGACGCCGCCGAGTCTTTGGGCTCTCGCTACAAGGACCGGCACACAGGAAACGATTCGCTATGTGCCGCTATCAGTTTTAATGGAAATAAGATCATTACAACTGGAGGTGGGGGAGCAATTTTAACGAATGACGATGATCTTGCCGACCGTGCAATGCATCTTTCGACTACTGCGAAAATAAGCCACTCTTGGGAAATGCGCCATGACGCAGTTGGTTACAATTATCGAATGCCGGCCTTGAATGCGGCCGTCGGGTGCGCGCAGCTAGAAAAGCTACCCGATTTTATTGCTAAAAAGCGTGCGCTCGCCGAACGCTACCAAGCAGCATTTGCTGGCGTCGAAGGAGTTCGTTTTCTTTGTGAACCACAATGGGCGACCAGTAATTATTGGCTAAACACGCTTGTTTTCGAGGACACTTCGGGGGTGGACCAAAGAAGCTTTATTGAACTCGCTAATAGCGAGGGAATTATGACTCGCCCCGCTTGGAGGCCTCTTCATATGCAATCCCCATTCGCCGATTGTCCGAAGATGGACCTATCAACGACAGAGTCCATGGCGCGTCGAGTCGTCAATATTCCAAGTAGTGCCTCGCTTTGAGGAACCATAAACCTCTTTAAAATTTTTTGGTTATGGATACAATGGAAATGCTCGGCCGGTCGCAAGTTCTCTTCGATAATGATGTGGCTTCCCATGAGGAGAAGCTGCGTGACAAAGTGAGCGGTGCCAACATCCTCGTAATTGGCGGGGCTGGTACGATAGGGCAAGCCGTTGTCCGGGAGCTTTTCAAGAGGGACCCGCGGACATTGCATGTTGTGGACTTAAGTGAGAACAATTTGGTTGAGCTTGTGCGGGATGTGCGGAGCACGCTTGGTTATGGGAGTGGTGATTTCCAGACCGTCGCGGTTGATGTAGGCAGCCAATATTTTGATGCCTTTATCTATTCTCAAGAGCCATATGACATCGTTTTTAATCTTTCGGCTCTAAAGCATGTTCGAAGCGAAAGAGACCCTTACACTCTGATGCGTATGCTGGAGGTGAACGTCTTCAACACGGTTAAGACAGCACGGATTGCCGCAGAGATGGGCGCGCGAAAATATTTTGCAGTCTCCACAGACAAAGCAGCTAATCCTGTGAATCTAATGGGAGGTTCGAAACGAGTCATGGAGAAATTCCTGATGCGTGAATCGGTAAATGTTACAGTCTCGATGGCTCGTTTTGCTAATGTAGCCTTCAGTGATGGCAGCCTGCTACATGGTTTCAATCAGCGCCTCTTCAAAGGGCAACCGCTCTCGGCTCCCAATGACGTTGAACGCTATTTTTTGACACCTCAGGAATCGGGTGAGCTATGTATGATGTCTGCGATTTTCGGGGATAACCTGGACATATTCTTTCCGCACCAGGACAGCGAACTCGAGCTGACGAACTTCTCTGATATCGCGGTCCGCTTCTTGCATAGCCATGGATACGATGCGGTCAGGTGTGAAACGGAAGATGAAGCCCGTCATCGCGCGAAGGATTTAATTCCTAAGGGCCAGTGGCCAGTTTATTTTTTTGCTAGCGATACAACCGGTGAAAAGCCATACGAGGAATTCTTTACCGGGGAGGAAGAGTTGGATCTAACCCGTTTCCGAGAGATCGGAATCATCAAAAATACGGTAGACTTTGATTCCGGTGCCTTGGAATATTTTGAGAATAGTATCGATTCTATCGTAAAATCGAAAGCTCCTTGGGATAAAAGAAAAATCATAGATGCTTATCTCAGTTTGCTTCCGGAACTAAATCATGAGGAAAAGGGTAGGTATTTGGATGAGCGAATGTGACGCTTTGAACGAACAGTGACAGGATGATAAAGAGGGCTTTTGATTATATTCTTTCCGCGCTTGTTATGATTTTTTTCCTCCCCCTGGGCCTCAGTCTTGCCTTGATTCTCAGATTTACCGGCGAAGGAGAAATCTTTTACCGGCAAAAGCGGGTCGGAAGAAAGGCCAGGCCCTTTGACGTCCTTAAGTTTGCGACGATGCTTAAAGATAGCCCAAATCTGGGAACTGGAACTATCACGCAAAAGGCTGACCCTAGAGTTCTTCCTTTTGGAAAATTTCTGCGTAAGACTAAACTTAATGAACTTCCTCAATTATGGAATATTCTTTGTGGAGAAATGAGTTTTGTAGGGCCACGTCCTCTCACGAAAGAAACAAGAGACTACGTGCCGGCAGAGATTCTCACGGAATTAGAGGATGTTCAGCCTGGACTAACAGGAATAGGCTCTCTCGTGTTTAGAGACGAAGAGTCTTTCATTCACGAGAGTGGAGAAGATTACCATGCATTTTACAGCCGAGAAGTAGCGCCCTTTAAAGGGCAGATAGAATTGTGGTATAAACGACGACGCTCTTTCCTGTTAGATATAAAGATTATTTTGGTGACCGCTTGGGTTGTCATATTTCCTCGTAGTAATATCTTACGGCTTACGTTTCCATGTTTGCCTAAGCATCCGCTCTTTAATCCGTAAAGGTTCTTACCCGGGAACCAGCCTAGCCGGCTCATCGTAAAGCTTCCTTTACTCCGGGTCACAATCGTACTACCCAGATTGATGTGTGCTGATGGCAGGGCTGTGGCCATATCCCTTGAATCCCATGCTGAATGAAAAAAGCACTGGTCACCGGTATCACACTGCAGGATGGGTCCTACCTGACTGAACAGTTGCTGGAACGGGGGTATGAGGTGCACGGGATGATTCGGCGGCCTCCTCGTTCACGACCGGGAGGATCGATCATCTGTTTTCTGATCCAGAGATCCACGGGATTCGGTTGTTTCTCCATCATGGAGACATGACCGACTCCTCGAAACTCAATTGGTCGTCCAAGCAGATCACCCTGAAAACGACCTCACGCCGGATCTTGTCACTGTTCGACTCCTGTCCGCTTTCAAGATTTCGTTCTCATGCGGCATGCTTTTTTACCTTTGCTCCCACTGCCTTCCTTTCAATTGGTATTTGAACACTCTCAAACCCCGGCTGCAGGATATAATACCGATCGTTGTTTCTTAACCTTAACAATTTCTCCTTCGATGAGCACGTGTAACACTTTAAGATAGTCCCATGCGAGCTCATCCCATTACAAATATTCCAACCCGTAACTTATTTATCCTGCACTGCCTCGCGCAAAAATGCAGACCTTGAGTTTATCACTTCGCCAAACATCAAGGAAAGGCCTCGGTTTTTTTCGCCCCTTTAAGCGAGCAACCGATATTCAGGTCGAGGAAATCTGCCTTGGAGGGGCTCATTTCCATCTACTTTCGGTCAGGCTGGACGTGAGCTTTGGAAAGTATTCCGCCTACAGTTCGTGACAGGGAAACTGCATCGTAACCTTCGGGTCGAGTGCCAACAGCAGGTATGATCTACTTCATCGGGATCTTCAGATTCCCAGTTCTCCCGGAATGACTCTCCTTGGGCCGAGGTTGCCTCCGGTAGATTACCAGAATCTTACCCAGGCGATCGTGTTGATTTTTGCGAATCTCCTGGCGTAGCTCCAGAGGATCAGGTTCCATAAGAGGACAGAAACGAAGGTGGCGATCGCCGCCCCGATGGCCCCAAGCAGAGGAATCAGAAGAAAGTTCAGGGATACATTGATGAGGAGTGCGATCACGCATGCGCGAAGAGAAAGTTTCTCGTGGCCCCCCATGTTAAGGAGAACCCCTGCCGGCCCAAAAAAGAGATTCACCCAGCCTGCTCCAAGAAGGATGAGCATGGGCACATATGCTTCTCCTAAGGCTGTCCCAAAAATAAATTGCAGGAGATAATCTCCTCCAGCAACGAGGACGATTGGAATTGGAAGAACGAAAAGGTTGAGCTTCCTGATTTGCCTGTTGATGAGATCCTGAAGTTCGGGTCTTCGGCCGGTTTTCTGGTATCTTGCCATTAAAGGGCCAAGGGCGGCATTCAGCGACTGTATGAGAATAGCCAGACCTCCTGCGATGAGCCCGGCGATCCGGTAAAGGGCCACCTGCTGCCCCCCGGCGCGATCGGCAAGAAGCAGGATATCAAGATTTTGATTGATGGCCCACACACCCGCACTAAGACCCATGATCCCTGCCGAAGCCTTCCACCCCTTTTGGATGGATGCCTCCGGAGGAGCGTCGGTGGATGGGGGCTCGTTCCGAGCTAACCTCCAAAGTATGCGTCTCGCAACGATCATTCCATAGACGAGGGCCAGTGCGGTTCCGAGCTGGCGAAGAAAGAGAATGGTGGTGGAGTTCGGGTCTGCCTCTGCCTGGCCGAAGAGCACGGCGACGAAAAGCAAAAAGGCAAGAGGTGCCAGCACTTGATCGGTAATCTGGGACACAATTCTCCCGCCCATCGCCCGGACCTGGGAGCCTCGCAGATTGAGCAGGGCCATCAGCGGAATGAGGCAGAGGCCAAAAGCTAATTCTTTGCTGGAGACCTCCGCCCCGAAACCCACCGAGACGATGAGGAAGCCGGCCAGCATCGCGGCTGCCGAGAGCCATAAGATCGAGCGGGATGCGCAGCGAAAGAGTTCCTTGATGGCGGACAGCCGGCCTGCATCGTAATAGTTGACAGTTTCCCGGAGGACTAGTTGAGGAAATCCAAATTGGGCAGGAATACTCAGGATCTGGGCAAGCGCGATGATGAAGAAATAGGCACCAAGATTTCCGAGGTCCAACATCCGGGCAATCAGAGCGACGGTCAGGAATTGAATAGCTGCCTTGGCGAGACGCAGCAAAATTCCCCAGTGAATGACTCCGGAGAGGTTTGAGTCTTCTCGGGATTTCTTCATGCAGGAAATCTCACGTAATTGAATCGTTCCAGATCATTCAGAGCAACGTAACCGGGACTCAATAACCTGTTGGATTCATAGAGCTGTTCCATGATTCCTTCTTTGAAACTCTCGCTGTAACCTTTCAGTCCTTTCGTAGCCAATTGCCATCGCTTGGGAGAGAGGAGGGCCGCTACTCTCACGCTTCTATCCCGCCAGCTCAGGCGGGAGTCGACGACCTGAGCAAGGATTCTGCGGGTCATGAACTTCCGATCCTGCCCACTCAGAAGAATTCTGCCTCTCGCCCGGCGTCGGACGTTCACTACGGGTGCCCGGAGAGGGAGATCAAGACCAGCGACCCCAAAAAGATCAAAGATAGCTTCAAAAGCAGCCTTCGGACTCTCAACTATCTCCTCACAGGGTATAATGTGAATCCGTGAAGGATTGTATCGGATATGGAGCTCTCTCGCTAGTTTTTGATAGGTTAGAACGGCCGGAGCCCATTCAATTCTCTCTGCGAGAAGTTGCCAGAACCCCTGCTCGGAAAAGTTTGTAACAAAACCCTGTTTCAGGCATTCAATATGAAAGGACTCAAGCCATTTCGCCTGATGCCTGATCGTCACAAGAATCGTGACCTCCACCGCAGTGGGTAGAAGAGAGAAAAAGCGATCCAGCCTCTCAAATACGGGGGTAATGGTCGGCTGCAAGGAAGATCCCTTAAAGCCAAAAGGGTTCAGGAATGCCTCGGACGAAAAAATGATATAATCTTCCTTCGTACCCGCGATTTCCCGCCTCGCCACCTCGGCCAGATCATCCTGTTCCAGCGCGGAATACAGGTGCACGTTACGCCAGAGCCCTCTCCCGTCCCACTTGCCGGGACAGGTCTTTCCTGTGAATCGACAGCCATCTTTTTTATTAACCAGGGGAAAAATATCTCTCTGCAGAAGGGTCGTCCCGGTTTTCGGAAGGCCAATATGCAATAGTAGTTTTCTCATCCTCAGCAGCTGGCTAAGTTCTGGATCTCCTCGAATTGGCCCCGGAGAGATTTGGTTGCAGGGTGCGGATTGCCAAGCCTACGAGAATCGCAACCAGGATCATGAACTGCACCTTGAGGATAACGCCAACAAAGGTGTGAAGAAGGTAAATTACGAACGCGCACACTCCGGCAAAGACTACCTCTTTCTCAAAAGGAGGAAGGGCCGGGCGAATGCCTCGGGCGAGGCGTTTTCCGACACAGGCGAGCAGGCACAGGTAGCCGAGGAGGCCGAGAAGACCCGCGCGGGTGAGAACTTCCATGAAGTCATTGTGGGCACTGACGTCGAGCTCGGTCCCGAGATACTTCCCGGAAGATGAAGGAACGTGATTATTGATTAAGGCTCCGCAAAGTTGCTCGATCGCACTCCGCTCCGTATAGACCTGCCAGTGGTCCTCAAGCAGGCCTATCCGGCCCGATCCAAGGTAACGGTAATCCTGACGCTCCTGCACCTTCCCGAAGTCCTGCAGGCGTTCTGAAACGATACCAGAATCGTTGATGAGAGTATCATAATTAACTTTGGAAGCCAGGATGGATACTCCCCCCAGAATGAGGGCGATCTGGGTGGTTCGCAGCAGGATCTTGTTGGTAATCAATCGGGGCAGGCTGGCGATCATCAGGCCTACCGCCACAAGGATCGCAGAACGCTTCATAAGCAGGAGGATCATGATGAACAGACCCGTGATGGCGGCGGATTTTTTCCATGATCCGGTTCCGGCCAGGAAGGCGGCCAGGAAGGCAAGGGCCGTCATCGCCAGAGCCGGGCTGCTTTGAATTGTACCAAGGTAAACAAGTCCGAGGTCATATGGAGACTCTCCATATTTCGTAAGAGTAAATACGATGACGGAAAGCAGGATGACCACACCGCATTGTTGCAGGGTCCTGATAGTGCGTATCATGTGGGCTGTCGTCACATGAGTGCAAAGAGTGAACAGGAGAACCACCAGCCATGCCGAAATTTTCACTGCTCCTTCGAGCAGGAGACTGTTTCCGAAGAGAATCAGATTCAAGGTGGCCGGAAGAAATAACTGAATGACAAGAAGTGCGGCAAGGACGGGAAGCCATCCGGTGAGACGGTACTTCATTTCAACGATCAGGCAGAAGAAGACTACCAGGAAGAGGAGGTTGACGATGTTGAAGATCAGGTCACCCACGCCTCGTTGTAAATTCTCGGTCAAAAGCGATACCGTCTGGAACCAGACATAAAAGCTCAGGACCTTTCTCCTGCGGTCTGTCATTGTTGTCCTACGGTTCGCACGCTCCGGATATGGCGCTGCATCCTGTGCTGGTGTTGAACCAGGAGGGGCACGGCGAGCAGGCGACCCAGGAAGGTTGGAAGAAGCGAGGCCCATTTCGTGAGAATAGTCGACCGGCCCACGCCATGTCTGAAAAGGTCGTCTTCGAAGGTTCGGTCTCTCTTTTTTGTGAAGAGGCTCCTCAGCACGTGGCCGTTGAAGTGCCGTGTAGCAGACTCAAGGACGGAATTGAAATGATCGGCGTTACAGTGTTGTGCGGCATCACGAAGGCTGTTCCTGAGGGTGGAGAATCGCAGTTTGTTCCGGCGCAGCTGAGTCAGGCTCTGTTTGTTATCATGATGGTAGAAGGCCAAGGGTTCCGGGTCAAAATAGACCTTTGCTCCATGGAGGGCGAGGCGGTATATGAACTCCATGTCTTCCCCGTTCCTCATCGAGGAGTCATATCTGCCTGCTGCATTGAAGGCTCTTCTGGCGATGATGACCGTAGAGCTGTTGAAAGGAATTCCTCGTCCAAGTGCTTCGCAGAGCAGGCCTGCCTCAACTCTCTTTCCCCAGCGCCTGATGGTTGCCCGGACATCGTAAAACCCGGACATATAGAGGTCGTAATCAGCGGTTCGCATGACCCGGGCCTGATGCTCCAACTTGTCATCCCGCCAAGAATCATCGGCGTCAAGAAATGCGATGTATTCGCCCTGAGCCTCGGCGGCACCCCTGTTACGACTCGCGGACACTCCACGATTTTGATCATTTTTAAGAAGGGTCACTTCCGGAAATTCTGCTTCAACGAGGTCGCTGCTGCAGTCCGACGAGCCATCATCAACAACAATGGTTTGCAGGGGTTGAAAAGTCTGGTTCCGGACCGACTGAAGTGCCCGCCGAAGCAGCTTTCCCGCATTGAAGCATGGGATTACCACCGATATCGAAGGGTCCGGATTCATCCGAGGTTTCTCACCCTGTCGTCATGAACTGCGACAATCATCGGGTAGTTCTGGGCACTCAATTCGTTCAATGGGTAAACTTGTGGGCTTCGAAGGAACCCAAGAAACCGGTGCCTTGGCCGGCCCACTCCGTAGAAATGGTGGTAGCCCTGCTCCATGAGCCATTCAAGGGTTGGACTAGAGCCATCTTCTATCTCGGAAGAATGTTGCTCTATAACAATGACCGGGTGCCCCTGTCTGATTGTTTTGATCCCTCCTTGTAATACCTTGAGTTCGTGACCTTCGACATCGACTTTGATGAGTCCGATCGTTTCCCCCGGGATGCCCTGGTCGTCCAGACGTTCAAGGCAGACTTCGACTCCAGTCTGAGATTTGGTGATGTGCGCAGCTCCCGTGTTTCGGTCAGGAATAGCGAGATTTCCCGTCATCGCACAATTAGAAAGCCCGATGTTTCTCACCTCAATCGACTGGAGAGACGCTGTATTGAAGGACAGAAGAGGGCAAAGGTTTTCGTTTGGTTCATAGGCGATCACCCTAGGGAAATACTGTCCGAAATAGACAGCGTGGTTTCCTATATTCGCACCCACATCCAAAACGGCCTTCTCCAGGACTCCCCCATGAAAGTTGCGAATCCACCCTAACAGGGCCTCCAGTTCATTTCGCTCATAAAGGCCATTCAGAAATATGGCATCTCCAATAGTATCACCGGTGAGAACTGCCATCTGCCGGTGAGTATTATTTTTCCGCCGGGTGGAGAGCCACCGTGTTGCCAGCCAGAGAGCTCCCCGGAGCCAAATCTGGTCAAAAATACGCTTCATGCTCGTGCCTTTTCTTCAGATTATTCAGGTTGATCAACGGAGAGAAGTTCTGTCGTAAGCTCTGACATTGCTCTCAATTCTCCCGTTGAGGCAGGCCTGGAATCCCGACGGGGAAATAAGGGGAGTGACTCGATATGCTCCCTGACACTACGTCGAAGCTTGGGAGGGATCCTCCTTGTCAGACGGGTGACGATCGGATGATGTCGCAGATCGTTGAATAATGTGCTCTGGTTTCTAACGACTGGAACCGTATTCATCCTCTTCCTTTCGGTCCCAAAGACTTTTCCCAGCCACGCAGTCGTGAGTCCGGGCTGTTCAAGCGGAAGCTCCACGTATTCGCAGGGGCGTTTCTCGATCATATCAATCGTTTCGGCGAAATAGCGGTATTGATAAAGTGGATCTTGAGCATCTGCAATAAAGGGCTCCGGGTAGGAGGAGCTGAAGTAGTCTGGCCCGATGACCCCACACTTCCCCTTGACACCATCGGCCAGATCACGCCTCACGAGTTCATCTTCAAGTTCTCGCAGGTCAGATCGTGAGGCGCCAAGAAACCTTTCGTAATGGTCAATGTAGCTCCGAAGGCTTCTTGTGTCAGATTTTTTCCGTCGCATATGTGCCCATGCACTGAGCCACCTCTCCCCGGGGTTCCGGGTGCAGACAATGAATTTGGGAGTAAACCCATGCGCATTTAACTGTTTGCTGAGATCCGCCTTGCTTAGATGGGTCAGGGTCGAGAGATCTACCAGATAGGGAGCGCTCTTCAAGGAGTCGCCCCAAAGGTGTTTGAGGTGACTAGCAATTTTTTCAGGCCGTGCCAGCCAGATATTACTCTCATCCCACGGAGGCATGGGAATACCGCATTCTGCCATCAGGCTTGCAAGGGAGCTGGTCCCACATTTTCGGAAGCCCCAGAGCAGGTAGTAAGGCCTGAGCTGTTCTTTGGCTGATTCAGCGCTCATATGTAGGGCTTCTACCAGCGCCCGGCTGTGATTCGTTTGCGAACCCAGACAAGACGGACCCTTCGTAATAAGTCACTGCACCCGTATCGCCGTATCATCAACCAGGAAAGCTTGGCTCCTCCCCGTATGCGTTCAAGCAGTCTGCGTCCTGGCGGGATCGTCCGTGGAGACATCTCCAGATTCTCCCGGGCGTAGCCATGACGCTCCATGGCGGATCCCGCGATCGCCTCGACACTGGCAATTTCAGCCTGGGAAAGATATGTGCGGTAAATGGTGAGATCGGCCTCCCTTAATCCGTGGGTTCCTCTGTCGGGGTGGAAGGTTTCCAGCTGCTGGTCTACCCTGATCATTTCTGCTTCGTAGGGCATCTTGAGAAATGCGCATAGCTCATCCATGACCTCCCGGGGTTTCAGCGTGAGATCCTCATAGCGGATAAGCGCAACACGATCAGGGCACCTTGTTCTGGCAGCCTCTATATTCGCAGCTGCTGCCTTCCACGCCTCAGCAGAGATGATCGGGGATTTTCCAAATCGCACTTTCAGAGACCCCGCCTGTGAGCGAGGGTCGCGGAGGATACACAGGACTTTTGCATTTGGGAACTGGTCCAGAATTTCATCGATCAGCCTGATATAGCCCGGGGACTTGTCCCCGAGCAACATCTCCTCGCTATCCTGGCCAGTCTCGACGCGAAGAAATGCTTCAAACATGGCTGCCGGAATGAACGATTTACAGCGACTTCTCCAGCACTCGAACCTTGGACCCTCCTGATGCTCCCGCTGGCGATTAACAAAATATGTTTCGAGGCTGAGATATTGGCTGAATCTTTCAAATCCGCCAGCGGTGTCCATTTTACCGTCTTTGCAGTAGCGGAGAAGATAGGGAAGAAACTCGGTCTCGTTAGTCGTCATGGCTATCCGTGAATGCTGATTCAGCATGTACCTGAGGAGCTTTGTGCCAGAACGGGGGCAACCGGTAAGCATGAGAATCGGCGGGCAGCTCCTAGAGGCCCCTTTACTGCTCTTGCCATTTTTCTCTTCCTTCATTCTCCGTCACAGTAAGGACTGACATCACCCGTCAAAGAATAGAGCTTGAGAAACTCATCCCTCACGGTTTCGGCAGAAAACTGTCTGAAAAATGCATTTCTACGTCCGATGGTGGTATCGCTCACCCCTGGTTCTCGCAGAGCGCGCCTCATACCCTCGGCAATATCATGCGCCGAGGTTCCTGCGAGTTCGACTACTCCGAGGGTGTTGATCGGGTAACTTCGAGTGAATCGAACCGACGCTGAAACAAGGGTGCTTCTGGAACTGAGCGCTTCAAGCAATATCATCGGCATGCCTTCCGAGCCCGTCGAGGTAAAGACCACCACCGGACACTGGTCGTTGAGCGCTCGCAGGGTCTCTCGATCGACCCAGCCTGTCCAAATCAGCCGACTTGAGATCCCTAGCCTCTCGGCATCGCGACGGAGAAGAGGTTCTAGTGAGCCGCTTCCAGCGAGAGTCAATGATGCATGAGGGAACTCGTCCTTGATCAAGGCAAAGCCCTCGAGAAGGGCTGGAATATTTTTCTTTTCGGCAAACCGTCCTGCAAAAAGGATCCGTTCAGGCTCATGTTTTCTGGCATCACTCCTCCGTGGAACCACAATATTTTTTGCGGTGTGAAATTTTTTTGCGGATTCTGGGAAGGCGGTCCGGAATTGTTGCGTCTCAACAGGGGAAAGAAAGGTGATGACCTGCGCCATCCGGGCGTGAAGGGTCCGGATGCAGGAAAAGGTTCGGGACAATGGTTTGAGTAAAGACTCGTCGCTGCCGTGCGTTTTGACGAGGGATCGGATCCGTAAAAATCGGCAAATCGTCAGATACGGAAGATCCCGCAGCATGCTGAGCCGTTCGTAGGTCGAATTCAAATGTACGACCTGAGGGCGCCCGAGGCGGAGAATCATCAGCAGGAAGGTCACAAGATCTGCACATGTGATCCATAATCGCAAAGGCAGGGTCTGACAGAGGGATTGCGGGAGCCCGCCCCATTGTCGATTACCGTAGCAAAAGCACCGTAGATCGATTTCCTCGTGTTTCTCCAGCTGCTCAATGAGAAGAGGAAGGTGACTCGTAGGCCCACCATGTTCCGACCAATCTGGTCGGGACATGAAAATTTTTCGCCGGGACATGTGTATTTTGGAGCTCGAAAAAACCCTTGTGGAGAAGTCATTGACCGCTGGCCAATACCGGATAAGGGTCCAAGCCGAGTCAATGTATTCGATAAAGGATTACGAAGGAAAGACTGTCTTGGTGACTGGCGGAGCCGGTGCCATTGGCTCCAATCTCACTGGGGCTCTGGCCGCCTTATGCGAACGGGTAATTGTGCTTGATAATCTAGTGTCCTCGCCCCGGAGAAATCTTCCGAACCTCAGCAACGTGCTGTTCGTAGAAGGCGATATACTTGATGAGGTCAAGGTCAAGCGCTGCTTTTTTGAGAGGCCTCAGATTATCTTTCATCTAGCCGCATTTTTTGCCAACCAGAATTCGGTGGACCACCCGGAGGAAGACCTGATGGTAAACGGCATGGGGACCCTTAAGCTCATGGAGTATAGCGTGCTTCAGGGCGTCGACCGTTTCGTCTTCGCGAGTTCCGGCTGTTCCGTATACGGCGACAACGCGCGCCTGCCTCTCACCGAAGATAAGGGAGCCAGCATGTATCTCAGAACTCCGTATCAGGTGACCAAAATGCTGGGAGAGCTTTATGCCAATTTTTTTCACCATCACCACAGCCTGCCAGTATCGAAGGCCCGATTGTTCAACAGTTATGGCCCCGGTGAGGTGCCGGGGCAGTACCGCAATGTCATTCCCAATTTCATATACTGGGCATTGCACGGGCGACCCTTGCCAATCACGGGTTCAGGAGAGGAAACCAGAACATTTACCTGGGTTGGAGATGTTGTGGACGGACTGCTGCGAAGCGGCCTGCACGAGGCTGCCATCGGGCAAGAATTTAATCTAGCAGGTGGGTGGGAAATTTCGATAAGGAGGCTGGCAGAAAAAATAAATTCCTTAGCGGGGAATAAGGCAGGCATTCAGTTTGTTTCACGACGCAAGTGGGACTCTAAAAAGCGCGTCTCTGTCAGTGTCGAAAAGGCTCGAAAACTCATTGGTTATGCTCCAGAGGCTGACTTCGATTGGGGGCTGGCGCAGACCGTGCAATGGTTCAGGGATAATTGGGAGTGGATCAACGCTACCGCGACCTTTGGCCCGGGGATCTCGAGCGCAGTGCGGGAAATACGCGGCCAGGATGACGGCATTGAAAAAGGATTTCATGGCTCGTGAGGCTGAAGTGGTGCATCTCCTGGGCTGCAGGTTCGACAGGATCACTCTCGCCCAGGCAATCGAGCAGGCAGAGGTGGCCATTGCTGACAAGGCTGTGCTCACTCAGAGCGCAGGAGTGAATGTCGATCAGCTCTTGAAGATGCAGCGTAGCCGCCACTTTGCCGAAATCATTCTTCGCTGTGACCAGATCACCGCAGATGGGCAGCCAATCATCTGGCTCAGCTGGTTGTTCAGGGATCCGCTCCCGGCCCGCGTTCCTTCTGTCGATATTATGGACGCGCTGCTTCCTGTATCGGCCCGCAAAGGGTATAAAATATTCATGCTCGGCGCCCAGGAAGAGGTAGTTCAGACGGCCCGGTCCAATATCGAAAATGATCATCCGGGAATTCAAATTGTCGGCACACGGAATGGCTACTTCTCCCAGGAAGAAGAACGCACTCTTGTGGAGCATATTAATGAAACGGGTGCTGACATCCTGTTCATAGCTATTTCCAGTCCGAAGAAGGAAGAATTCGTCGAGCGTAACCGGACCAGACTCCAGGTTCCTTTTGTTATGGGCGTTGGTGGGGCCTTCGACATCCAGGCGGGACTGACGACTCGCGCACCCCGGTGGCTCCGTCATCTTGGATTTGAATGGGTCTGGCGCTTTTTACAGGAGCCCCGGCGAATTGGGCTGAGAATTATTGATGACCTGAAGCTCTCTCGCTACATCATCCGAGAGTTGTTCAGGCGTCGTGATGACTAGAGCGCCGTGCGTGGCTGGAGGGAACAGGTTACCACCGGGGCAGGAATATGTGGCTATATTCTCGAGGCATCGTTCGCAGTGTTCTTCGCGATGTGAGCCACAGCCCTGCGACGGGTCGAGAAACATAGCAGTGTCCCGGATGTCCATATCTTTGAGAAGGGTCTCAGAGGCGTATTCCGTCCAGTAAGAGAGCGTTCTCCTTGTGCCAGCTGGCCGTTCTCCGAAGGCCCTCTTCCGGGCTGACCTGAGGCTCCCACCCGAGCAGGCTACGGGCTTTAGTAATATCCGCTGAGGTATCTCTCATGTCGGTCTCATTGAATGATTGTTTCTCTACCCTGGCCACCTTCTTGAATTCCCTTTCCAGCAGGGAAATCAGGGCATCAATCCTCAAGGAGGGGTATCCACCTCCAAGGTTAATTACCTCATAGCCACTGATGCCTAGCGAGGCCATGGTGCCTTTGGCTATATCATCGATGTAGGTAAAATCCCGCGTCTGACTGCCGTTGCCGTAAAGGGTTATGGGGGCTTCTCTCCGTATCCATTCACAGAATCGGAAGGGAGCCATGTCAGGCCTACCGGCCGGCCCGTAGACCGTAAAATAGCGGAGCACGGAAATATCAAGACCATAAATCCTGTGCCAAACATGACAAAGGCTTTCCGCAGCAAGCTTGGTGGCGGCATAGGGTGAAATCGGCTTGGTGACGTCGGCGTCTTCCGCAAAAGGGGTTGGGTGACCAGCATAAAGAGATGATGTTGAAGCCATCACGAATTTTGAAATTCCGTTACCTACCATCCGCTCAAGAAGGTTCAGAGTAGCAACCGTGTTTGTGTGCATATAAGCGTGTGGATCGAGCAGGCTTGCACGCACCCCTGCCCTCGCGGCAAGGTTGATCACAGCGTCGAATTCATAAGCCGAGAAAATTCGGTCGAGGGCGCACCCATCTTCAATATCGATTTCGTGGAAATGAAATCCATCATGATTCCTAAGCGGCTTAATTCGATGTCGTTTGAGTTCGACGTCATAATAGCCGTTGAGATTGTCGAGCCCTACGACTTCGTATCCGGATTCCAAGGCCAGCGCGGACGTGCGGGCCCCGATAAATCCTGCGCAGCCAGTTATCAGGAGATTCATAACGGATTGGAAAAGTGGATGTCGTAGGCCAACCTCCAGACCGGTCCAACGTTTGTTCATCTATTCACCCTTCTCGAAACGAGCGCATAGAGGTTTACGGTCATCGGCTCAATGTTTTCTGAACGAAATGAGACCTTGTCCCGGTTTGGGATCCTCTGCGCGGTCATACCGGCAGCAGGCGGGTAGAATACCTTCGCCATTGCAGGCGCCTTATTTGTGAACTTTATCCCCCGAGGCAGCAGAGGGTCTTTTTCCCACGCAGCACCAGAGTTCCCTGTTGCACCGTCCAGCCACCCAAGGTCTATCGCTATCACCGGCGTCGCCATTCGCGGAATGGCGAGGAGGCATACTGAGCTGTTTACTTTATTCACGGAGCGGAGACCCCTCCTCCGTCCTTGCCTTTACCTTCCCTCCCCCTGCGACAATCAAGTTTATCGGAAAACCTATCGCTCGCTTTAAAATATAATGCGAGCAGTGCTTTTAAAAGCTACCACCATTCCTTTCCTGCACCATGAAGTGAACGGCTTGAAAAAGCAGGGATCAATTCGTTCGGCATATCATGACGTTTTAGGTGTTTTTATCCTGAGAGTCTCATCGTCCGGCAGGTCTTCACAATAATTACAGTATTTGACCTGCTCGGCAGTCTTCCAGGCTTACGCGACTGACTTCCCCACCATTCAGGGCGAGCGCTTTGAGATATCCTTACTGATGAGTCCTTTAATTATGAATTTGCAATTTCATAAAAAATTATCAACATATTTTCATGACGAAGCAAAAGACCCAAACAGGAACCCGGAAGCGGGCTAAGGTACGAAAGCAGGCCAAGCGCTACTCTCCGGGCCAGAAGAAGAAGATCCTCGACTTTATCGCGGAGGCTGGCCGGGGAGGTCAAACCAAGGCGGTCGCAAAGTTCGGCGTCACCGCGGCAACGATCAGTTCCTGGCGAAAGAAAGCCCTCGGAGCCGTCAAGGCGCGCCCGGCCGCCAAGGCCTCAAAAGGTCCTCGCCTCTCAGGACATTCCAAGGAATTGCGAGCCATCGAGGAACTGCGGCAACTTCTCCAGGACATCGAGAGTACTGAGAAAAAGCTCAGCGCTCTCAAGGCGTCTTATAAGAAAGCGAAAGCCAAGCTCTAGCCGGAAGGAAACGGCTGACACGAGGGCGGTCGTTATATCCTGGTCACGAGGTCACCAGGTCCTCGGTATGACTAGCGGGCATCGTTACGGACGGCAGAGTGAACTTCTTTGCCCCTGGCGGAAGATCAGCCCGTAAGTGATCAGGGCCGTCCCAGCGATCTGCCCTTCCACCCGAAGGGCGGCATCTCACGGCCCATGACGGGGCGGACTCCCGTCCGGGTCTACTCACCCGGAGCCAGGGAGTAATTCGTCCCCTCCCCTTCCCCCAAACAAGTCGAGTAGGCTCTCGACGTCGTCGCCGGATCCCCGGGGCATGGCTTCGGAACATCCGGATGTCTCCGCGTCCCCTCAGGGAAGAACCGGCCCGATGGACTCTATGCTCCAATACTGCTCTTCGTCCGCGATCAGGAGGCTCTGGTCGATAGCTGCAGCCCGTGGGTATCCATACTCCCGATCCCAGGTCACTTCGATGGAAGCCGCTCCCCTGCGCCAGGCGTCGCCAATCCTGTCGAAAAGGCCATCAATGCTCTCATAAAGGGGCGGCTCCTCAAAGAATGGCGGAAAGGCTTCCTCTCTCTTGTAGGAAGATACGGCCCCGTCCACCACGTCGACCGTTCCCCGCCAGAAAATCATGGTGCTCCACCGGAACTCGTAGCGGTAACTTGTGAGTCCCGAGGCTCGCCAGAGGGAACGCGCCGCAAGGTAATCCCGATAGAAGGGATCCACTTCCACATACTCCACGGCCCGGAACAGGCCGCGCCGGGCATGGCGCACGGGAAGAGCTGAGGGGGTCACCTCCAGTAGCCACGGCCCACCCAGAACTCCCGGGGGTTCCAGGAAAAGGGTGTCCTGCCAATGCATTCCATCTTCCGAGAACTGCAGAAGCCACCCTCCGGCATCCTGCGCTCCAGAGACCTCGAAGGCGAAGGCGGTCCCGGTCCAGCCTATCCTCAGGGAGACCTTCTCCGCTGCGGAGGACTGGTTCCCAGACGCAAAGACCACGGCTCCCACGGCGAGGAACAACACACCAAGGGCTCTCCGGTAACACATGAAATTGCAGCAGGTCTGAATCAGCAGGAGACTACTCTGATCCCTCCCCGGGCTCAACCCTTCGGACCAGGCCCCTCGATCGAGTGAGACGGAAAGCCCCGACCCGCCAAAATAGGCCTTAAAATATCAATTTCATGTCATAAGCTTCGCCCATGAATCTTGACGAACTCCAACGCGCCTTTCGTCACGAGGGCGGACTCTCCCGGAGGCTCTTTCTCGCTTACGCCGCTTCCCTTTCCTCGGTTCCCCTTCTGAATCGCTATGCCTCCGCCGCACAGCCTCACAACTTCGACAGCGACCCCTTCACCTGCGGCGTTGCCTCCGGCGATCCGGACCACGAGAGCGTTGTCCTGTGGACCCGGCTCGCCCCCAGGCCCCTTGAGCCCGGCGGCGGCATGCCAAGGGCTGCTGTCGAGGTTCATTGGGAACTCGCCGAGGACAGCGCCTTCAGGAAGGTCGTCCAGTCCGGCAAGGTGAATGCCACTCCCGAGCTGGGCCACTCCGTTCATGTCGAACCCCGGGGCTTAAAGTCCGATCACTGGTATCATTATCGCTTCAAGTCAGGTGGGGCCACGTCCCGGACCGGTCGCACGCGCACCTTTCCCTCCCCCGGGTCTTCCCCGGCCAAACTCCGCTTTGCGGTCACGTCCTGCCAGAATTTCGAACAAGGCCTCTTCACTGCCTACCAGCAGATGGCAGCCGACACCCCGGACCTCGTCTTCCACCTCGGCGATTACATTTACGAATACTCGGGGCGAGATGGACGTGTCCGGAAGCATCACGGACCGGAAATCGAAACACTCGACCACTACCGTTCCCGATACGCCCAGTATCGAGGCGACAAGGACCTCCAGGACATGCATGCGGCCTGCCCTTGGCTGGTCACCTGGGACGACCACGAGTTCGACAACAACTGCGCCAACGACATCTCCGAAGAGAAACACGTCAAGCCAGCCGATTTCCTGGTGCGTCGCGCTAATGCCTACCAGGCCTACTACGAGATGATGCCACTTCGCGCCTCATCCCTGCCCGTAGGGCCCCGGATGTCCCTCTATCGCCGGGGCCATTTCGGGAGCCTCGCTGAATTCTTTGTCCTCGATACCCGCCAGTACCGCAGCGATCAGCCGAACGGCGACCGCAAGAGCCCTCTCAATGCCGCCGCCCTCAATCCACGCAACACCCTCCTCGGTCTCGACCAGCGCAAATGGCTGTTCGATTCCCTCTCCTCCTCCCGGGGCACCTGGAACATCCTTGCCCAGCAGGTCATGATGGCCCTCGCCGATCGCGCCACGCCCGATTCTCCCGCGATCTATTCGATGGACCAATGGCCAGGGTATGCGCACGAACGCCAGCTCCTCCTCAAGCATCTTCGGGATCAAAAAACCAGTAACCCCGTCGTGCTCACCGGAGACATTCACTCCAACTGGGCCAACGAATTGCGCGTTGATGACTTCAAGCCCGAACAGGAAATCATCGCCACCGAGTTTGTCGCAACCTCTCTGGCCAGTGGCGGCAACGGCACTTCCAGCACAAAGGGTCTCGACGAATACCTCGCCCGAAACCCCTGCACGAGGTTCTTCAACCGCGAACGCGGCTACATCCTCTGCGACGTTACCCAGAAGACCTACACCGCCGACTACAAGGTGATTGACGAGGTTCTCAAGCCCGGGGGCAAAACCAGCTCCCGCGCCCGGTTCACGGTCGAAGCCGGCACGCCGAAGATTCACCCAGCCTGAGGGCGGGATCGCCTGCCAAGGATCGTCGTTCCCTTCCCTGCCGTCCGTTGTTCACTCTGAACCCGAGAACAACGGCTGCCCCTGCGGATTTCCCTTTCACCTGAGAGTTCTTCGCGGGGCTTCATCCCCGCCATGGCCAACCATTCGTCGGTCAGGAAGCGAACTTCACACCCTGATCCTTCCGCCACGATGATTTGTGACGTGCTCACGAACTTTTATTTGCAATCCATTTTTCCCACCACTTCTGAATAAACAAGACGGTGAAAACTGTTCACATCTCAGTCGACTTAAGAAGAGACTGAGATTCAGAAAGTCGCTACGTAGCAACCCGAAGTTATCTACATACTCACAGGACGGAGTTCTTCACAACTGTTGCAGAATTGCCCTCTGAGGAGGAGGACCATCGCTTAAGGCTCCTGAAACAACGCGTATCCCCTTGCTCACGCAGACTCTGGCACTCTCGATGGCAGAGCTCGTCTAGAACCTTGATGCGTTTGGCTGAACGCGCGCGTGAGAGGTCCTGGTCGGCATGCCATCACCATGAATCCTCGAAAGAAGGCACCTTCAGGCTCGCTCTCCTACAGCACAGATTCTCCCCTCTGGTGCAGAATCTGTGCCCTCGTCCTCGCTTCAATTCTTCCTTTCACCACCGCGACGGGAGCGACGCAGGTCTGGATTCCCGGGTCTGTAGACTGGGATACTAATCCCGCCTCGTTGAACTGGGACACTCCCCCGTCTGACGGCATTGGCGAGCCTTGGACAAACGGCAATAACGCCCTCTTTGATTTTGGTACCGGTATCGTGATTGTCGGTAGCCCTGGCGTGACAGCCTCTTCCATAACGATGCTGAGCCCTACAACCATCGACGGAGCACCCCTCACTCTCGTTGGTCCGGCCCGTATCGATGTCTCCCCCGGCATGACTGGCACCTTCGATTCCCAGATTGCCGGATCCGGTGGTTTGCAGGTGGGTGCCTCCCTCCCGGGCAGGGTAATTCTTCGCGCCGAAAACATCTACACGGGAACTACGACCGTCACGGGGAATGCATGGCTTGGGCTTGAATCAGATAATGCCCTTGGCTCCACCGCCGAAGGCACCACCGTAGAGTCTGGATCCACGCTGGCGCTCGGAAACATCGAGGTCGGAAACGAGCCGATCGCTCTCTCAGGCCCGGGGAATCCTGCAAGCTACGGCGCCATTCATGTCAACAATGGATTGAGCCCCATCCTCAACGGAAACGTGACCAACAACGGAAACGCAACCATCGGGTCTGCCGGGGTCCTGACCCTCCGGGGCACCTCGGACCTCGGGGCGACCGGGGATCAGCTGACCCTGAACGCTCTTCCGGGGGGAGCAATCCTGCATAATGGCAGCATTGCAGGGAACGGGTCCCTCGTTCTCTCCGGGGGAGGCTCGGTGTTACTCAACGCCGCCAATACCTACCAGGGGACCACCACCATCACGAATGGCACGGAAGTCGCGGCGGGAGCAGCCAACGTTCTGCCGACGGCCAATGGAAGAACGCGGCTCCTGATGGACACCGCCGGCACGGGTGGCTCTCGTCTGGACCTCTCCGCAGTCAGCCAGGCCGTCTCTTCGCTCACAAGCGGCGCCTCCTCCGAAATTCTTCTCGGAGCTGACGGCCTCATCATCGGAAACGGAACTGGCACCAATACCCCGGGAGATCCCCCTGGAGAATTTGAGGGTGTCATCAGAGGCCCGGGGGGCATCACCAAGGATGGGACGAGCCTCCAGGAACTCTCCGGGCCGAACACCTACGAGGGAACGACCACCATTCTGGCGGGAGTGCTGCGCATCGCCAATCCATCCGGTCTCGGATCGACACTCAGCGGTAGCAGCGTGGCGGATGGAGCCTCTCTCGTCGTAGCCGGTGTTACTATCGCCGGCGAGGCCCTCACCCTCGAGGGGAGTGGATGGCAAGCGGGAGAGGGAGCGCTTGTCGGCGAGGGTTCCTCTGCTTCCTTTGACGGCCCCATCTCGCTTTCTGGCGATGCCATCATCCGTGGCGCAAGCGGCACGGAGTTCGGACTGGGGGGAGCGATCGACAAGAGCAATCTCACCCTCACCATCGACGCGCTCGGAACCGTCAACGTCAACGGCCCCATCACGGGCGACACCACTGGATTCGACGATGACATGATCTTCTCCGGCGGAGGAACCGTTAACCTGAACGCACCAAATTCCTATCTCGGGCCGACCTCCATCATCGGGGGCACCCGCGTCAACACGAATGTTGCCAATGCTCTTCCAACGCTGAATGGTCGCACCGCCCTCGACCTCGATTCCGGTGGAACGGGCGGATCCATCCTTGACCTTTCAGGCAGCGGCCAATCCGTGGCGTCGCTGTCCGGAGCTGCAACCTCCCGCATCCTCCTCGGTGGAAACTCGCTGAGGATGGGCTTTGGCTCGGCAGCTAACCCTGACGGCACCGCTGCCGCCGACTTTGCCGGCAGCATCAGCGGCCTCGGGACCCTCGTGAAGGACGAAACCAGCATCCAGCTTCTCTCCGGCCCCAGCACTTTCGAGGGCCTCACCCATGTCGACCGGGGGAACCTCACGATCGCCAATGACACAGCCCTCGGCTCAACGACGACGCCCGGCTCCGAGACAAGGGTCTCGGGCGAGGCGACCCTCGCCCTGCAAGGGGGTATCACCAGCGGCGAGCGGGTCATCTTTTTCAACAATGCGAGCCTGACAAACAACTCGTCGACAAACACCCTCACCAACCTCCTTCTCGTCGAACATGACATCAATCGCCCCGGGGCTGGTCAGAAAGCCGTGCAGATTGGGGCGCGAGACGGCCAACTCAATTTGACCGGAGGCCTTGATGATCACGCTGCCCGCTTCAGCAGCAATCCGGAAATGAACCTCGCCCTCAATACGGGGGCTGATGACAATGGAACCGTTCACATCAACTCGGTGATTGGTTCGTCGATCCGGGATATCAGACTTGGACGCCCCGCGAATACCGGCGCCACCTCGGGAACCGTGATCCTTGGCGGAAACAACCAGCACAGCGGGATCACCTACCTGGAAGGCGGCCCTGTCCGGCCAGGCCTCAACGGCAGCAACAACCGTGCGTTCGGGGGCTCGGTGATTACGGTGAGCAATGACAATCACCTTCTCGGCGCAGATGCCGGCCCAGGAGCTCAACTCCTGAATGACATCAATCTTACCGCCGGAGGCACTCTACATACTCAAGGCTCGCTCGGCCTCGGAGGCAACATCTACGGGGCCGGCAACCTTGAGGTCACCTCGGGAACGCTCAGTCTCTTCGGAAACAACTACTACACCGGAAGCGGTTCCATTTCGATCGCCAATGGGGCTACCCTCCGCACCCTCAACGCGCAACGCATCAGTGATACATCACCGGTGGAAGTGGACGGCACCGTCTCCCTCGGCGGGGCTGAGACGATCGGAGACCTCAGCGGGGGCGGCACGATCGCAAACAACGGGCATGACCTGACCGTCAACCAGTCCAGCGACCGGAGCTTCAGTGGCAACATTACCGGCGCAGGCGGACTGACCAAACGCGGCGAGGCCGCCCTCACCCTCACCAATGGCAGCGACTTCACCGGGGAGGCCACTATCGAGCAGGGCACCCTCACCCTCTCCGGCGCACTGGCCACCAATGCCATCAACGTCGCCAACGGG
>Ga0163179_10000317_pt1 | contig 34144 bp, 42 predicted proteins | sample AtlANTMetagenome_FD_109643 | JGI IMG/M metagenome (GOLD analysis project Ga0163179, IMG submission 109643) | Marine eukaryotic phytoplankton communities from the Atlantic Ocean - Atlantic ANT 2 Metagenome | ecosystem: Environmental > Aquatic > Marine > Oceanic | place: North Atlantic Ocean... | reverse complement strand
GGACCTGCTGGACCTGCTGGACCTGCTGGACCTGCTGGACCTGCTGGGGCTGATGGGGCCGGACTAACTCCTGCTGGAAACGCAGGCGACGTCCAAACTAACGACGGGGCGGGGGGTCTGGCCGCCGGTCCCGGGATTGCAACTGGAGAAAGCGCGGGAACTACTGGAAAACTCCTAAAAGTAGCAGATGACTCGAGTATAGATGCAGGCGACCTAATAACTATTAATGCTGGCGGAGAATTGATCCCCGTACCTGGTTCCCTTGCACAAACTAACCACACCAGCTACTTCGCTACAGTGACCGTTGATGACTTTGGCAGAGTAACGCAGACTCATCAGAACCGACACCATGTGCACGATATGGACCTATACGACATTAGCTATGCCAATCCAAGCGCGCCTTTATTAGATGAATATGCCTTACTTCCTGAGTATGCGGATGCCCAGCAGTCCATTAATCCATACTATACTCTTTACAATATTAGCGGGCACGCGAGGATCCATAGTTCGAATTATGGGTTTAGTCCGGTTAGATTACCGGACCCTCAAGGCTTAAGGGGAACTACGATAACTATATGCTATTCGAATCGAAACCAAGATTTCAATGATCAGCCCGGCGACCAACATCTCACTATACAGACACCATCGGCCGGTTCCTTCACGGATCCCTCATTCGTATCCCTCCCTCAACAGCCAGATCAGATGATTGCTCTAATACCGAGTAGTGGGTCTTGGGCTGCGGACTGTACCGCGTTTATAAGCAATCAGACGTATTACTCGACTTCGACTACGTTTAACACTCTCTTTAACTGGCCGAAATATCCTACCGGCATAGAAGGCGAGGCATGTCCTGCCTTTTTCCTATCGCCCGGAGGAACAGTCACGTTAACTGCAGTTAAATCAGCTACAAATAGTGATAACGATCCGACCACCAATGCTCAGTCTGAGCTATGGTGTTGGCAGATAACGGCGCACCACGATCGCTATCCGCAATACCTCCTTGCCTCTGCGTCAAATTTCTTTTCACAGTCTATAGGCGTTTAATTTAGTAGGAACTAGTAACAATGACTTCTCAACTATCTGAAATAGTGCCTAAAGTTTTACTGGGGACATTAACTGTAATCATTCTGCCGACCTTTGGATGGGTATGGTCGGCAGAATCTAGGGTAGCTGCTCTCGAGAATGAACTATCTCACACCCAAAGAGAGGTAAGTGAAATGAGGGCTAACTCTACAGATATTCGACTAATACAAAAAGATATCCAGCACATTAACGTGAAGTTAGGAGAGATAGCCAAGCTAATAGAAGGGCGGGAACGACCGTGACTAAACTTTTAATTGGGCTATTTCTGGCTTTAGCAGGCTGTCAGTCTTCGGCAGAAGGAGTCGAGTTTAAAGAGAGTCGTAAAGAGATGCGAAAGTTAGCTAAAAAGGCTAAGGTCAGAAACATTCGACTAAGTAGTCAACGAGCAAAACGAAAAATAAAGTGTCTGGAGTCCTTCCTAAAGGATATTCAAGCCAAGCAAAAAAACAAAGAGCTTCTAAAAGACTGGATTCAGCCCCCACTGGAGGAGTACCAGACCAACGGCTGCTCTAGAAAAATCCCTAAAGAGTTGCTGAGTATAATTGATGATTGATACGTGGAGTCCGGAAGCGGTCAGGTTCTTTATTTTGGTTGGAACAATTCTATCCGTATTGTTTATAGGCCTGTCCGCATACTTATCAGATAGCTAAAAAAAATGGATGTCCGAAAACATCCATTTTTTTAGCAAACTACTAAACGAACTGTACAAACCTAGCCATTGGGGTGCCGCAACAATCAATCTCTATCTCAAATAGTGCGGGCTTGCCGTTTACTCCAGAGTAGAAGATTATCGGCTGGTTTGATTTTGGGTATAGTTCAGCTAAGCTCAATTACTTACCTCCCTCAAAGGTCAGCATTTCTTCCAGCTCGTTGGCAGGAATTAATCCGTCTACCCAACTGAGTCCTAGGGAAACACCGCGGGCGACATCTGACCCTGACTCGCTTGCTACCTTCTCTGCAAGGGCTGCCATCTTTGTACGCTCCTTCTTACCTGGAGTTGTGGACTTCTTATCTGATCCAGAACTTTTGGCTTCGTTTAGGGAGATCTTCTCCTCATTTCGGCGAGCCTTGTCGATGTACTTTACTTGTTCTTCGGCAGAGCAGTTCTTTGCCAGATAGTAAGCTGCGGTAAACGAAATCAACCCTTCTCTTAGGGCCTTCTTTAGTTCAGGACACGCACGATCGAAGAAGGTTATGCGAAAGCTGACCCACTGAGCGGATCGGTGAAGTCTCGTCGCTAGCTCACTTTGAGTTACTCCGTCCTGTACTCTCTCGTATAACCAAGAAGACAAATCAACTTCGTCAACCTGCTCTCGATCAATGTTCTCTGCCACGTTTACAAACGTAGCATCGTGAATTGTTCCCTCGAAGTGTATACAAGGGACCTCTTCCATAAAAGTAGGGTTCCTTTTCCTAATCAATTGAATGGCACGGTATCGTCGCTCTCCGGCAATCAATTCGATTATGGGGTTGTCGTCATCATCTTCAGAGCCCATGACAATTAAGGGAGTCATGAGTCCGTCTCTTTGAATGCCGTCTGCGAGTTCCTCGATGCGGTCTCGATTAAAAACAGTTCTTATATTCTTTATGTTTTTCCCAATTTGAATTTGATTGATTGGGATCTCCATTGTGGAGGTATCGAATTTACTTAACATTATAGGCTCCTTTTCGTGTCTATTGGTTAATGGGCTGCAAGTATATTTTGACACGTATATTCTAATTATTTTTTAAAGAACATATTCTTTAGTTCGAATGAATATGTAAATTCCCCATTAGCTGGATTAGTCAAGATGTTGATCCGGACTCCAGTATCTGTAGTTTCTACGGACAATGACTTTAAATTTTTCACCGATTCTTTAATTGCGGAAGAGCACTCTTCCTTAAAGGCTTCCTTGCTGCTTGTCAACGCGATACGAACTAAACAGGCCTTAAGATGTCCCAGATTTACGTTATAACCTTCGTATTGGTCTAGGCGCGCTTTGCCTGGAAAAATTACAATATTATCCATAAATATGGCTCATCAATTTTAGAATATCTTCTTCCTCCCAACTCTCTAACAGTGTCTCCGCCATTTCCTGTGGCGGTATAGAAGAGATTATGCTGGGGTTCACGAAAGTGACTACTCCATCATCTCGCTGAACCGCAATAGCCACTCTATGAGAGGATAGGAGCCCTAAGAACATATCTCCCAGAGCGGCCAATACTTGGTCCTCCCCCAGGCTTGACATATCAATATCTCGTTTATTTTCGTCCATAATGCTAGAATAGAGGCACTGTCAGTACAAATCAAGCACGTACTAACAATTAAATAAAAAACGTCATAAGGACTTTGCTGGCAACAATTTAAGAAAGGAGTTTGACGCCATGCATGTACCTTTTAGAAGGATACCGACAGAAAAGCTAATTCCGAAAAACTCGGATGATTACGTTGATACCGGATTACTCGCTAATCTAGAGTGTCTATCTTGGGGCAACCCTTTAATTCTTAAGGGGCCTAAGGGAACCGGTAAAACCCTGTCAATAGAAGAGTACTGCGCCAAGCACAGCATTCCATTGATAAGGCTAAACTGTAATAGCGAGACTGACTCCAGTCACCTTATCGGAAGATATTTGATGGCAGGGGAAGAGGTATTCTTTTCTTTAGGAGCCATTACTACAGCTATCGATGTCGCAAACGAAGAGGGAGGAGCAGTATTGTGTTTAGAAGAGATCAATACTCTTCGCCCAGAGATGCAGTCTGCCGTGTTTAGCGTTTCGGACTACAGGCAGAGTGTAGAAGATCCGGCCTCTGGAAAAGTGTTTAGAACCTTAGATGCATGTAGACTTTGGGTGGTCGGAACCATGAACCCTGGATACGGCGGAACATACACTCTGAATGAAGCCTTGAGAAGTCGGTTCGACTACTTCCAGGTCCCGTACATGGACACAGAGAGCGAGAAAAGAGTTCTAGAAGACGCACTCAGCACTCCTCCAGGGGTATCTGAGAGAAGGATGATCAACGGAATCATCAATATTGCGAAAGAAACTCGAGGAGGTAAGTGGGAGTACGCACTGTCTACAAGAGACCTAGTGCACTTCATTAACACTTACGAGAAATTCGGTAGAGAGGAAACAGGGCTGCAGAAGTCTCTCAAGATGCTCGAGTGGAAGTTGGATGCTGAATACACAGACGATTTCAGGGCTCGAGTCGAATCAGCATTTAGAGTCAATCTGGCTGAAGTGAATCCTTTAGGAGGCTAAGATGAAGTTTAAAACATTTGATGAGTTGGTAGAGTGGATTGAGGATATCGGCCCAGTAGCGGGAACAATGCTCACGCACTTGAATCAGTTCGTTGAAGAAGAAGCAGACATTTTGATAGACAAAGAGATAAGTTCAGGGACGCGTAAGAGGCGGAGTAAGGCACTACTCAAAGAGGCCGTAAAAGATGCCCAGGAAATGTACCTAGAAGAGATAAATGAAGTAATCCGTAATCCCGAACCGATTACGAACCACTGGCAGGTTATGGGTAATAGGATCTATTCAAATGCCTGGGCGATTGCTGTCGGAATTCTGGACTACGCCAATGAGAAATAGGGTCGAACTGGGAAGTATGGGCGGCAGCCCCGATTATGTCCTCCAAAGAATGAAATCTTTGGTGGATACTTTCTCCCAAATAATGGACGTTAATTTCGAACTGATCAATTCTCGGAGCGGAAGTACGGATTGTAAAACTTTCTTCAAAGTCCCCTTTGCTGACCCAGAGGCATACTTAATCTGCGAGCACGAGATCTCTCATCCGTTCTTTGGGACGGATTTGGCGTTGGCAGAAGTCTTTAGGGAAAAGGCAGTAGAAAGACTTCTACGAAAAGCGGGAATACCTCTGACCCACCCAGATGCCATACCCTATAAGCGAAAACTTGGGAGCATAGTACATAACCTGTGGAATGTTCTAGACGATAAAAGAGTTTGCAGCCTTTGGAAAGAACTATACTACGGAGGGGGCTGCGCCCTTGAAGAGAGGTGGCAGCAGATAGCCGAATATGAAATGGGGGACCAAGCAAAGAAGGATATAATCACGTATTTGGCCCGACTTGCTGCGGGAGTAGATACGGATGATGCCCCAGATCATTATCAGAGATGCCGACCTCACATGGAGAAAGCCGTCCAACTTGTGAAGAGAGTCGATAACGCCGCATGTCTAGCAATAACTTCGAGACTCATAGATGATATTGCCGATGAGCTAATAAAAGATTCTCCAATGGACAATAAGTCTAAACAACAAAAGTCACAAGAAAAGTTAGACGCTTTAGCATCCGCCATAGCCAATCCGGGAAATGAGGGCATAGGCTATGGGGATAACATGAATAATCCTTTAGGAGGAAATGATATTGATCCGCAGACTAGAGGAAAGGGGAAAGAGAGAATAACCGCGAAACAGATGGGACAGATACGGCGTATCCAAACTGCAAGAGATGATGATGGAGATGCTGATAATCCTAGTTCACTGCAGAAGCTGTTAGATGAAGGGACCACTAAGATGCTCGATAGGCTTGAGGAAGCTAGAGCAGCTATGGCAAACCCTAAGACTACGGAGAAGCAGCAAAAAGAGCAGGCATTACTATCTGCAGCACAGGTAAGCGGAATACCCGCAAGCTTCGTAACTCCTAAAAAAGAACTGCCCCGTCCATCAAGATCTGCGGCTAGGTTGCGTAAGCATCTAGATAGAGTAAAAATGAAAAAAGAGACCAGAAGAGTTTGGCGCGGAGGAGCTATTTGTATTGACAGCTTCATATCTGCGAAGATATCCAGAACTCTAAGCTCCACTAAGTTGTTCAAGGAAACTCGCTCTAGTGGAGGCATGGACCTTCTGCTGTTAGTAGATGTTTCGGCCTCTATGGGCGGAATGGGAGAAGACTTGATGGAGCAGGCTATTGCAGACATACAGTTTGCCATTAAAGGTGCGGGGTCTAGCATACGCCTACACTTATGGGCATACAGCTCGGAGCTATACTATTTCAGAAAATTAGGAAGCACCAAGTACGCAGAGGGGATTAAGATGGCTACAACACATACAGTCCAGGCACTAGATGCGGCTTGGGAGTGGGCTAAGCCAAATAAAAACAGTCGAGCGGTCATCTTGATAACCGATGGATGTGCTACTACTTGTCGATCTCGTAAGTCTAGTGGAAACCCAGCTACAGACACTTTAGAGGTTTTAAAAGATATGAGAAGCACCGGGGTCGTGGTTTCTATCCTGGCAATAGGGGCGGGACAGGCCGAGTATTACGACAAGAACTTTGGGGAAAAAGGCTACGGTCTTGTAGGTAATTTATCTCAAATGTCCGATGCTTTGCTGGAGAGCTGTAGAATTCTTATGGAAGCTCATCTGAAAAGTTGAGATGAAAATATAAAAAGGAACTGGCCTAGCTAGTTCCTTTTTTTTAGCTGGAGATTTTATGAAACGTATTCCTGTCAGCAATCAACACTCTGCGTATCTGGATAGAACTGCTAGACGACTGTCTGAGCTTTTCGGAACAAAGGTAACGCCAAAACAAGCGCTCTCACTTCTTTTGGATTTGGCACTTGAAGATGAAGAGATGTATGATCTAGACGGTACCTCTCCAATAGATCCCTATAAAAAAGAGTTTAAACAAATAGAAAAGGAGGCCAGGACGGCCTCCTTTGATGTGGTAGCTTTACTGGATAAGTTGAAAGCTACCTAACTCCGTAGTTATACCCCGGAGCCCCCTGATCTCGAGCCCCCGCCCGCATTCCGGCGTAAGACCCGACACCTAATGTACCGATTCCCGCCAACGCTAATCCTTTCGGACCAATAATCCTTCCCTGTCTCCTTGCTTCATTCTCAGCAATTCTGGTCGCCCGTGCCGCTCTAGTTGCGTCGGCCGCTCTTGCCGCATCATACGACTTATCCATTGATCTCTTGCTCGCCGCTCTATATTTCTCTGCGTTAGCTGCTGCACGATCTAAGGCTTTGGGCGTCGCTGATGCAGGAGTTTTCAGTTTATCTATACTGATAATATTTGTTCCGTCTCGACCCTTACCTACAGTCCTATAGCTCGCGGTGGGAAGCTGTGCTACTGGAGTTTCGAATCCCGTAACCTTATTCCCCGTTAACTTAGCTGTAGGGAGCTTGTCCAGAGCTTTTTGTGCGGCCGCATCATACCTTCTAGAAGCAGCTTGATATGCCCTGCTGCTGCCCTGAGATAATGACGCGCTTAGCCGTTTAGAGAGGGGACTCACGACCTTAGCCGCAGCGCCTGCAGCTCTTCCGAGTCCCCTAAGGCCCAGGGCCATGATTCCTGCTTGCTTCTCCTGCTCGGTCAGCATTTCGGGGGCGTGTAGGTAGAGAAACGCATGAATTGCAGGGTCTAGATCGGTATTGGCTACCTTTGCAATCTCGTTTCCTAAAAGGTGATAAGTCAGTGGGGCAGAAGAATACTTCTCTAAAAGAACCTGATTACCAGAAAAAGGACGTAAAGGTACGTCTCCCTTGTGAGTAAAATTTGCAGGACGCGGGGTAGCTAGTCTTGGCATCTTAAGTCCCTTAACTCGTAATCTGTCTTGGCTCATCTGTAGCTTCCGTATGAGTAGGAGTTTCCAGTAGAAATTCTCTTTCTTACTTTGCGAGCCCCAGACTTAACTTTATTTCTATATATTTTTTGTCTTCTTCTTATCTTAGAAGAGTTCTTCTGCCTATACATTCTTTGTCTATTCAAGATTGCATTTCTATTCGCCATATAATAAGTGTGCCTCTTCCGCTTTTTAGCGGAAGAGGCTAACTTAATAAGCTCATCTTGAAAGAACTCTAATATTAAGCTGTCCATACTTACCCAGTTATGAGTGATACGACCTCAGTGTTAACAGGAACCAGTCTTTCGAACTGAACAGCTGCCGTTTCTTGGATCAAAGTTCCCATAGCATCTGTCGATAACGAATGGTTTGGAACGTGGCAACACTCAAAATACCCTGCACCCAACGTGTCCTCGTTACTATCCTTCATTAACATTAACATACCCACAGGCTGAGTAAAAAGGTCAGAAGCAAGATTGAGGAAAATGTTCTCATACCCAGGAGGAATGATTACATCGTGAGGGTTAGCTACGGTAGCAGACCCTAAATTGGGAAAAGTAGGACGGATAAATGTCGGAGGGATAATATCCTGATAGTACGCGTACAGAACTCTCAGAAGAGAGGGGCCGTGATAGAGAACTCTACCCAGCCCAATCTGCCCCATTACTCGTCCAGGAATGTAGTAAGAACGAACAGAGCCTATTTCAAAGATTCTGCTGATCTGCATATTGTGGCTTAGATTAAAATTCTGAACCACGCCAATTGGATACGCAAGCATATCTTCTGACTGATCCCCAGCAGCTAAAGCTGCACCTAGGAATTCAGGACCACCCACATTTGCAAGACGAGGAGGCCCTGCGGCAATCACAGTGTACGCTGCGTTCATGAATCGTCCATCGGCCATTCCGCCTTGGACTCTGGTCTCATATGGAGACCAATTTGATAAAGATGCCATAGGGCTCTCCTTAGGTTATGGGATTATTGTTTAGCCCTCATCATGATCATGTGCAGCAGGCATTGGCAGAAGCAATGGCGGGCACTGAACATTTTCAGGCTTCAGGATCAATACAACGGATCTACCTGATGTACGATCATCGGCACCCATTGTAATTGAGATCGTGTCACTAGCGGAATCCGTGGCAGTGATTCGACTATTACCGCCTGCATCAAGTACATCGAATCCGCCAATGCTTGCCATAGAAAGGCCCTCGCCAGCGCCTCCGGTTAGCTCAACAGTAGCTGCACTAATTACTAGTCCAGCTCCCGCTCCATTTGCGGCCGCTGCCGTGACTAGAGCACTTGCTCCGGCGCTATTAGTAACCAAGCCAACCACCTCAGTAGCAGTAGTTGAGCTATCGTTAGCCAATACAATAGTAATGGTTCTCTCGGCAACAGAAATACTGTCTGCTGCCGCTATCGGACCGTCAGCGTTTGCTGCCGGCTGTACAGTAAATACCACCTGAATGCCGTCCTGAGATGCGCCAGGCAGACGGCTTGTGAACTGAATTTGTCCTGCGACTTCGCCATCTCCTGGAGCAGCTTCTACGTGCAAGGCACCGGAAGTACTACTACCGAGTCCAGAGCCGCCGATATGAACTACAATTTCTAGATCGGTAGCATCATCCTCGTTGTGTCCGTCCACCGCTTCGATAACAGGAAGAGAAGCGTAATCCCACTCTTCCAGAAGCTGAACGCCTTCTGCTAGGACATGGTCTCGGTCGTCGAGACGTCGGTTAATTCGTTGAGTTCGCCATCTAGAAGCGAACGAGCTTACTTGCCTTAGGGTTTTTGAGAGTGTCATTTCAAACCTTTCTTAAGAAACAATGGTTATTCTAATTTTGTTGCAGGGGTATGCCGGAGCAACTTCTACTTCAACCAAAACAGTGTCTGGCGCACTTTCATCCTGAAGCACGCTCCTCAATGCTGCTGAATTGACTACCCCCGCTTGAACAGTACGTGCAAGGAAGCCTTCGTTCGACATTACTAACTGATCGATAAACCCGGGGTTAATTACATAACGTCCGATGTATACTCTGTTTGTTGCTCTCAATCCCTTGGCTAAGAAATCGATTGCCTTTGTTATGGATAATTCTCTTGCCTCTATACTAGTAGTGGCTGTGGATCTTTGGTGCCTAGAGGCTACTCTGCCTCCCTGATTGATGAGGATATACCGTCCACCATCGGCAATAGTATCTAGCTGATTTTCGCTAAAGGTGTCGTCTGTTCCGTATACACGGCTGAATCCGTTTATAGAGACTCTAGTAAATGGCTGTTGTGGTGCCTGCTCGCCAATCATCCCTGAGATTGCAGCTGACACATAATAGCCAGGAACATTTGTCACGACGCCTTCGATAACAGTGTCTACCGAGCGACCATACGTCATAAAGACTCTACGGTTTGAATATGCGGTTCCTTGCTCCGCAGCAGCAGTGGCAATCGCCCCGCTATCTGGGATATCGGTTCCTGGAATTACTAGGTCGCTTCCTCTTACTCTTATTGCGTAAGTAAGTGCGGTTAGATCATCCGTTCCGTCTAGTGCAGTTGTAGAGAAAAACCCGTCAATGTTTTCGTCGGCAGCAAAAGTAGTTCTAAGCGTCAGAACTACCCCATTTGCAGATGCAATAGAGTAATTTCTAACGGTCGTTTCTCCCAGAGAAACCAAGATTACTTCCATGTACAAGTCAGCATCAGCGGGAATATCGTCCGGATCCGAAATGCCCGCTCCAACGATTGCGCTAACAGGGTTAGTCCCGACTGTTAGGCTATTATCTGAACCATTTGTCTCGGCGTCTTCTCCTGACTGAATAGATATGTCAGTCGACTTGCTAGGCTCTCCCTGCCAAATAATAGCTATTCGCTCTCCTCGCTCTTCGGGCCTAGACATCGAGGATACGTGCGTTCCGTACAACTGCTGCACAAAAGTACTGTCAGTCATTGGAGCAACTCCGTAGACTTCTTTTGCCTCTAGAAAATCTAAAACAGAGGCATGTGCAGCTACAGTGCCCATTGGAGCCGCCGGAGTAGTCGCGGCTACGCCGATAGCGGATACACTTTGTGTGGGAGCATTACTAAGGGCTAGAAAACATGCCAATGCCAAGGGATTCTCAGTACTAATTGGACCGATGGCGGCAATCATTGTGTCCACATCGTCAAACGTTAGAAGATCCGGTTCTTGGGCGGAAGGTGTTACGTCTAATCTCAACCCTTTATATTCAATATAAATGTCGGCCAGCGCACTTCGAAGATTATAGGGAATCCCCGTAGTTCTGTTACGAAGAATGTTTGCCCCGATGATAACAGTGCCATCCCCATTAAGGTAAAAATTTGGGTTAGGACGTCCAGATCCCTGTGCAGATCCACTTAACCCAAGTAGAGCGGGAGCAGAAACGCTCCGAGCGGAATCTATGAATACCTGAGAAGCCGTACCTGCAAAACTCGAAGTAAGGACTAGACGCCTAAGGTCCTCAGAGGCAATGTCGATGGCACCACCGATGGCCGAATTAATTGCGTCAATCGCGTCCGAAAGAGAGTTGGTCAGGAAATCGATCTCATAAACATAAGGATTCTCATCTAGAGTAAACGCAAGCCGCGTCCCTGCCAGAGAATCCACGCCAGTGTCTGTATTATTTGGTGTCCCTGCCGCACTGTACTCAGCAATCTCAACGGCTATTTCTGAGAACCCTAAGCTAGCTATGGGCGCGTTCGCGACGGTCCTTACTCTGGCATTCTCATCCGTGCCCGTTCTAAGCTCTAGACGTACCTGCCCCGTAAAGTCTGAATCTACTTCAGGAACAATGTGAAAGGAAAAATCCCCGCCATCTAGTCGATCTACCGCTACCTGGTTGAAATTTGCGGAGGCAGCTAATGCAGCTCGTAACGCATCGGCGTCTGCAATATCTTGTAGTGCCGTGAATGTAATGGGTTCAAACGCCCCGTTACCGGCATATTCAAAGGAGATAACGTCGTTCTGAGCAAGAATATTTCCTTGTGGCGATCCGTCAAAAGGCTCACTTCTTAAAATTCCCACGGACCCTACATTAGAGAATCCTAGACAAGTTAACTCGGAGCTGTCCCTCTGGGCTTGCAGGTCGAGGTCAATGTCTACATCAGCCCCAGAGGACACTGTTTCGATCTTTATTGCTCCGGCAGTGCCTATACTAGAGAGATCGCCGTCCGAGTCCACAAGGCTTATGGTCGCTATGTGCAGTCCGTTGCCGTCAGGGGCGCTGCCCAGGCGTATATCGTAGGAAAAACTCCCATCGCCTTGCTGAGCACCTGCGAGTCTTGCAATCACAGTATCTAGGTTATCGCCATGATCGAGTGCGGATTCTAGCGCTTTTTCGTGTGTTCCAAACTCATCAGTAACTGTGAGGGTTAGTTGGACTTCGTCAGTTTGAGACTTTACCGATGCTCCGTTTAAGTAGTCTCCTACGATAAACGCTTTTTCTGCAAACTCTATGTCACTGCCGCTGCCTGTAGCGGTAGCAGGAAACCCTAACGAAGGGACAAGAGAGTTCTCACCGGTAGCTCTCACTACGATCTCTTGATCTGCCCCTGCTCTATCTGTAGAAAAGATAAATCTGTCATCTTGCCCATCACCGCTAACATCAACAGCGGTTACGGTTACGCCGTTCAGTCCCTCAGTTATATCCGCAGCTAATGCGTTAAATGTTGCGGGACCTCCAACCAAAGTAACTGTTTGCTCCGGTTGCTGAATTCCATCAATAGTTAGTCCTACCGTTACGGTAAATCCTGCAACATTTGGCAACTCGACAGTGGCGTCCACAGAACTCATCACAACTGCGGGGCGAGCGGCGTTACCTGCGACAGTTCCCGTTAGTGACGCTGACGTTCCTTCTGGAGTAACTTCTCCCCAAACTAGTCCGTTAGCGACAAAGTAAGCGTACTTTGGCGAGAAAGGGGCTTTGTGTAGGGGAGTGTTAAATTCTACAGAAGTATACACTCTAGAGGTGGCATTGCCGTCTGCATCGAACGAACTTAGCCCTACATCTAAAATCCCTACTTTAAATCGGGTACCCTCGACGGCAATAATTTCTCCGTCTCCAATTAAAGTACCATCTGCCCAAAATTCGTCCCCTCTAGAGGTTGCTGTGGCGGCCTTTAATGGAATATTCGCGTCGGCACCAAGAAAGTCAAGAGCAGTCCCCTTGGAAGGGGCAAAGGTAGACGTTTGAGCGGAGAAAGTCCCTGCCCATCCAGTAACGGTACCAAAGGCGCTATTAGCGACATCGTTGTCCGTTAGAGCTGTTCCAGGATCCCCGATATGAAGGGCCCCTCTATGCCACTCAATCCAAGGACTAGTGAGGTCCCCATCTTCATCGTCCTGAGCCCTAAATCCTGAGCCCTCGATTCTATAAACTTTAGCAGCGTTTATATTGTTAGCAGTAAAGAAAGTAGCGAGTGCTGAGGCGTTATTTCTTATTTGAATGTTTCCAGTAGCTCCTGGCAGACCGGTCTTTATAAAAACGGTCGCTTCTCCATCGACAAGAGTGTTTCCCACTCCAAATTGGATTCCGTATGCTCCGTTTTCGATTACTTCGGCTACTTCCACGCCTACTGCCTGGTTAATAGCAGTAGCTACTGCTTCGGGCGTGTGTTGTCCTGCGTCAAAACGAATAGTGACGTCTGAAGCTCGGTTACCTGGGTTATTTAGGTTAAAGCCCAAGATTAGATTCTGTCCTGCCTCGCCTCCGCCAATGGCATAAGAGCCTGCAGTACTCACTGGAAAAAAGAACGCAGCGCTGGTAGAAAGGTTTGCGCCGGATAGAAATGCGGATCCTTCTGATCCGTTGGACCCCCTGTCTAAGTTACTTAAAGCTCCTCCAAAGTAAAGTCGGGCGTTTACTTCGCTCTCGTCGACATTTATTTCGTCGATGTTAGCTCGAGGATCTGGAAAGTTACCCTGAGGAATAGCTATTGCCCTCTGATTATACTTTTCCGCGGAATGCTTTGCATCCTGGTTAAGCTCTCCAGTAGAAGTAATAGCCTCTACTATCTGGTGGCAGGGAGCCACAACAACCGGAACAAGAGTAGGGCTCGAGACCGCAGCGGGGGTCTCGGACAATTCCTGAACAACGGTTACACCTGGTCTATTTATAGAAGCCATTAGAAAAATCTCCTAGTCGTCTTGAAAGGATTCAAGTCCTGAAATTTGAAAGTCCTCAACCCCTTCATGGACGGTGACGATCGAAGGATTCTGGACGTTATTGTTTTTAGCTGAGCCACTCAATTTCTTAACTAATACGTTTTTTGTAGACATAGCCAATTTCATTGATTGGACTGTCTGGGATTCTGGATACTTATATTCTGATGCTCTTCTTTCCTCAGTAACCTGATCCAATGATCTAAACTGAGGAGACTTAGTAGACGGAAGGTTAGACCAAGTCCACTGTATTTGATATGGAATATTTACTTGTACCATAATAAGACTCTGAGGGTCTCCCATAATTAGTTGTCCTGGGGGACTAGGAGAGTTCATCGATGGGCTCGGACGAGCTATCGAATGAAATCCGCCCTTACTCTCTAAAAGTCGCTGACTATCTCGAGTGTGGTGGGCCACTAGGTGTCCTAGTCTCATGGCGATAATATCACTATTTGCAATACAATAAACAATAAGATGACCACTTAGCAGATCTGTTCTTATTCTTTCACCTGTATTCATATCATATTTTAGCAGGTTATCCATCCCAATACCGCCATACTGATACGGACCCATCACTACCGTAATGGCTGGGCGCTTACCTACCGTCTTCATATCTAGGGGAGCCTGGGCCCTAATTACCACTTCAGAAGTTTCCGCATCGGGCTCCCAATGAAATGTACCGGGAGGCATCCAGTTAAATAAACCCTGAAGAAACTGCACATATAGGCGAAGCCCGAACGCTGCCGGATCGTCTCCCCTCTCTATTGTTAGTGGGAATCTCCGAGTGTTAGAAGTACTCATCTAGTTCTCTCTAATGCTTGAAGATATACAGTATATACTGATGCAGTTTTTTCATTAAAGCTAGTCGAGCCCTTCTTTTCTATTTTATCTAACTCTCTCTTCACATAATTAGCGGTAGCGGCGCTGCCTAATGCACCCGCAACTCCGGTTACGCTCCTACTGACTAGTCTTATTCTGTCTACGGCTCTCTTTCTTTTTTCGGGACTCATAGACATGAGTTTATTCGCTATGGTTTTATTTTTAAATAATGCATTCGCAGCTAGTCCACCCGTCAAAGACCCCATACCGTAACCAGCAACGCTGGCTAAAGCAGGCACTGCCACTGTTTTGATTAGGGACCTTTTTTCTTTTTTATTTTTCTGCATTACTTATACCTATACGGACTTAGAATCGTGTCTAGATCTACGTCAGAACTGGAGACAGACTGGGAGTTACTAAAAACTCTTTTCGGTACTAGATCTTTGATAGCGTGATCGACCTTTAAGGGTATTCTATCTTCTATGGACCCCTTTTGTATATTAACTAATCTAACTTCTTGCCGTACGGTAACTCCTAATCGAGAAGTTCCGCCAACTTGAATTACTCTAAAACGCCTATTTTGATGGTCGATTATAACATCTAAGGGCTTAACAGCGGGTGAGGGGCCACATCTAAGCTGATAATATAATACTCTCCTATGGTCCTCTACGGTAACTTGCTCGGCTTCTTCTGGTTGGTCTATCTGCGCCCAGAATTCTATCGGATGGTGATAGCCTCCGCTATACGAAGTCCCAAAACACACCGAACAGGCGTCATCAATTACTTTGTCAAGAACTTCATCGTAACAACTAGGACATCTCTGTCCAAAGGTTCTTCTGGGGAACAACCAGCACTTTACTCCTACGAACTCGGAGAAAAGAACTCTTTCTAATCTGACCATTTCCTTGGCCATTACAGTGATGTCTCCCTCCCTATCGAATACCCTTGAGTACTCTATTTCTCCAGATGGGAGGTGCAGGGCCTTTACTCTATAGTGAAGAGTCCTAGAGTTAGTAGTTATTAGTGGAACACTGTTGTCGCGTATCTGATATTGATCTATCAAAGGGCCGGCTATCTGGTCCCAGGGTCCGGCTTCCGCTTCCGATCTTTCAACGAAAAATTGATATTCCTGTATATCCTCCATCGTCGGAGCAATTTCCCAGAAGACATCTTGGTAGTCTAGCTCAAAAGAGACTACTTTTTCGTTGCGGAATTTTATCACAACAGGCCTTTGCCTCCTAGATATCCACCCAAACTGCCAAAGGCTGCCCCATGCGCAGCGCCTTTTAGTGCGGCTTTTGCAGGATTCTTGCGGGCTTCTTCGGCCTTTTCTAACCTTCTCTTTAGGCGATCAATCTTACCGCCCTTATTTCCGGTTATTTTTTCCTGCTCTCTTAAAGAGGCTAGTTGTCCTCGAAGATTTATTTCTCTACGAGAAAGCCCTTTCTTTCCTGGTCTCGCCTCGGCATATTCGATTGCAGCTCCTGCGGGAGCGCCTATTGCTGCTCCTGCAGCAACTGGGCTGTTTGCTACGCCTGAAACCATCTTGCTGAGGGCAGACGCCTCCTTTTTGGTTTTTTTATTTCTTAGTTTATCCGCAAGAAGGGTTGCTCCAGCACCTCCAGCAGCGGGCGCAGCAAGCCCAGCACCAAGCACAGCCCCACCCATGACAAGATTCTGCCCCGTAGGCCCTAGCTTTTCTATTTTATTTACTACCGTCGGATTCGTAAGCACTTTACCTAAAGCAAGCCTCGATCCATGAAAACCCGCACTCCCTCCAAGTGCACCGGCACCGGCACCTATTGCCATCCTTTTGGCTAAGCTGTCTTTATCATTTCCCTTAGCTGCGCCAACTGCAGCTCCTGTTATGGCTCCGGGTATCATGCCGGCTAGAGGAAATGCTGCCTCTTTTTTGGTGCTATTCCGTTTTTTTGTTAGCTTATCTGCCAAAAGGGCCGCTCCGGTAGCTCCAGCAGCGGGCGCTCCGGTCGTAACACCGCCAACTATCGCTCTTTCAAAGAGTTCTTGATTTTGTTCGCTTAGCTTACGTACTTTCTCAAGCAGTCGCTCGTTCTTAAGGGTTTTTATGGCAGCCAGCCTCGCTGCATGGAAACCTGCTCCCCCACCAAGAGCGCCAGCGCCAGCGCCTATTGCAATTCTTTTGGCTAAGTTGTCTCCCTCTTGTGCCTTATGTGCTCCAATTATGGCTCCGGCTCCGGCCCCTAGCCCCATGCCAGTGTGATAGAAGGCTGCCTCTTTTGTAGGTAGTTCTTCTTCCTGATGCTTTCCAGTAAGCTCTGCCCATAGAACGGCAGCATCTACTTGCCTCTGCATTGGAGCAGGGGCCTTCCAAATTTCGTCAGGAATTTCAGAACTCTTATTGGAGAAAAAATCAGACATCATTTAATCTTTCTCTTCTTTTGCCATTGTTTAAAGGAGGGGTGCGGCTTAGTAGTTCTTGCTGCACTGCCGCTGAATAGGTTTCGAAGACCCGTATATACGTCGTGAATTGACGTAGTGCTTCTAGCTGATTTCTCTAGCTCATCCGCGAAGAAATATAATGTTTCTTTGTTAAGCATATTAATACCCCGAAAAGTATACGCCGTTGATCACGAAATACTCAGAATGTATTCCCGACCCTTCAAACGCCTGTTCCACATTAATAGAAGACTTGATGCGCACCTTTTTTTGCTCATAGGAGCCTCGGAGCATATTTATCCAGCCCATTAAAAATTGAGATTTATCCGATATTTGAACGGTAATCCCTCCGTCGGAATAATTCATTTGATTTCTCAACTGAAGAAGGCCGACAGATTCTAAAACCCGAATGACTGCCCCCTCTCTCAATAAAGAGAGAGAAGGAAAATTAGTCAGTCCATACGACCCTACAAAGGGAGGAGTGGAATTAAAGTCATCCAGGGCATCTACTACTGACCAGGCAATCATTCTATCACTAGTCTCTTCGCCCTGTATCAACCTATTAAGTTCGGGAAAGTCCCGCAGATACAGGCGAACGACCGAAACTATTTCATTTAGTCTAGTACTAGCGCCCGGTATTTTCGTAGTAGAGCTATACACGTTATCTCTCCGTGTAAGTGTCGCCCTTATTCGTCCATCGTCTTAGCCAGAAAAAAGCTTCTGGGTCCAGAATTCGATCTCCAGTAAATAGAGATCTAGACAACTTAACGGCGAGCATTTTATGAGAAGGCTCCTGCCTAAATACTATAGGAGGAGTCATGCTGTTGCAAAGAGCAAGAGCGTCTTCCTTTGGTACATCTAATAGATAGGTTCGAGCCTCTTCAATGGTCATAGGAGAAAGCCCGACGGAGCTGTCTATGATACTAAGCGCAGACTTGCTGGTGGCTTGGTATCTAAGAGGAAGCAGATTTCCGATCCATAAAGAATTTCCATGCAGAGCACGATGTTTTGTATTCAGTACGGAATCGTCAATTTCAATAAATTTTCCGGGCCTAAGTAAAAACGTCCCTATCCGCAGTGCGTGCGGAGCCTCCTCGGTGTTTGGTCGGTCAGTTATGTTATGTACTCTGACTTCCATAATATCAATCCCCCTGTATTGCTAAAATTTCGCTTACAATCTGTCTCTTTGTAAGAGATCCTGGCATCCCTCCCATGGACTCCAAGATGTCTTTGAGATCAGCTTTTCTTTTTAGATTTAGCTCAGACAAAGTGTAGTTGTAATCGACTGATTCTACCTCTACCTCGATTAAGTTTGTGTCTTGAACTTCGACTTCTTCTTCCTCACATACAGGACATTCCTCTTCTTCACATCCTGGAGGTAAAGGAGGCTCGATGTCTTCTTCTATTTCCGCCTCTGGTTCGTCTGTATACTCAACTAATTGAGGCTCTGGATCGTATATAGAAGATGTATCTAACTCTTCGATCTCTTCGATCTGTACAGGAGCGGTCTCAACTGGGACAGTTTCAGCGCTCTCTGTAGTAGTAGTAGTAGTAGTAGTAGTGAGCTTAATATTAAGCATCTGAGCCAGCTCAATTGCGCTAACAATCTTGGGCGCAGAAGTTCCCAAATTACTAGCAATGGGACTAACAACAATTTGAATACACCCCGCCTCAACAAACTCTTGCCAAGACTCTAGTTCTTGGGCGTGTAGTCTCGACGATTTTACTATTCTATTAGATCTGGGAGGCAAAGCTCTGCCCATAATCTTAGGGCGTCCCACTAATCCAATTGGGTTAACTCTTACCGAGTCTCTGCCCGATCTATCTGCCGATATATTTCTAACTATTATCTTCATTTTGTCCTTCCTCAGAAAATAAAACGGCCCTGGCCCCATTGCCCCAATAAGAGCGGAACCAGGGCCGTTATAAACGTCATCCTATGCGATCGGCTTAGAATACGCTGATAGCAGGGAAGGTCAAGCCTTCGGATGCCTTATTGTTCTGAGCGCCAATGTCAGCCTCAGCAACTGGTCTAACAGCAGCAGCACCAGGTGCAGCACCGTCTGAAGCGTCCGAGTAAAGCTCAAGCTTAACTACGGAAGCAATGTTACCAAAGCCCATGCCGACGTCCATCCATGCCTGCCAGAAGATTCGGTTAGCAATCTTGTCGATGTAGAACTTAACATCGTTCAAGGTGTAGTTACGTCCGAAGAATTCTGGAGCAGTGAAAACGTAAACGTTTCCTTCTCGAAGAATGTCATTCTTGATGGTACGGATAACTCGAAGACCCAAAACCTTGTTGTAGGTGTAGCCGTCAAGAGCCGTCTCACTCTGGAGACGATCACCGTAATCCTCAAGTGTCCACTGATCGAAATCATCCGCGTCAGACTCAGTCATGAGCATAACTGCGGGACGCAAGCGGCCCTGTCGGATGACTGTACCGTTGGCATCAGCAACCTGCTGCTTCAAGAGCTTCTTGAGGCGAACAATGTCGTTACGCTGGATCGCCAGACTAGCGAAAGAATCCGCCTGTGCCTGTAGAGCCAAAGTACCCTTCAACTTAGAAACGCTGATTGCGGTTCCGGCGTTGATGTTGGTCGTGCTGAAAGCAGTGCTGTTTGCCTCTGCCTGCATACCGTCAATGCAAGCCTCAACGTGATTGAGGAACTCTCGGTCCTTGATCTCAACCATGTCCTTGAGGCTGTTCTCTTCGATAATGCGAGTAACAGGCATCTCGTATGCCATAAGCTCCTGCTCAACGATTTCAAACTTGAGGCTTGAGATCGTGAAGAAACCGATAGCGTATCGCTTACCGTTTACGTACTGAGCAGTAGGCTGACCACGGAAGTTAACTGCCATGGCTCGGCTGCCCGGTTCGATGTCAACGATCTTGACGAGCGTATCATGCTCGGTGGATCGCTGGAGATCGCCACGAACGACTCTCTCATTAGGAATGATCATGTCTGCGAAACTTGACTCGCGGAGACGATCCTTAATGTAGTTAAGGCTCGCAGCGGCGGTCTTAGTGGGACCTTCGGTCTCCAACCGCTCAATGAAGCCTGAATTTACCATTTCTGCCGTGTAATCCATTTTTTTTATTCTCCTATTCAGGCCTAAGCTTGGGTAATTGAAGCAGGCTGTGTTAAGACAGAAGCGTCATTTTGTCCATGGGCCTGAGTAATGATACCAACAGAGTGGTACGTACCTGCAGCAAGCCCGTTGCCAAGTCCAATGGCAGTTGCGCTCGCCAAACAACGAACGACTGCGCCCGATGGGAGAATGCCGGTAACAACGAATACTCGGTCACCGTCATCTTGTCCCGAACAAATAATCATCTTTGTCCGTAGCTCGAAGCCCTCAGGACCTACAATGCAATGTGCCTTCCGCGTAACCTGTGCGTCGTAACGTCCACGCTCTTGGAAGTTTAGAAAACACGGGGCGGTACCTGGGTCAGCACCAGCAAGTGCAAGCTGAAGAACAGCTCCTGCAGCTTGGTCAGCCGGTGCAGCACCACCGCGAGAAAAAGAACCGCCAGACATCTCTAGCCATTCACCTTCGTGAAGAGCTGCAGATGAATCCGGATCAAACGCATCAGCTGCGCCGTCAACCGCCTGGTTGTTAGTGTAAGAAAGATCACGAGTAAACAGTGATGAGTACCCGGGATTTGTAAGCTCGACGTATCTGCCAGCCATGACAATCTCCTTAGTCTAGGGTTATTCGCCTACTAGGCAAAAGTTGGTTAAGGGGTCAAGCGTTCCCGTCCCGGGGTGGTCGGAAACATCTGCCAACTGGACACCGCCAGCTGACGCTAATTTAACAGCTTCTTTGACGCTCTCTAGGTGTGCGTGACCCCGTAGGTTCGCTACCTTTTCTTCGAACGTCATATCTGCATTCAGGCCTTTATCTTCCATTTCCTTGGCTAAGGCAGAGATTTCAACATCTCGCTCATACTGGGCAATCTTTTCGTGAAGCTCGAGTTTTTCGGCTTCTAGGCTTGCTACTTTTTCAACCAGGGCTCTAATTGACGCAGCTCCGCGAGCAGATACTGCTGCTAGCTGCGTACTTTCGATTTTACTCATAATAGTATCCTCGCGGTTTGCACCAAATTAACGTTTTAGTAACTGATCAAGACGACGCATTCTCGCCTCTTCTTCTGGCAATGAAGCCACCTTTTCTGAAGACGAGCTTTCATTAACGGCCTCTGCCTCCTTAGAGGTAGGTTCGCCTTTGGCTATCTTGATAAGTCTATCATAGACCTTGCTCATCCTTACCCGCCCATCTTTGCTGCGGTTGCGGCAATCTTTTCTTCGTCCCAGTCTGGGTAAACCTTGCCTAGGGCTGCGGTAGCTGAGAGCCCATCAGACTCCATAAGCTTGCGAGCCTTTTCAATGTTAGCGAGCTTATCCATTACAGAAGAAACTTTGATGGTCCCTGCGCGAGTCGCCATAGGGAATACAGCAGCAGCATCCTGCTCACCAGTAGTGTCTTGTGCGTGAGAAAAGATTTCCTGTAGGCGAGAACGTGTAGGAAGCTTTGCCTGTCGCTTAGTAGCAGCAACTGCGGCTTCGTTAGTTCCTAAAAGGTTTTGCCTTCCCGCGTTTTCGTTTCCGGTAGGAATGCCTGGAGCATCTTCAGAGGCGCTCGTTTCGGCAGGACCACCCTGTCCAGCCTCTTTGCTGCTCATAAGTATATCGTAAAGAGATAGGCTCTCTGCCTGTTTCATGGACTCTCGCAGAGTCTTTTCGCCATCTTTAGCTTCTGGGGAGGCGGACGACTGTGCTGGAGAGTCTCCAGACACTAGGCCTTTTGGATTAAGCTTTGCCTTTCCGCCTTCAGAAGTTTGCTCCTGCGTTCCCTTAGCAGAAGTTTCGGACACGACTGGACCATCAGCAGCAGACTTACTAAAGAAATCTGAAAGCATTGCGCTCTTAACTTGGTCAGCCTTGTTTCCGGTACCCACTGAGTGAGAAATGTACTCAAGGGCATCGGCCAGATCAGACGCCTCTTTGACCAGGCTATCTTCTGTGGTAGAAGAGGCCGATTTAGTCATCTGAGGCACCTCTGCGGTAAGACGAGAGCGGGCGCTAGCCAGCGCTTCGTCAATCATACTTCGATAGTTGGTGCTCATTAAACTTGCCCTATCAAATAGTTAAATGACTGGAGGCGGAGGCGGAGTATCCGTAACAGACCCCGTTCTTCCAATCTGTAATAAAGAATCCGACTTGGAAACTTTTCTAGTTTCGCCCGTTACCTTAGTTGGAGCCGGGGAGTCGGTAAATCTTCCAAAGTTCTGCCCTCCCCCACCATTAGGAGAAGGCAGCTTGATAGTTTGACGAGGCTTGGAAGACAGCTTTGTCATTTCATCTAGAAACGATAGCCATACCTGATATCCAAGCCTCATCTAACGTCCTTTACTCGAAATCGTAGCCCGCATCGATGAGCATCTCTACTGCACGCTCAGTGATGTAGTTGTCGATCTCAGTTTCCGAGTACTCGTTCAAATTGATGTCGTCAATCTGAGTGTCCTCTGCTTCCTTAGAGAGAAACTCAAGTGCCAACGCTTCTGCGTTTTCCTCTAGAATATCGTAGGAACTCTTCTTCGTCATCTTCTGGACGCCCTTGTAGCCGCCGTAACCTGCAGCAGCCGTACCACCAGCTGCGAGAAGACCCTTAGCGCCGCCGCGAAGCATTTGTTTTCTAGCCGCCGACAGTTGTCTCTTTCCGGGAGAATCGAGCTTGCCCTTATACCCCTTAACGTTCTTTGCTGCCGTGATTCCCTCTCGAAGCTCCTTAAACTTAATGGCATCCATGTAGGAACGACCGGCGCTACGTCCAGCATCTGCAACGGACTTGCCAGCGCTTCGCGCTCGCTCGCCAGCTGCCTTGCCCTTTTCCTTAATTGAGTCGAAAGCGGACTTGGCCTTTTCCTTAACAGCCTCAGCTCTCTCTCCCATAGTAGCAGCGATCTTCTCAGATTCATCTGCATAGGCGCGAGCCATGTGACGTCCCAAAATCTCAGCCTCAGCGAGCTTAGCGTGAGCCTCTTCAACTTCGTAAGACTGCTCAGTCTCAATTTGCTCTGGTAGTACGTTTTCCACATAGTGGTTGTACATATTGGCAAGCTCAACGTCATCGAGAGTTTCGAGATCGATACCCTCCGCCTCTGCTTGCTTTTCGAATAACTCTACGATTTCTTCATTCATGGCATTTGCCTCTTTCATTAAATTATCTTCGTCAACCACTGACGAAGAAAGGTTGTTATTGTTAATGAAGGCGGAATAGAGTTCTTCGATCTGCTCTTGATCCAAAGTCTCAAGATTCACGCCCTCGGCGGCAGCAGCTTTTTCGAAAAGTCGGACTGATGCCGCTTTTTCTAGATCTTCAGCTGTGACGCCACGCGATTCAAGCTCCTCAAGGAGTGCTGACATGGTTTTCTCCAAATACATTTTCTGGGGTGTTGGCGGCATCTTCGGGGGAAACCCCCTCTTCCAGCTGACCTAATCCTAAACTTAGACCGGGCCAATAAGCAACATGTAATAACAAATTCGACAAAGAAACTGAGTCTTCGGCAACTTTTTCATCTCTTTTTATAGTTTCTGATGGGAAAAAATTCAAGTTAATAGCCCTCATGTCTGGCGGATTTTGAATTAGTCCCAATCTATATACATTATATAATTCTGAAATTTCTTCTAAATCGCTAACTTTTTCTAGTAAATCAGTAGAAGAAGTAGGTTCTGTATTTCCTTTGAGTATTCTAATTCTTACCGCCGTTGGAGCGAAAGATCTTCTCTCTAAAAACCGCGAAAGAAGCCCAGCTACAGTTCGCATAACTTCTTTTGGTGCATAAGACGTTCCAAACGCAGAAGTATTTTCTTTCAGAGGGCAGGGTCTGAACACTACTTTTTTACTGTATATATTGTCCGCAATTTCCGGATTTTTCTTGTGCAATATTACGTGTTGAAATTCTCTAGGCTTTAGAACTACTCCCATTCTGGCAGCAGCAACTAAATTCTCTCTTGGATTTTTAGCTAGTACTTCTAAGATCTCTCTTGGAAGCTCAGGCATTGATTGCTCTTCCGACCTAACCAAACTTAGTTGCTTGGGGCTTGGAGCTGGAATTCTTTTTAGCATCTCAGCCCACTTCGGCATCTCGGCAGACTTCTGCATTCCCGTCATCTGCTCTACTTTGGAATTGAATAGCTGACGAAGATAAGAAAGGTTCTCTGGCGGAACTCCGTACTGACGTAAAAACAGATTTGTCGAAATCTGTTTCCACATTTCATACTCAGAACCAGACATAGTGCCTCGAGCTATACGCTCCTGCCCTAGTCGCTCCTGCATGAAGTACCTCAAGGCTTCTCTTTCTAGAGGAGTATTCGCCTGTATCTGTTGAACTGCTCTAGTTAGTTTTTCCTCTAACACAAAGTCAGGGATCACTACATCTTTGACTCCCTGAACGGCTTTTTGCTCGGGAGCAGACGCAACCTTCGCAACTGTACGTACAAAAGGATACAAAGTTTGTGAGTACGAGTGAGTACCTTTAATTTTATCTGTAACGTCAGACATTACTTTCGCAGATCTTTCCGCTCCGATAAACACAAAGGAGTCGTCAAAAAATCTGGGGTAATCATTATAGACCCCGCAGACTCTGCCATCTGGCAGAAGTGATTTCATTCCATAGGGAGGACGGGCATCAGAGGAAACGTGCTCACAATATTGGGCAGGTGATCGAGCTTTATGTCCACAGATGGAACAGGCATCATAGGGGACTTTGCTTCCCATAGAAGAGTCGGGAAACTCTCCTGCTTTGATTCTGTCGTAAATATGTTGTGCGCCGAGATTCGCACACATACTCTCTATTAACTCTGAGACAAGAATGACTCTCTTCATTCTATCATCCCAAAAAGCCCCTAATATATACCCATAGGCTTTATTTGGATCTTTATTTACGTGGTGCCTAAATCGGTGAGCGTTATAGAAAGTAGTGTGTCCCCAAGCCAAGGGCCCCCATCCTGGAACAATCTCTGTCTGATTGGCCGCTCTTCTTCGGGCATCTATATCCCACACAGGTATATCATCAAAACCCTTGGGAGCACGCTTTAGTCCTTCTTCGCCAAACCAATCCCCGCGAAGATTAAAGCCTACATACTCTCCCGCACCCAGTGCCGAATTCACTAGGTATAGTCTATCTGGCTGCGCCTCTAAAGACTCTATGAGTTCTATTACTTGGGGTAAATGCTCACCAGAAGCAGTCTTAGAGATGCCCGATGTGTCCTGGGTTCCATAGGCAGAGCCTGGCTCGACCATATGAATTAATGGGCGTCCTTCGGTCGACCTACCTCTGAGTTGTGAGTATTTCGTAAACATAATCTACTTTTTTTGTTCTTCTTTTTTTCTGCCCATTGCAAGCATCTTAGCTAAGGGCTCAGAAGACTTAGCTGCAGCGGATTGTCCCGCTCTTACTGCACCCGAGGATTGTGGAGTTCCTCTCACTATTTCATTTACGAGGGCCGGATCAAACCTAGGAGGACTCGAAGGATCGTCTGGATCAGTTCTATTATGCATAACGTTACCCAAGATAGTACCCGCCAACAAAGGATCTTTGGCGTACGTAGGGCTCAGTGTCCGTAAAGTTTTATAGGCCATCTGAAGATTGGGATCTTGAGAGCTACCAAGAGACGGGTTAACTTTTAGTATCCGCTTAAAGTCACTGTTGAAAGAAGCGTTGTTTCTAGCGCTTTCTATAGCTTCTGGGATCTTACTCCCCAAGTAAGCTAGACTAGGGGCTGCTATCGCCAATCCAGCCATTTGCCCGAAAGTAGGGGAAGCTTCCTTACTTAGATATTCAGCAAACTTCTCAAGCTCGGTTAATTCTTCTCTTGTAATCTCTCCAGAAGAGAAAGCCTCATATGCTTCTGAGGGAACATTAATTTTGGGCATTAGAATGGTCCTTTTCGCAAACGTAAATAATTGTCCATGGGGAGGTCCTGTTTCGTAAACTTATTTCTACTGCTCTTTGCGCCCTTCGCAAATGCGTAAGATCCGCCCCCCAGTGCCGCTCCCGCTAGTAATACTTTTGAAGCATCCATAGCGATTTTAGTTAGTCGCTCTCTCAGCCTAGCTGTTCTTTGTCGTTCTGACATTACTTTAACAGGTCTTCTAGTTTTCTATTAAAATATTCGACATTAGAGTCGATCTCATCCAAAGCAAACTCAAGATGGGCTCTTTGGGTGGCTAACTCTGCTACCTTAGAAAACTTTTTTGGTAGAGGATGTTCAGGATTTACATCACCTAAATGAGCCACTTCATTGACGGGCATCCCTACTACAGTGTTGACTGCGCTGGCTATCTTCTCTGCTATAATGTTTGAAGTCTCTTGAGCGGACTCTTTGGTTATTTCATTCCAGTCAAGCTGGCTGAGACATGCGTGCAGTAGATCCGGTATCGAGTTTCCCTGCTTGTACATGCCAATCATTGACTCTATTAATTCTCCAGTAGCTACAGCATGGGCGGTCTTCACTCCTCCCAGCTCTACATGTAACGAACTCTTTGCCTCCTTTAGAGAAGTTTGGATGTCCTGTATTTCTTTGTTTGGATTTTCCCAGTTAACTTCTGGAGCTTCTGCAGCTTTGACAAGCTCAGTAAAGGCATTAGCGGGAGTAAACTTAGTTCGTAAAGATGCTACTTTAGATGTCATAACGGCGGTACCCTCAAATAGATTAGCGGAACGCTCCGCAGCTGCTGTCTTAGTTGCTCGTAGCTTCTTAGCTGCAACTACTGCGTCCGGTGGATCAAAGCTAACGTATCTATCTGCTCCGCTAGCGGTCTTGTGTAACCGTTCGTAAGCGTCGTGATAAGTCATTTCACAAATCCTACGAACATGCTCTGCTGTTAAAGTATGGGGGCACGACGACGCAACCTTTATAACTGCTTCCGTAAGCGGCGTGCCGTTGATAATGTATTCTGAGGATGCTCTTTGAGCCATTGCTCTAAGAGAGTCCCTTGAAAGAGTAAAATTAAACATAAACCCTCTTGAGGTTATATATGAAATATACAATGAAAATTCCAGAAGCTGCAAGCATTCTGGGAGTCACCGATAGAACAGTTAGAAATTATATCAAAAAAGGACTGTTGTCCAGACAACGAATTTCTAGGTCTAGTTTACTTGATCCTATCGAAGTAGAAGAACTAAGGCTAGATTTTCAATCAGAATTTCCAACATTATCTAGAAAAGAGTTCTTAAAACTAAAAACAACTGTACGCAGATTAGAGTCTCATATGGAGGTAGTTCTGCGTATGCTCGATACAAAAATGCAGCCGTTGGGGATAGGAGAGGAGTATTCTAGAGAACTATATCAATTAGCAGCTCAACATCTCACCGAAAGATCTTCGTGGCGCGCGGAAGAAATAGCCCCTTGGATAGAGATATTTGATCGACTATCCGAAAATGATTTTATGGTTCTTTGTAAAGCTACAGATAACCCAAAGGCATGGCTGGTATTTTTAAGACTAAATGTTCGAATGTCCGAATGTGTCGTTGGCGATAGAGAATACTCCACTTCACTAGAACTACAAAACCTACATAAACTTTTATCAGAGGCAAGACGCAGGCTTAGAATATCCGCATTTATATACTCAGAGATGATGGGAAATTTAGAAGAAGAACTTAATAGATATGGGCTGATTGAGGCCCCCAAAAGCACTGCAGAATCTTTGTTCTCCAAACTACTAAAAACTAAATAAAAAGGGGCATAACCTATTTGCAGCCCCATTTAGCTAGAAAGGAGAATAGAATGGGAAAAGTTACGAAGGCGATTGAAAAGGTAAGTGATCAACTTACCATTGAGAATCGAGTTGAGCAAAACGAGACTAAGATTGAGAGACTTGAAAAGAGTCTTCGATCAACAAAGGGACGAGTTACTTCCGTAAAGAACGGCGCGGACAAAGCGCTGCAGGAAGTAATCGATGACCCCACTCCACTTCTGGAGTCGGTTCTTAGTACGCTTGGAAGTCTCGAGACAAGCCAGGCGGAGACCCAAGGCGCAGTGGATGACGCTGTGCGATCGAATCAGGATCTGCAAGAGTTGATCCTGAACACCTTGGCAGGGTTTGGACTTGCGGCAAATAGGTCCGCAAAGTTGGGGCCATGCATCCTTAAAAACCCCATCCTTAAAAACCCCATGCGGATGCAGGGTCCTTGTACCCTATAAACCTTAAAAACCCCTAAAAAAGGGGCATAATATATATGCACAGAGAAAAGTAAGTATCTGCGCAAAACAACATAATGCCAGAAGGCATGCCTAAAGGAGGCAATATTATGGATATCGTAGCAAACGGAATCGTATCTCTAGAAGTTCAACTCGGCCGCAACGGTGCTCGCGCAGCGAGTGTCGGGGCAGGTATTGCAGGAATGCAGTACCTGGCTCAGAAGCAGGGGTGGAACCCACTTGAGAGTTTCGATCCTCGAGCCCAGCTCGCCCTTCAGGGTGCGGCTGGCCTCCTCGCGTACGAGGGGATCAGGAGGTTCGTGGTCAAGACCGACCACGAGGCGAAGATCCTCGAGGGGCAGATTTCGAAGCAACTCACCAACTGCCCTGAGTTGGTGACCAGCGGCTACGCCGCTGGGGAGTCTTCCCCCTTTGCGGGGTTCATCGCCAAGACGACTGGCGAGATTCTGGAAAACCAGGCTAAGGTCGTGGCTATCCAGGAAGAGAAGAAAGGGAAGAAGACGGCGTAAGCCGTTGGGTCCTTCGGGACCTGGGGCCCTTCGGGGCCCTTTCTTTTTTAGGTCATCATAAGAGATCTGTCTTTTTCTGAGCTAGGAACTATGATGTCCGGTCTAGGATGATCTACAAGAGACGCCAAGAAGCAGAGAACTAGCGAGTGAAACGTATCGTCTGTCGTGCTTGGAGATTTTTTGTACTCAGTCATTCTTGTTCGTTCGTTGTATTCAGAAAATATAGATAACATATCGGACCCAAACGGAGAGCCGAACTCAGACCACTTAGGAAATCTAAATACTGTTCTTCTCTTTATAGAGTTAAACACGGCACTCATTACTTCTGATCTATGAACTAAAAACCTTCCTTTATTAGAATCATACTTCATAATAGTCTTAGGAGTAGAATACTGATATCTGATAATTCTCTGAGAACCGAAGTTCCTGAGTAACTCATCATTCGGCCAATAGCCTCCACCATAGTCCACTCCGACCCTAGTAATGCTAAAGGTATCTATAAACTTTTTTATTTTAGCTATCTGTGCTCTGGGTTCCGACTCTGCTCCACTAAATCTATGTGCAAAGAAAACTCGGAAAAACCCGTCCATGTATGCGGCTAAGGTAAGTACGGTATAGGAATTAGTACTATCCTGTCCCCAGTCAATCCCAGCGTAGATCTTGGCACTAAACAGCTTACTCTTTATTTCTTTCAAGGCCTCTGCAGCCATGCTGAACTCTGGATCACAATTATCGTATACGTCTTGTCGAGTAAGAGGTCTTTGTCCTGAGTCAAAACTCATTCCCAATACCTCATTATAAAACCTTCCCCTAGGGTAAGAGTTGTATTTAGTTAAGATATTGGACCAAGATATCCAAGGGACCATCAACTGCGGAATTCTATACCCTTCGAAGGTATCAAACTTTGGATTGGGATTCCCTGTCCTGACCCACTTAGCCATTGGATGTGCAGCGTCTATTGGCTCGCCGCATTTATCACATATTAAGCTATTTATGCCGATGTTCTTTTCCCCGAGTATATTCCAATGCCATGAGCCGGGGTTGTTAGGAAGTCCATGCCGCTCACACGGAACCGCCCACTCATTCTTAGTTGAATACGAATCCCAGTAATACTGAATAGGGTTATCCAACGACTTAGGAGTTCCCGAGTAGATAAACCATTTGAACGCTGAGTGAGACGCTGCTTCTTCAATAACGGGTATATTGTCCAGCAATAAGTCCTGGAACTCGTCCATAGCTATCAAGTCGGCGCTTAGTCCACGACATCTGTCTGCATTTAGGAATGCATATCTAAGAGTTAGTTGACTACGGTTTATCGCCTTCTTTTCGAATACGTTATCCGTAAGATTCGTAGGAAACCAAGTACGAAGATCTGGGCAAGTCTCTAAAGGTTCTTTGAGGCGAGTCTTTGAGAACTCTTTAGTCTGTGTGCTGGACGGAGAAACATAGAGAACTCTAAAGTGAGGTATCAAACAAGAGTAGGCTAACATCTTGTTCCCTAATGTAGTTGATTTCTCAACCTGACGGCCGCACATCAACAGCACTCTTGGGGACTTTATATCGTATATATCTTTCAGGTATCTTCGTTCTTTGAAGGAAAACGGCACTAGGCTTCTTGTGTGGGCATCGGGCATAAGAACCGATGTCTCAACAAATTGAGAGGGAAGGACTCGGACACGATTGTCTGCCGCTTCCTGCTCCTCCATCATTACATCTTCTTTTTTTGGCTCAGACCACTCCCAGTCAAACGCCCCATCTTGCTCAAAATTCCTCACAAACGGCTCCCTAAAAAATCCCAATAAACGGGCATAACTAAATTACGGTCGATTATATCACAACAAAATTTAAAAGGAGGAACTTAAAGGTGACTAACCGTAGCGAAAAGGAGATGTTGGTGTGTGGGTTTGAGACAAGAAAGGTGAAGGGCAAAGACCATTGGGTCGGGTTGCTGCATCTTCTAGATGAAAATCTGCAAAAATGGACCAAGATAATAGACTCAGGGTTTGCATCCAGCGACCTATCTCATCATGCCAGTGAGATTCCGTTGGGTACCGAGGTGAAGGTAAATGAGAGAAATCTCAAGCCCTACAGAGGTGGGTGGAGATCTCAATTTTCTGGGGTCGGCACAGTTCGAGGGATGGGAGTATTCTTTTCCGAGGAATACAGAACGCATCCTGTTCTGTTCATTCAGGTAGACATACCTGGAGTCGGTGTCCGAAACATAGAAGTAATCTCTACTCCTGACTATGAACACATTGCTGCAGAGGAAGTGAAGGAGATATGGGAAGACACTTACTCCCAGTATCTGCTAAGCTTTCCTATGGGTTCGCCAGTTGGAGTTGAGTGGAAAGAGTATGGGAAGAGAAAAGGATATCACGTACTCACAGACCCCCCTACCCATGTCTTTGACGTGGATCGGGGAGTGCATACAGAGTTACCAGCGAGTCCTGCTGGGTGATCTGTACGCATGGGATATGAAGCCGCAGGTAGATCCATTGAAGTGGGTCTTTCACTTGCGGCTTCATCGCCACATTAAAAAGGAAGAAGTTCCTTTTTTTAGGTCTGTCTTGAAGGGATGGTGCGAAGCTAACGATGCGGTGTATCAAAAATCCAACTGGAAGAAATACGATTTTAAGGCAATTATATACATAAAGGGACTAGGTCCCGTACAGGACAATAAACCGTATGAGGAGTCTTAGGCGGTGTTCCACATACTTAGTCGCTTTGAATCGGGAGTCTTGTTTAACGGCTTTAGCGTAAGTCCGGTGCCTTCGAGCAGCTTCTGCATTCTTCTGCCCTGTGCATCCAGTGCCCATTCTCTCACTCCAACTACTTTTTTCTTAGCTACCTTTTCCCAGAGAGGGTGATTCTCTAGAATAAACTCGTAGGCAGCTATCTTTGTGTGCTTCTTTTTCTTTTTAGCTTTGGATGTGCAGTGCGCAGAAACTTTATCCATTACGTATTCCGGTAGCTTTTTGCCTTTCGGCGTGTGCTCTTCAAATCTTTTTGCGAGCTTGGGGTTTGTGGCGTACATGTATCTGCGCTGGGCTTGAGACTTAAAGGGCATCTCTAAACTTCGCCTAGCACCGTATCCACTAACTCCAAGAAGTCCTTAGTGTAGTGATCGTAGTTAAAAAAAGGAGACCCGACTACGCCGTTGGCGTGGACCCCCATAGATTTAACTTCAGGTATATAGGACGCACTAAACTTGTCGGTGGAGCCGAAGTGAGCCTCTATAACCTCTGCAAGAAGGTTCCTAAAGTCATCGTTTCTAACATCAAAAAATTGATAAATTAGATCGTCTCCTTTAGCAACTATCTCAGCTCTAAAGTTCTCTCCCCTAAATCCTGCTCTCGGAACAGGAACGACCCCAATCTCGTGTCCAGGCGAAGACTTCTTTGAGTCTTTCATAAATTCTGGAGTAGTCATTTTTCCTCTTTCTCCCTAAATAACCGCTGCTGCGATTGTTCCTGTATCTCCCAATGTCAGCCCGCCGCTCCAGTAAACTAATGACAGGTGCGCTCCCAAGACTGACAGAGCTACAATAACCTTGCCATTCTGAACACTGGGTACCTGATACGTCATTAGTTGAAATACTGAAGGGTTTGCATCAGTTCCTTTAGTTTCAAAAGACCAATCAGCCGCTGTGTCCACATCAGGGCTTGCGTTGTTGCTCCATCGAGGGACTAGGTTAATGGTCTGAGAAGCTACATCTCCGCAGTTAATTTCTATCAGTACCTTGTCCATTCCAGCCAAACCGCTAACAGCTGATGTGTATTGGCTCGCCGCCAGAGCAGCAGTGTAATCATTCCTCGGAGCAATAATCACTCCTCCGTCAGCAGGGTCTACTAAAGTTTGGGACGTTCCCTGTTGAGAATTAAAATAAACAACGGGCATCCCCGAACTATTGGAAGAGATCTCTACTGATCTAGCGGATAAATTGTTGTCTCGGATAAACTGAGATACATCGATCTCAGCATTTAGAGTTACGCTTCTTGTAGACATTATGTTGCTCCTTTTCCTGATGTAAGAATTTCGTCCCTTGACCTATCACTAACTGAACCCGTAGGGGCTAAATCCAGGAGGCTTGGAGGCTGTTCCTTACCATGCAATACTTTAAACTTCTCAAACTTCTTTAGGGTTTCCTGAAGTGCAGTATCTCCTGCCTGCACTCTTTCGTCAATCCTAGCTAATCCTCTAGCCAATCCCGTAAGCATTTCTACTTTCTTTGAAGATAGAGGTAAAGTTTTTGTCTCTAGGAAAGAATGATACAGCTCGGACTGAACTTCCATCATTATTTTCTTAGAGTCTAGTTGTTTTCGAACTCCGACTCTATACATGGCAACTTCAGGTCCCGCAAGTAATGCCAAAGAGTACGGAGACTTGGACGCCGAAGTTCTTCTAGTAGAGTCTCTTTCGAGATAGTACGCCCAATCACTTATGCCCATCACTTCTGTATTCCAGAAGTAATGTTTATATTCAGAAATGGCTACATCACTGACCATTGTCCCAAGTTTTGCGAGGCGATTAGAGGACTCCACGAAACTAACGTTTCCCAGAATCATGCGCTCTACGTTCTCACGAAGTCGGGGATTAGATAAGATAGAGTCTCTCATCTCTAGCATTCCCTTATCGGGATGTACCATGGAGTAAAGTCTCTTCTTTTTTAGCCAGGACACTGAGGGCCTATGGCTACTCTCCCAAGGGCGAAAGTCTTTAGGCACATCTTTTAAGTCTTCTTTATATAGAGTTATCTCGTTCTCAGTAACTGCAGAAATACCGTACAGCTCCAAGTTGGTATTTATTGACTCTAGGGACAGGTCGTCTCCTAGAATCAGTAAATACTTAATAAAGAATTCAGAAGGGTGTGCCATTTACAATACTACTCTACTCACCTAGGTGCTGGGAGGGCCAAAGGCCGACTCTTGGTAATATTATTATGGAAAATAGTCTTAGGATACCCGTGTGTGGTCACCTCCCTGGCCGTTTGTGCAGGCGGAACACTTGGCTTAAGATTTTGTGCAGGACGTTTCAGGCCCCCTGGGATCCCTTTTCCAGCTGCTCTTGCCGAAGTAAGGCTTCTTCCTCCTGCATGTACGGCTTTGCCGACTAGTAGCCCCGCCTCTTTGGTCCACAGAGGATGATCTTCCAATAACATTTCGTATGCTGCTATTTTATCCATGCTGGCAGTCATATTGAGTACCTCTTAAGTGATTTGAGCCCCGTTATCACGTCTTCTAATGCCGTCATAGCCCTGACCGCAGCCGTCTTTGGAATCGACTGCAATCCTAGCTGAGACGCAAGCACCAGAGAAGCGAGCTTTGTGGATGCGTCTTCCAGCTGCGGAAGATTC
>Ga0163179_10000316_pt1 | contig 34167 bp, 17 predicted proteins | sample AtlANTMetagenome_FD_109643 | JGI IMG/M metagenome (GOLD analysis project Ga0163179, IMG submission 109643) | Marine eukaryotic phytoplankton communities from the Atlantic Ocean - Atlantic ANT 2 Metagenome | ecosystem: Environmental > Aquatic > Marine > Oceanic | place: North Atlantic Ocean... | reverse complement strand
CTACTGCCATCAGATTGGAACACCGGGGTTTCGGACCCCGGAGGAGCCAGTCGATTGGCAGACCATGATCACGAGAATGGATGGCTTCGGTGGTCTCTATCCCCACACCAAGAAGACGATCGTCCAGCGCCTCATCGACACCTATAAGGATGACGCGGTCGACAGCTGGCCCAAGTATGTCCCGCCGCCGGCGCCCACCGGCATGGTGACAAAGACCAAGATCACCGCCTGGGAGCTGGGGGAGCCGTATGTGGGCTCATTCCACGATCTCGAAGTGGGGGATGACGGCCTCGCCTACGTCGTCCACATCGGCAAGCAGTATACCGCCACCCTCGACCCGAAGACCGGGGAGCGGATCTACTACCGTCTGCCCCGCGGATCGCATGGTCCGCATTCCATCGAGCCCGACAACGACGGTGAGATGTGGCTCACCCTCTGTGTCTCCGGCGAAATGGCGAAGTTCGATCTGAAGACCAAGGAATACACCATCCTCTCCAGTGCCGAGCCTCCGGCCGAACGAGGCTCGTGGCCGCACACCTTGCGGGTCGATCCGAAGGATTCCGAGGGCTACATCTGGTATACCGATGCCGGCCGCAACTCGGTCTTCCGGTTGCATCCAAAGACGCTCGAGCGGAAGGAGTATCATCTGCTTGAAGCCGGCCAGGTGAAAGCCGGCGGCAAGGGCGAGTCAAAAGGAATCACTCCCTATGGTCTCGATTACTCTCCGGTCGACGGAATGATCTGGTATTCCAAGCTCAATGGCAATCGCATCGGCCGGATTGATCCGAAGGCGCCGGACGGCGACGTCACGGAATGGAACCCGCCCTTCCGCGGGCCGCGGCGACTCCACGTTGCCCCGGATGGCATGGTGTGGGTGCCGGGGTTTGGCTCGGGTGTGTTCGGCAAGTTCGATCCCAAGAGCGAGGAGTGGACGACTTACCCGCTGCCCGATTATCTCAACCAGATTCCCTACGCTCTCAACGTCGCTCCCGACGGTATGGTGTGGATCTGCGGTACCCACAATGACACTCTCTACCGGTTCAACCCGGAGACAGAATACCTCATCGAGTTTCCGCTCCCGTTCCGGGTGAGCTACACCCGTGAGATCGAGTTCGACAAGGATGGCAACGTGTGGACCAGCACGAGCGGGCCGGCACGGCACATGGAGAACGCCTGCGGCACCCTCATCAAGCTGGAGATTCCAGAGAATGCTGAGGAATCCGGTGGCATGAAGCTGACGCCGATCGAACTCACCCTGGAGGAGCAGGGCGTGCAGTCGCTCGTGGCGCGGCAGGAGGAGGCAAAGAAACTCGGCGCCCTCCTCGCCAAGATCGAGGCTCGCGCACTGCCCAGGGAGTATCATCACGAGCCTCATCAGGAATACGTCGATCGGATCATGGGAGGATTGAACGGCGACCAACGCGAGCGCGTGGGAGGTCTCTTCAATCAGCGACGCAAGGCCGAGGTGGGGATGGAAAATGCCGGCCACTCTTTTGTCCGGATTCTGGACTATGTTGCGAAGGGTGGCCGGAGCACGGAGATCCCCGCCGAGCCTGGCCCTGGGACACCGGTGCAGCCAAAGCCGGCTGGGAATTCGGACAAGGGGCGCGGAACGTCGCCCAGGGAGACGGAACCGGGCAAGGACATCGTCAAGGTGATCCAATCCGGGAAGCTCGACGAGGCTCCCTTCGATGCGGTGAAACTGGCTCTGACGGAGAAGGATCCCAAGGTTCGAGGAGCGGCTTTGTCAGCAGCCTTCGGGCGACTGGGTGGAGGAGTCGGCGGTATCGAGATTGATGCGGTGGTGGCGCGCATTGAGTCGATGACCGTGGCGCGGGACAAGGACTTTGCGATTAATGGGATGGCCCACGGCCTGGTTTCGAAAGATCCGGATGCCGCCTTGAAATGGGCCAATTCAATTTCAGATGAAGGATTTCGTAAGACTGTGGTGAAGAACGTGACCCGGCGGATTGATGGGCAGCCGTCCCGGCCCAAAAAGAGTATCCCATCAGGAGTTGCGCCAAAATCGATCGAGCAGAAGACCGGTATCCACCGGCTCGAAAACGAACGGCGCTCTCCCTTCGATGCCTTTATGTACGTGAATCGCATTCCCGACCACTCGGAAGAGGGAGAAGCCGCGGCTCAGTTCGCCGGTCGCGTCCTTGGGCGCCTCGCCAATCAGGAAGGACGAGTGCTGCTGAAGCTGCCCAACGGAATGAACCGCAGCGCCTACAACGGCTTCAAAACGTTCCTCAGCTCTGAACCATTCGCTGAGGCCTTCCAACTCTACTTCCGGAATGGAAAATGGTCCGCCGGAGAGCTCGAAGCGATGCTTCGAAGCAAGATGGCCAAGGTAAAAGACGGCGCACCCGAGGATGAGAGGCTCAAGATTTCTGAAGATGACCTGCCCGACTTGACTTCTTTTCTCGGGACCCTTTCAGGTGTCGGTGATGAAGCGTTTCGAAACCTCATTCTCCGCGCCCGGGTCGTAGATGTCACAGCGCCAGCCGATTCGAAGTCCACGCCGGCGAAGCCCGGTTCCATTTCAGGCTTCATTCGCTATGAAGGCACAGCACCGAAACGCAAACGGATCTTCATGGATGAGGCCAGTCAGAAACTACACGACTCGCCGCCTCTGGACGAAAGTCTGCTCGTCAACGCCGAGGGAGGTCTCGCCAACGTTTTTGTCTATGTGAAGAATGTCCCCGAAGGTAGCTATCCGGTGCCTTCCGAGCCCGCCATTGTGGATCAGCAGGGATCCATCTTCGAGCCACGTGTTCAGGGATTCAGGGTCGGCCAAACCGTGCAGATGAAAAACGGCGACCCGTTCATTCACAACGTGCGCTCTTTATCACGGGCCAACCCAATGTTCAATATCGTGCAGCCAGCCGGCACCCCCGACCGTGAGAAGATCTTTGAGAAGGCGGAAGGCCCCATCACGATCAAGTGCGACTTCCACCGCTGGATGACCGCTTATCTCTGGGCCATGGATCACCCCTTCTTCGCGGTAACGGATCGCGAGGGGCGCTTCTCGATCCCAGGCCTGCCAGCGGGCAAGTATACCCTCGCAGCATGGCACGAAGTGCTCGGGGAGCAGGAGATGAGAGTCACGGTGGGGAAGGGGCCCCCTCCTGCTGCTGGATTCACCTTTGGCCCGAGGAAGGAATGACACGTGCCTTTCGGACCATTCCCCGGATTTTGGCTCGCAGGGAAAACGCATCGCACTTTGCCGCGTCTAAAAGGAAATAACGTGAAGCCTATTCTCACATTTCTTTGCTTCCTGCTTCCGGTTTGTAGCGTTTTTGCGAAGGACAAACAGCCAAACGTGTTGATCCTGCTGGCTGATGACCTCGGATCAAAGGATCTCGGCTGTTATGGCGGGCCGGTAAAAACACCTGTTCTCGACGGCTTGGCGGCCAGGGGGGTCAGGTTCACCGACTTTCACGCTGGCGCGGCGATTTGCTCGCCATCACGGGCAACCCTCCTGACCGGGCGGCAACATCTCCGCACCGGGATTTACGGTGTCCTGCAGGATCACATGCACGACATGCATCTGCTGGAGCGTGAAGTAACGATCGCGGAAGTGCTGAAGGAGGCCGGATACGGAACGGCCCACTTCGGCAAGTGGCATGTCGGCATGACCTCCGGTAAACGGAAAAAACCTTCACTCCAGGATCACGGTTTTGACTACTGGTTTGGCTTGTCCAATGGCGCAAATCCCAGTCACAGGAATCCCACCAACTTTATGCGCAACGGCAAACCAGTGGGGCCGATGAAAGGTTATTCCTGCCAAATCGTCGTCAGTGATGCGATCAACTGGTTGGAAACCAAGGCAAATCCCGATCAGCCGTTCTTTATGAACATCTGGTTCAACGAACCGCACTCCAAGCTGGCGGCGCCCGACGAGATCACCTCGATCTACGGTGACCTCAAAGATGAAGGAGCTCTCTATTCCGCCACGGTCGACAACACCGATCGCGCCATTGGTCGCCTCGTTGCCAAGCTCAAGGAAACAGGCAAGTTGGACAACACGTTGATCATCTATTCCTCCGACCACGGGAGCTACCGAGCCGATCGCAATGGCGGCCTGAAAGGTAACAAGGGATCAAACTTTCAAGGCGGTTTGCGTTCGCCCGGCATCTTCTTCTGGCCCGATGGCGTTCGCGGCGACCGGATTGAAAGCACGCCATCGGGCGCGGTCGATCTGTTACCTACCATCTGCGGCTTGGCCGGCATTGATAAACCCAAAGGAGTGCATCTTGATGGTGCGGATCTGTCACCTTTGCTGATTGAGAAAGGGACGTTTACCCGCGCCCAACCGCTGCTCTGGCTCGCGCCGTCGTCCGGACATCTCGCCACCTTGCGGGAAGGCAATTACACGCTGATGGGTTACCGTGGTTACAGATTGCCTTCGAATCAGGCCAGAAAGAACGAATTGTTGCGGCAGATGGCCAAGTTGGCGGGCATTGACCCGTCGACGCCCAACCTGGGTTCCCGCGTCAGCAATACCACTTTCACCAGCCCTGAATACAGGCGACTGAAGAGCGAGTTCGTTCGTTTAAGGACCTTCCAGGAAGCGTGGATACCGACGATCAAGGCAGGCGGTTTCAGTGGATTCGCTCTGTACGACTTAAAGGCTGATCCGCTGCAAAAGAAGGACATTTCAAAGCAGCGCCCGAAAGTCACCGAAAAGCTCAAGAAGAAGTTATTGGGACTCTACCGCGACGTGCTTGAAGACGCTCCGGATTGGCCTGTTTCAGAAAAGGATGCGGTAAGTGTGCCAAGAGAGCCCCTGAAGGCTCTCGTCGAGGCATCCTGTATCGATTGCCATGATGCGGATACAAAGACCGTATTGAACTTCGACGACCTGAGTTTCGACCTGGCTGATGCGGATGCCTATGAAACGTGGGAAAAGGTGTTCGACATGATCGATTCGGGAGAGATGCCCCCGGAGAAGAAGCCGCGGCCTGATCCGAATCTCAAGAATGTCGCGTTAGAATCACTCGAGCGACACCTTCGCGACACCAGCCTGGCAAGGCAGAAACGCGCCGGCCGCACGCCGGCGAGGCGTCTAACGCGAGCCGAATACGAATACACGATGCACGATCTGCTCGGCATTGGCGGTGATCTCGCCTCGAAGCTGCCGCCGGAGAACACGTCCTCCACCTTCGATACGATCGCGGCGGACCAGGGCATTTCCCCGGTGCACGTCCGCAGCTATCTCGTGGCAGCGAACGCGGCGATCGATGAGGCGATCGAACTGGGAAGGAAACCCCGCATGGAACCACGGCTGATTGACTACCGGAACAACTTCTACTCGAGTATGTGGTTCGAGAGGGAGCTTCGGCGCGGTGGCAATACCGTGCTGCGAACCGATGACGCCTATGTGCTATTCGACAATCGAGCGCAACGCAGCCCCCACACGAACCAATCGAACAACATGGGCATCCGTTTTTCCGTTGCTGGCCGCTATCGCATTGTGGCGGAAGCCTACGCCTATCAGGCGAAAACCCCGGTGACCTTCTGCCTCTACCGGGCGAACGATCGCGCCGCGAAAAGGGAACTGATCGGCAGTTGGCAACTCGATCCAGGCAAGCCGCGGCGGGTCGAAGTGGAACAATATTTCAGGCCCGGGGACTTCTTCTTTGTCGCTCCCTCGGATCTCGACGCGACCCTGCAGGGGAGGGACGTCTTCAGCATTGGTGCGAAGGGCTATCCGGGCGAAGGAGTCGCGATTCGCCGTCTGACGCTGGAGGGACCTCTCGAAAAACAATGGCCGCCCGAGCGAACTCGCGATCTCCTCGGCGACGTGGAGTTCCGCGCGGGTAAAGATGGCAGATATGCGGTTCTCCTTCGTGATCAGCCGCTGGCGCGGGTGGCGGACGTGGTGAGCCGGATCGGGCCGCGTGCGTTCCGGCGCCCTCTCGAGAATAACGAACCCGGGAACTGGTCCGCGCTGGCCAAACCGGTGCTCGCGGAGGGGAGGAGTTTCGATGAGGCGCTCCGTGTCGTCCTGCGTGCCATGTTCAGTTCTCCGGAGTTTCTCTATCATCAGGCGGAGCCCGGCCGACTGAACGATTACGCGCTGGCGACACGCCTCTCTTATTTTCTATGGAAGAGCCTGCCAGACGATCAGCTCTTCCTTCTTGCCGCCGAAGGCAAGCTGAGTGATCAGGCCATCGTCGCCTCCGAGGTCGACCGCATGCTCGACGACGAGAAGTCGCAGCGATTTGTTGAAGACTTTCTCGATCAATGGCTTGAACTCGAAGGCATCGACGCCACAACCCCCGATGAGAAACTCTATCCCGAGTGGGACGATGTTTTACGGCAGGCCACCCTGGAGGAAACCCGCCGATTCTTCTCCGAATTGATCTGGGAGGACCGTGGCGTGCGGGAGTTCATCGACTCGGACTTTACCTTTCTGAATCGCCGTCTCGCCGAGCACTACGGTATTCCTGGTGTGGAGGGGCTCAAGTTCCGAAAGGTAAAGCTTCCTGCGAACAGTCCCCGAGGCGGTCTGCTCACTCAGGCGAGCATTCTCAAGGTCACCGCCAACGGCACCAATACCTCGCCCGTTCCGCGGGGGAGATTCGTCCTCGCAAATCTGCTCGGGACACCGCCGAGTCCACCTCCGCCGGGCGCGGGCGCCGTCGAGCCCGACACCCGGGGCACGACCACGATCCGCGAGGAACTCGCCGCGCACCGTAGCGTGGAAAGTTGTAACCGATGTCATCGTGAGATCGATCCGCCGGGATTCGCCCTGGAGAGTTTTAATCCCATTGGAGGTTTTCGGACGCGGTACCGATCCACCGGCAAGGGTGACAGGCCGACGACAAAGCTCTTCGGGCGGGCGGTCCGCGAATACCGGCTGGGGCCTCGGGTAGACGCTTCCGGAACGGCGGCGGGGGGAGAGAAGTTCGCAGGAATCCGGGACTTCAAGAGGCTTCTCCTGAAGAAGGAAGAACAAATCGCCGGGCATGTTCTCAATCAGTTGATCGCTTATGCCACCGGAGCCGAGATTCAGTTCGCCGATCGTGAGGAGCGTGATGGAATCCTCGAAGCGGCACGCCGCGATGGCTACGGACTGCGCGCGATGATCCATTCGGTGGTGCAGAGTGATATGTTTCGTAACAAGTAGTTTTCCGTATTTAACGATGCACTCGTCCACCTTGAACCGCCGCACTTTTCTCAAAGCCTCTGGTATCTCGCTGGCTCTGCCCTGGCTGGAAGGTTTCGGGAAATCCGCCGAGTCTCTTCCGAAGCGGGCACTCTTCATCTGCAATACGCTTGGGTTCTATTCGCCTTCGTTTTATCCCGCGAAGTCTGGTCCGAACTACGTGGCCTCAGAGTATCTCTCTCTGTTGCAGGAGCACCGCGATGATTTGACCGTTTTCTCCGGCTTGTCTCATCCCGACCAGGGTGGCGAACATCAGTGCGAGATGACCTGGTTGAGCGCGGCTCGCAATCCGGGGCGGGACGGGTTCCGAAACTCCATCTCGGTCGACCAGTTTGCGGCGAGGCAGCTCGGTTACGTGACCCGTTTTCCCTCGCTTTCGCTGAGCAGTGATTGGCCGATGAGTCAGGCCTACACCGAGAATGGGGTAATGATTCCAGCGATGGATCGACCTTCGGGTGTATTCACGAGATTGTTTCTGCAGGGGAACTCCAATGAGGTGGCCCGGGAAAAGAAGAAGCTGAGCGACGGACGCAGTATCCTTGATTCCCTCGGTGCCCAGCGGGGCCGGTTGCTGCGCAAGGCTTCGCCCGGCGATCGGGAGAGGCTCGACGCTTACTTCGAAGCCGTTCGCGAGGCCGAGCGCGATCTCTCGGAAGCCGGGGTATGGATCGATCGACCCAGACCGAAGGTCGATGCCTCGATTCCCGAGGACATCTCCGACAAGGCTGATCTTGTTGGTCGGATCGAACTGCTCTTTAAGCTCGTGCCGCTCATTATCCAGACAGATTCCTCCCGGGTCATCAGTATCGTCATCCAGAACAATCACGGAATTCCACGGGTGAATGGCGTGGCCTTGGAACACCACAACCTGTCCCACCATGGGCGTGACCCGGAGAAGATCGGGCAACTCATGAAGATCGAGCGGGCCATTCTCGGATGTTTCGATGGTCTGCTGCATCGCATGAAGGGGCAGCGTGAAGCGGGCGCAACGCTTCTCGATCACACCATGACGCTTCTCGGAAGTAATCTCGGGAATGCTGCCGCGCACGACCCCCGCAACAATCCCATTATTCTCGCCGGTGGGAAATTGAAGCATGGTGGTTACGTGGCGCACCGAAGGGATGAGAACACCCCTCTCTGCAACCTCTTCCTCCGGATGTTGCAGGAGATGGGGATGGAGACGGAGGTCTTCGCCACCAGTTCCTCATCCCTCGACTGGTAGGATAAAAGGTTTCCTTGCGGCACCGCATGGAATCCCTAGCCTGCAAGCCGAAGGCTCAGTTCGATCCTGCGGATTTATGAGGCCGTTCGATGTAGCCCTCCTCGTTCAAGCCAATCATTCCTACTAACCTAAGTAAACTTCATGAAAGCTGCCAAACAGATCACGATGCTCTCTCTCCTTGTCCTCATGAATTCGGCATGGGCGGAAGAAAAGGCTCCCAAGCCGGAGGATAAGCCGGGTTACGACAAGACGAAGGACGTCGGCACGAAGGCTCCGAAAGGCGCGGATATCCTCTTTGACGGGACCCAGAAATCAATCGATGCAAACTGGGAGATGTGGCCCAAAAAAGACATGAAGATCACGTGGTCGCTGGTGAAGAGCCCGACCGACGATGGAAAGGTTCTCATGACCAATGGAGGCAAGAGTTGGGGGACGCACGATCTGGTCACGAAAAAGAAATACAAGGACCTGGAAGGCCACGTGGACTTCGTCCTGTGTGGCAAACGTGGTGATGATTCGCTCGAGGGCTACTCGAACAGTGGCGTCTACCTCCATAACCGTTACGAGATCCAGATTGAATCACCGAAGGGGAAGGACACGAAGGATCCCTATAACTGGAAGATCGGGCCCCACGGGATTGCGGCGTTCTGCATGGAGCGTGTCCCGGACGTCAATGCCTGGCGACCCAATGGGGAGTGGCACTCCTTTCACTTTATCACGAAGGCGGCCCGCTGGGACGGTGACAAGTTGATCGAGCCCGCACGGGCCACGGTTTGGTGGAACGGAGTAAAGGTTCACGATGATATCCAGATCAAGAAGGCGAACGGAGGCATCAAGATCAGTCCCGCGCTCGGAGGTCTCAAGTTACAGGAACATGGACAGGACGTTCGCTACCGCAACGTCTGGGTAAGGGAGATGAAGTGAATGTGGAGGGAACGCTCCCGGCATTTGCCTGAACACAAGCGTCCTGCCGGTTTCCCGGGACAAGCGGAGGGCGCATCTGCATTTCCCCCTAGAATCTCCTGGAGGTGATCCAATGAGCAAGCAGCTGAGCGTTCGACTGGTATCACGAGGGTTGTTGAAGACAGGCGTTGCCCTTCTGCTGACCCACGCAATGTGGGCAAAGCCTCCGATTACGGATGGGGAGGCGGATCCGGTGATGTTGGATCTGGACCCCTACATGATTGAGGCGCTGCGGGATGCGCCCACGGCGCTGGAGGGTCGTTGGGGTTCGGCTGGCAGTATCGTCCAGCTAATGGAGCAGCCGGAGTTCCGGGCATTGGTCAAGAAGCACGAACTTCAATTGTTCAACGGGCCGATGATTGGGTGTGTTGGCCCGGATTCAGTGAAAATATGGGTTCGAACTGCCGGGCCGGCCTCCTTCCAGGTGATTTGTGGTTCGGTGAAATCGGATGTCGTAAAAACATCCGCGTCGTCAGATTACACGGGCGTGGCGATCCTGGAGGGGTTGAAGCCGTTCACCAGTTATGAGTATTCCGTTGCGGTGGACGGCAAGGCGATCAAGAAGGACCACTTCCGCTTCAGGACAGCTCCCCGGGCGGAACAGGATGCCAGGTTCTCGATCGCATTCGGTGCCTGTTCACGGTATGTGCCGAGACACGAGGGGATCTGGCGCGTGATGGCACGGCGGAGGCCGATGGCTTACCTGGGGCTTGGCGACAACGTCTATATTGACCAGACCCATCATCAAAATGTGCAGCGATTGCACTACTATCGGCGCATGCTGCGCCAGGAGTATCGCGAATTGATGGCGGGCTCAGCGCTTTATGCGGTGTGGGACGATCATGACATGGGGGCGAATGACTCGGAGGGGAGTTACGGATTGGAAACCAGTTGGAAGCGCCCGAATCTCAAGGTCTTCCGGCAAAACTGGAACAATCCGTTCTATGGCATTGAGCCTGAGGCACCGGGGACATACCACAATTTCAGGATCGGAGATGTGGAGGTCTTCATGACGGATGGTCGCTTTTATCGCCATGGCCCGAAGACTGCCCGGACCAAGTGGGCGGACAAGCCCATCACGATGCTTGGTGAGGTGCAAAAGAGCTGGCTTCTCGATTCACTCAGGAAGTCAACGGCCACGTTCAAGGTGCTGGCCTCCGGGACGATGTGGCATGCTGATGCTGACAAGGGAGGGGCGGATTCGTGGGCTGGTCCGAAGTCTCCTTTTCAGAGGGAGCGTGATGAGATATTCGACGTGATCGACAGGGAAAAGATCAGTGGCGTTGTGCTGATCTCCGGCGACCGGCATCGAACTGATATCTGGAAGACGGAGCGTGCGAAAGGGTATCCGTTGTACGAATTCCTCAGTGCCAAAGTGACCAATATACATAGTCATGGCGCGCGTAAGGAAGCGCTGTGGTCGTATTCAGAAAAGGATGTGCGCTTCTGGGGAGAGTTGGAATTCGATACGACACCGGCTGATCCAACGGTCACGTTCCGGGCAATCAATCATCTCGGAAGGGACCTTGTGGTCCTTACGCTGCCCCTCAGTGAATTGAGTCACGACGGGAGGGAAGCCAGTGCAGAGAATGGGCCGAGACTGGAAATACCCGGCCAGTCGGCGAAGTGAGCGGAGATGCGAGGGGAGTTGGCGACGTCTTTTTCAAGGGCGGGGTCGAGAGCAGGTCCAGCTAAGGACGTTCGAGCCAGGAGACGAAGGCAGGAGCCTGAAAGGCGCAACTGGGGATTCAGATCCATTCAGGAAAAACAAAGGCTATTCATGGTGAAGATGATTTCATACCCCTTCTTTTTCAGAAGCACATCCATTGAATGACTGCAAAGACGACTCGCCGCAAATTCCTGAAGTCTGCAACTGGTGCTTGTATCGGCATGCCCACCTTGATTCCGGCCAGCGCCCTGGGCCGGAATGGGAGCGTTGCTCCGAGTAACCGCATTGTCCTGGGCGGTGTCGGAGTGGGACGGCGCGGCCAGAAGGTTCTCGACGCTTTTCTCAAGCAGAAGGATGCTCAATTCGTTGCCGCCGCCGATCCCCAGAAGGATCGGCGCGAGGTCATCAAGCGTCAGGCCGACAGGTATTATGGGAGCAAGGATTGTGCCGTTTACGACGACATGTCTGGGGTTCTGGAACGAGACGACATTGATGCAGTCCTCGTTACCACTGGGGATCGCTGGCATGCGACGGCCTCGATTTACGCTGCCCGTGCGGGTAAGGATATCTATTGCGAAAAGCCCTGTGCAATGAACATCCAGGAGTGCCAGGAGCTGGATGACAACATCAAGAAGCACGAGAGAGTCTTTCAGGCAGGAACGCAGCGGCGCAGTGTTCCGAACTTCAGATTGGCGGCTGACCTGGCGCTAAAGGGGAAGCTCGGGCAGGTCAGAGAGGTGCACGCCGGCATCCTGCAATTGCAGAACTACCTCGCTCCGCTTCCGGCCCAGCCCGAACCGGACCCGGGGCTGATCAACTGGAATAAATGGCTTGGTCCGGCACCGAAGATTCCCTTCAACGCGGCCTACTGCCGGGGGCGTTGGCGTAATCATAAGGGGCTCTATTCTGCCTGGCGACTGCCAGAGTGGGGCTCTCATACAATCGACCTTTGTCAGTGGGCGGCCGATGCCGATGGAACCACGCCGATTGAATTTGAAGCCGCATCAGACACTCAGCTTCACGCCAAATACGCCAACGGAATCAAGCTGGTGATGCGACTCTCCTCCGGTAAAGGCGTGGGGAAGTGGATCAAAGGACTGGGAACCTGTCCCGTGCGCTTTGTAGGCGAGGAGGGCTGGGTGGAAGCCGGTGATCATCTTGGCATCGCGTCGAGTCACCCTGAGTTGCTCAAGGGCAGAATCAAAAGCCAGATTCGCGGCACCGATCCTCTCCTTCACGTCCGAAACTTTCTGGATTGTGTGAAGTCCCGCAATCAGCCTGTCTGTAACTCGACGGCCGTCCGGTATGGTCACATGGCCTGCTTTGCCGCCGCGATCAGCTGGAAGCTTGGACGGAAGGTCACTTTTGATCCGAAGAAAGAAAGCTTCGTCAACGACGCCGAGGCCAATGCCCTGCGTGGCTATCAACGCCGCGCGCCGTTCACGATATGAGCGATGCGGGGGCAGCGGGGCAGGCAGTCCCGGAGATGTCTCGTAGTTTATAAGCGCATATGATCAGCACAGAACCTAACGAACCCTTCCAATGATTTTTCGTCTGCCGACTTTTCTTCTCCTGTTGCTTTTGCCCCAGTCCTTGGTCAGCCAGGTGCACTATCATGAAAACGGACGCCCTTGGAAGCAGAGGGCGGGATCGGGGCCGGACGCCGAGGTGAAGGGCTGGTTCTACAACCTCGGCATTACCGGGATGCGGGCCGAACTCATTGCCAACGACCCGAAATTCCTGCTCGTCCGGCACGTCTTTAGCGGAAGTCCAGCGGCGGGCAAGGTCAGGGTGGGAGATCTCGTGGTGGGAGCCAACGGTCGTGCCTTCGAGACGCCACACCGCAATGGTTACGGAATGAAGGTGTTTGGGCCGGACGGGCCCCTGTTCGACTTCGCGGTTGCCCTGGAGGAGAGCCAGGGCAAGGAGCGAAACGGTCGACTGGACCTGAATCTCCAGCGGGAAAACAAGACTCTGAAGGTGACCCTGGATGTTGGCACTCAATACGGTACCTACGGGTCGAAATACCCGGCAGACTGTAGGAAGAGCGCCCGCCTTCTGGAAGGGCTCCTTGATTATCTCGTAAAGACCCAGCGAGACGACGGCTCCTGGGGGAGCCCCCCGCATGATACCTTTGCTCCCCTTGCCTTGCTGGCCAGCGGCAACCGGGAGCACGTCGGCCTGGTCAGGAAGAGCGCGAAGTTTCATGCCCGCACTACCAAGTCCAAGGATCGAAGCTGGCTTATCAACTGGCGCTACATGGCGGCCGCCATTGTCATGAGCGAATTCTACCTCGCAACCGGTGAGGAATGGGTGCTGCCGGAGCTCGAGGAGGTCTACGATTTCCTGGTTTCGAGCCAGTATGTGGACATGTCGCAGATCGACGAGAAATCCCGCAAAACCCACCCAGGGGCCGTCCCGAAGGACAAGATGGGTGCCCACGGTGGCTGGGGGCATAACCCCGGGTTTGAGGGTTATGGTCCGATCAGCATGCTCACCGGGCAGGGTGCGCTGGCCTTCGCCATGATGAAACACTGCGGTCTCAAGGTGGATCGTGAGCGTCACGACAAGGCCTACGATTTTCTTGTGCGATCTTCCGGTCGCAACGGCTACGTGTGGTATGCGGACCAGGCAGCTGGTCAGGACAAATGGGCTGACATGGGGCGCACCGGCGCGGCCGGTATCGCCAATGCGTTGAGTCCCTACAAGGACGACAAGTATCTTGAGAGGGCTCTTGCCCATGCCAAGGTGATCGGACGGCATCCGGAGAGTTTTCCCGATACCCACGGATCTCCGGTCATGGGGATGGCATACGCCGCCGCCGCCGCTCACTTCGATCCTGCGAGCTTCCGGCGCTTGATGGACAAGAACAAGTGGTGGTTTGTCCTGTCCCAGTGTCCGGACGGAACCTTCTATTACCAGCCGAACAGGGACAACGCGGGCTACGGCGCGGATTCCCGTCTCTCGGCCTCTGCGGTCACGGCCTTCATCCTGTCGCTCGAGAAAAGGAGTCTTCACCTGTCGGGGAAGAAGACCGAAAGGGAGAGGAGCCGATAGAACGAGGCCCCGATTTCTCGTTTGATCAAAAGATAGTGTATACCAGTTGGGGGACTTAGGGTATACAGTCAGGGGTCATAGGATCGCATGGGGCTTTTAATGCAGGGCAAATGTTCGAGAGCCGTCTTGGGCGGATTCTGCACTCTCGTCTCCGTGTTCCTGTCGTCGCCTTTTGCGCACCCGGCAGCCAGCGGAGAGGAGTCGGATGGGAGCGGGCTTGATCCGGTAGAGCTGGAAGAGAGAGCGAGCCGGGTTCTGGATTCCTACTGTGTATCGTGCCATGGACCTGATAAGCAGAAAGGCGGAATACGCTTCGACCTTCTGGAATCGAGCGATGCGGTAGACCGGCAGGCCCTGTTCGGACAGGTGGAGGAGGTCATGCACCTGGGGGAGATGCCTCCGGTGAAGGCCAAGCAGCCAAGTGGGCCCGAACGCAAGCTGCTTCAGAACTGGGTCACCAGCCAGCTCACGGGCAAGTCTGCACAAGCTCTGGCAGAGAAACTGAGGCGTTTTGAGTACGGCAATGCTGTTCCACATGACGATCTTTTCTCGGGCGAACATGCAGATCTTCCGGGCTCCACGCCCGACCGGCGCTGGTTAATCAGCGAGTTCATATTCAATGAGAAGATCAACCGGCTGCTCAATTATCATCCGACCCGGGATATTTACGGGGATGCCCGGCCTGTCCGCGGCGATAGCGGTATTCACTGGAGCCCCAAGACGGAACGCGGGAACAAGTTTCGACGGACAATTACGAACCCATTCCTTCTTCCGGAAAAGGTTGGGGTTCGCTACGGTGCACACCCGGGGCTGACTACCGGCCACCTCCTGACCATGATCGGGAACGCGAAGCGCGTTGCGGGGCATATGACGTCCGAGTCCATCATGAAGGAGCACTACCCGGGCATGCATGCACTCATGAAGGGCGAGCTGGAGCAGCGGGAGACCCTTCGCAGGCGCGAGGAGTTTCTCAGGACCTACCCCTTCATGGAGCGCCTGCTCAAGGAAATCTATGGCGCCCGGCATGAGAATCTGCTGCCGGATGTGGTAAGAAAGAAAATTCCCTATCCCGGTCCGCCGAGTCATTCCAAGAAGGGCGTCCGGAAGCGCCATGAGAACCTCGATTTTCTGGGCCGTTTTGACCAGGAGGATATCAGGGCGATCCTGCAGGGGATCAGCGCCTACAAACGGACGGCTTTCGTGGTCGAGGAACTCACAGCCAAGTCGGAGGAAGACCTCCGCGGTAATCCTGTCTGGGCGCCCTACAGTGATGCGAATCGTGCCGAGTATGACGAGATCATCCGGCAATGTGAGAACGAATGGTGGAGAGAGGGCGTGAGCGACCACCGCATAGAGAACCGCATCACGACCATGAAACTTTTTTATGACACATGGGACATGAACCGGCTCTATCAGCACGTGAAGAACGGTAAATTTCGAAGGCCTGAATACAAACAACTCAGTGCCTCCGAGATGGCAGTCCTGACCGCTACAATAAGGGCTCACCGCAGGAAGGGAGATCGCTACAATGAAATCATTGAAAAATGCCTGGAGGACTGGAGAGCCTCCCAGAGTCGAGACATTGCAGAAGGTGGTGGAAAGAGCGAATTGATGGTAGAGAAGATGATCTCGGAACTCTACGGAGTGATTCTCGAGCGGCCCCCGACCAGGGCCGAGTTGAGCGAGGATGTCCGGCAGTTCGACTTCTACAGAGGGAGGGTGGGAATCCAGAAGGCGATTGCGAAGCTCGTCGAGTCGCTGGTTCTAAGCTCCGAATTCGCCTACCGCGAGGAGTTTGGGCAAGGGCCAGAGGATGAAGCCGGTCGACGGATGATGTCTCCGCGGAATGCGAGCTACGCATTAGCTTACGCGCTGACCGATTCGGGGCCTGATGCAGGACTCGTGCAGGCCGTGAAAGGGGCTCGGCTGAATACGAGGCAGGACTATGAACGGGAGATTCGCCGAATGCTGGGTCGCCGGGACCAGTGGTGTATTGTTGACGAGAATGTCCAGGCTGCGAACCTTAATGCGAGCGTGACCAATCAGCCGATCCGGAAGCTGCGTTTTTTCCGGGAGTTCTTTGGCTACCCCAAGGCGCAGGACGTTTTCAAGGATGATTCACGATTTGGTGCGGGACGTCATGAGCAGGCGGTCAGCCGTCTGATTGATGAGGCGGACATGCTGGTTGAGTATATCCTCGAGCGGGACGATGAGGTTTTCGAGGAGCTGCTGACAACGGACCGTTTCTTCATTTATCACTCGGGAGACGACACCGTCATGAAGGCCGGTTCTGACCAGTTGAAGAAGGTCTATCGCCACTTCAGGAAGTTGGACTGGGCTCAATGGGCGCCGGAAGACATCGCTCCGCACCGTGAATTCCTGCTCACAATCTGGGAGTTCCAAAAGACCCGCGAGAAGGACAACAAGTCCCTGCTGACCACGCTCAAGAGAATCATGCCGGCTCTCGAACGACATTTCAGCCAGGGCCAGGCCAACGGAATGCCTTACATGAAAATGTCCATGGGATTCTGGCACGGGGGTAACGTTGTAGGGCGTACTGGCCAGCAGATGCGTGGTGAACAGGTTACTTCCTACTGGAATATTGACTGGAAGACATGGGACTATCCGGCGAGCCAGCCTGCTGTTGTCCCTAATCGGAAGGGCCTGCTGACTCATCCGGCCTGGCTCATCGCACACGCGCAGAACCTTGAGACCGACCCAATTCACCGGGGCAAGTGGGTTCGAGAAAAGCTTCTGGCGGGTACAATTCCAGATGTGCCGATCACCGTGGATGCGGTGATTCCCCCGGACCACCACAAGACCCTCCGTCAGCGAATGGAGATCAGAACGGGCGAAACATACTGCTGGAGGTGTCACCAGAAGATGGATCCACTTGGCTTCCCGTTTGAGAATTTTGATGACTTCGGCCGGTTTCGCACCGAGGAGAGCCTTGAACACCCGGACAACCTGCTCGAGGAGGCTAGGCGCGGGGAAACCAATGAATTCGGAGCCTCTCTTCCGGCATACAAGACACTGCCAGTGGATGCGCGGGGTCTACTTGAAGGAACGGGGGATCCCGCACTGGATGGCGCTGTAGCAGACGCCTTCGATCTGATCGAGCGTCTCGCACGATCGGATCGGGCCAGGCAGTCCATCATCCGGCATGCCTTCCGCTTCTTTCTTGGGCGCAATGAAACACTTTCGGATTCCAGGACGTTGATGGATGCGGAGAAGGCCTACCTTGATCATAATGGCAGTTTTGATGAATTAATTGTCTCTCTGCTTACATCTGACTCCTTCATTTACCGGAAAAAAACAGCAGAGAATTAGTGATGCATGTTAATCGACGAGAACTCCTGAAGAGAACCGTTCTGGGGAGCGCAAGCCTTGCCCTCAGCCCGTCTTTCAATCACCTGCTCGGTGCGCAGGTAGAGGATGGGGCTGGAATTCCTCATCGATTTGTTTTTATACGCAAGTCCAATGGCAATCTACCCTCCCAGTTCGGTCTCCCGTCGTTCTCCGGGCAGGAGCTGCGGAGGCATGAGGAGAAGGAGGCGTTCGAGGTAAGCCTGGACAGGCATGAACTGCCTGACTGGCTGAAGGGGCTGGATGCGCACAAGGATAACATGACGATGTTGCACGGCATCTCGATGTCGGTCAGCGGAGGAGGGCATTATTCCTATTCGGGGTGCATGGGCGCCTACAAGGCAGGGAGGGATATCCTCAGTAACATCAAATGGGCAACGGTGGACTTCGAGCTGGCCCGGCTTTTTCCCTCTCCCTTTGGACATGTGGAGATGTCACTGGCGGTCCCGCACGGGAGGGAACACCGGACCGGCATCGTGTCGGGATATTCGGCGCCCGCAGCCAAGCAGCGAAATTACTGCTATGCCGATCCCATGACGGCCTATCAGGAGTTGTTCAAGTCTGTCATCAATACGGATGAGGCGTCTTCCGACAACGCGTTGCTCGACTACCTTCACGGGAAGGAGAAACGAAAGCTGAAGGGGCTTGATGGTGATGAGCGTCTCAAGATCAGCGATCAGGTGGATTCCCTCCAGTCGATCCGGGACCGGAACACGCAGGTCCGTGCGCTCGGAGAACGAATCAGAGATTTCCTGCCCGCAATCGATGCCGTCCATGGGGATGGAGGTGCCGATGCCACCCTGCCGCAAAAGCAGGCCGCTTTCACGGATGTCATTGTAGGAGCTCTTGCTTCGGGTCTTACCAATGTCGTGACTTTTACCATCGATGATCTCGGAACAGACATCACCTCGCTTCCCGAGAACGTGCAGAAGACAAGTATTCACCAGATCGGGCACGGGGGACAGATCTCAGGGGCCACCCGCATGAGGGATGCAATCAAGACCCACCATATGAAGCAGGTCGCCACGCTTGTGAACCGCTTTAAGGGCATACCGGAAGGCGCCGGAACCATGTTCGACAACACCACGATCATCTACATGCCGGAGACAGGAGCGGGGCACCACGGGCCTGACACGGAAGCCCCCATGATTCTTCTGACGGGGAGGAACTCCAAGCTCGATCTTGCGGGCCGATACATCCGGTTGCCCTTTCATGCGGAGCCTGGGCATAAAACGTTGAGTAACTGGTATACCACCCTGCTCAATGCCTACGGCAATCCTGTTGAGCATTACGGAGACCTCGATCTTGTCATGCAGCGAAAGCGCCTGGAGCAGCGGGGAGCAATCAAGCGGTTCCTCGTCTGAGGAATACATTCGCAGACCAATGGGGTGGGCGGGATTTCTTATCGGCCTGCGCACGGAAAGCGGGTTGGTGGCAGCTGCCATTATGGGCTTGTTCAAGCGGGTGGAAGTGCGCATGTAGTCCGGGGAATCATGTCGATTTACCTCCCTCCCTTGAGCCGCCGTGGCTTTCTTCAGGTTTCCGCGAGTGCAGCGGTATCAACGTTTTCGGTGTCGCATGCCGGAGTGCAAAAAAGGCATCCAATGGACCCGCACCGTTTCGCGTTTGTCTCTGATACACATATCATGGAAGACCCGTCCGCGATGGCCCGCGGAATCAACATGGCGAGTCATCTGCGCAGGGTGGTAGAGGAAATTGCTGAGGAAGAGTTACAACCTGCGGGGGTGATCATCAACGGGGACCTCGTGACAGACGGCTCTCCTCCCACCCCGGGTGCTTATCGGATGCTTGCGCGGCTTATCGATCCGCTCCGCAGGCGAGGTCTCCCGCTTCATCTTACCATGGGAAACTGTGATCGGAGGGATCTCTTTGTAAAAACACTCGAGGAATTTCGGCCGGCGGCACCTCCCGTAGATGGTCGCCTCGTTGCGGTGTTGAAAGCAATACGCGCGAATTTCTTTTTTCTCGATTCACTCCACAATGCCGAACGAACGATCACGAAGGGGAGTCTTGGGCAAGCCCAGCTGAAGTGGTTAGCGCAAGCGCTGGATGAGAATCGTGGCAAACCGGCGATCGTGGTCGCTCACCACCATGTCAACCGGCCGGAAGGGAGAGGAAGGACCTGGCGTGAAGGAGGACTGATCGATGGGCAGCAGTTTCTTGAGGTTCTGGGGCCCCGGAACCAGGTAAAGGCATTTGTCTTCGGGCATACGCATCATTTAGATCACGAAACTCTCGATGGAATTCACCTGGTCAGCCTTCCGACGACCGCTTACATATTTGACCCGGCCGAGCCGTCTGGGTGGCTGGATGGGCAGCTTGAGGAGGACGGAATGGTGATGCGGCTTCGTGCACTCGATCGAAAGCACCCGAGACAGGGGGAAGAGCTGAAACTCAGGTGGCGCTGAATCTTCGGCCGTTCTGATTGCGTCATGGCTTCCGTCAGGGTGAACGGGGTGGGGAGGCGCCAAGGGCTACGATGGGGATCGAGAAGCGAATTCTCAGGCCTGCGCGAGAGGGGCCTCCGGGGTTGATCCCGTTTGCCTGATGGGAGCTGAAGAAGGGAGTGCCCGGCTTCGGGAAGGGGCTGCAGTTTTCAGGAAGGAAGGCGAGGGGGCTCCGATGCTTGATGCAATGCTGTTTCTGGACCACAATTCGTCATGAAGAAGGGCTCTTTTGTGTTCTGCTGCCTTGCCTTGACGGTCACGGCGGGCACTAGCGAAACAAGGGTTGATTTTAACAGGGATATTCGGCCGATCCTGTCGGCAAACTGTTTTTCCTGCCACGGTCCCGACGAGAAAGCGCGTAAGGGGAAACTTCGTCTCGACACTGCTGAGGGTGCAAGGAAGGCGCTAGGATCGGCAGATGAAAGCGAGCTTCTCTACAGGATTGAAACGGACGATGGGGAGGACCTGATGCCTCCGGAGGATACCGGACACGTCCTCACTGATAGCCAAAAGGGTTTGCTGCGCGAGTGGGTCGCGGAGGGAGGGAAATATGATGTCCATTGGGCATTCGTAAAACCCGAGAAAACGCAAATCCCCAAGGGCGTTCATGCTGTTGATCATTTTGTCAGGGCCCGGTTGTCCGACAAGGGCCTCACGCCTGCGAAAGCGGCGGATCGTTACGCTTTGATCCGGCGTGTTTCGCTTGATCTTACCGGGTTGCCTCCGAGTGTGGAGGAAGCCGATGCCTTTTTGCAGAGCGGTGACTATCAGGCGGTCGTCGAGAGATTGCTGGGGAGCTCGGACTTTGGCGAGCACTGGGCGCGGATGTGGTTGGACCTCGCGCGTTACGCGGACACGAAAGGCTACGAGAAGGACAGGCATCGTGACATGTGGCGTTATCGCGACTGGGTGATCGAGGCATTGAACCGGGATCTGCCCTTTGACCAGTTCACGACCGAGCAATTGGCTGGTGACTTGCTCTCGGAGCCGACGATGGAACAGATTCTCGCTACGGCTTTCCACCGCAATACGATGGAGAACGACGAGGGCGGTACTGACAACGAGGAATTCCGGGTCGCCGCGGTAAAGGATCGTGTCGACACGACGATGCAGGTCTGGATGGGGCTGACGATGGGGTGCGCAAAATGCCACGCCCACAAGTACGATCCCATTGGCATCGGGGATTACTACGCCGTTTACGCCTTCTTTAACCAGACCGCTGATGCGGACAACAATCAGCCCCTGATGTCGGCGCCGTCTGCAGGGCAGCGCGAGCAGGCTGCGAGGGCCGAGGCAGAGATTGAATCTCTCGAAGAGCTGCTGAGGGTAAAACCGGAAAATTATGCGGTAGAGTTCTCAAGATGGAAATCCCGTTTTGAAACGAATCCCCTCTGGGTCCCCTTTCGGCTGGTTGCCATGGGGTCGGAAAAGGGTGTGACCCTGAAGCAGGCAGAGGATGGCACGCTCAGCGTGGCCTCCGAAAATCCCGCAAAGGATACGTGGACGCTGACTCTCGCGGTGCCGGAGGGAGAGCCGGTGACGGCTCTCAGGATCGATTCCCTTCCGAAAAGGGCAGGTGGCAGATGGCCTGACAAGAACGTGGCCCTGAGGGAATTGAAGGCTGAGCTGGTCCTGCCCGACGGGGACGCACGCGTGATCAGACTGGCCAACCCCAGGGCTGATTTTTCACAGCAGGGGTGGGAGGTTACCAAGGCCGTCGATGGCAGGCTCGAGGCAGGCTGGGCCTTTTCGCCGAAAGCCGCAGAGCCGCATGCGGCGGTATTCGATATCGTTGGAGGTGCTTCGGGAGGTCAATTGCGTTTGACCCTCGAGATGGAATACGGACAGGGGCTGCTCTTTGAATCGTTTCGGGTGTCGGGAAGCACCCATCCTGCGAAATGGCTCTCACCCGATCTCAACCCGGCTGCCGGCTTGGAGCGCGTGTTTTTGGAGCAGGAGTTTGGGCCAACCCGGGATCTTCGCTCCAGACTGGTGGAGGCGCGACAACGGCTCAAAGCCGCCCAGACAGGGGTTTCCAAGATCCCGATCATGCGGGAGCTCACCGGGGATAAGCGGCGTCAAACGCGTATTCACAATCGTGGCAGTTTTCTCGATCAGGGGGAGGTGGTTGAAGCTCGATTGCCGAAGGTCTTCGGCCAGTTGCCGGAGGGCGCGCCGGCAAGCCGCCTCGGGCTTGCACAGTGGTTGACCGATCCAGGGAACCCGCTCACTGCCCGCGTCATGGTGAATCGTGTCTGGGCCCGCCTCTTCGGTGTCGGGATTGTGGAAACGGAGGAAGATTTTGGCTCGCAGGGGACCGTGCCGAGTCATCCTGAATTGCTCGACTGGCTCGCAGTTGATTATCGTGAGAACGGCTGGTCGCTCAAACAGTTGCTGAAGAGGATTGTCGTATCCGAAACCTATCGTCAGAGTTCGGTGGTAACTCGGGATGGCCATCAGGCTGACCCCCGGAATCGCCTCCTTGGTCGCGGTCCGCGCTTCCGGCTTTCCGCTGAAACGGTTCGTGACCAGGCCCTTGCAGCCTCGGGTTTGCTTACACGGAAGCTCGGCGGTCCGTCCGTCATGCCGCCGCAACCTGCAGGGGTCTGGAAGTCAACCTACAGCGGTGAGAAGTGGAAGAATGCAGAGGGCACCGACCGTTATCGGCGCGGTCTCTACACGTATTTGAAGCGGACGAGTCCCCATCCTGCGATGCTCACTTTTGATTCCGGAAGCGGGGAGGTCTGTCAGATACGGCGAGTCCGCACGAATACCCCCCTGCAGGCTCTAGTAACCCTGAATGATCCTGCGTTTGTCGAGGCGGCCGGAGCCCTCTCGAAGCGCATGAAGAGCCTCGCTCACGGTTTTCGGCTGGTCCTCACACGCCCACCCACAGACCGAGAGCAGGCTCGGCTCAGGGAGCTTTATGCTGAGCTTGAAGCGCACTACGCGAATGACCCCGAATCGGCCGGGCAGCTTCTGGAGTCGGCCCGACTGAAGGAGGGTGATGCCGCGATGGTAGCGGTTGCCAGTGTTCTCCTGAACCTTGACGAAACCCTGATGAAGCCATGACTCCTGCAGAAAGGGCGTCTTGTCCGTGCTATCGGGCAGTTGGGTGCCGGATTGAGCCCCGCATGCCTGGCGACCGTCGCGGAGGCTCCCTCCGACGGGTTTTCAAAGACCTTTCCTGAGATTCCCTAGACGAACAGAATACGTTCCAATGACCCCCCTTAGCTCAATCGAGACGATCCCATGAACCTTCCAACTGAGCAGCTCCGCGCCTACACACGCCGTCACTTTTTTGGGAATGCCGGCCTCGGGTTCGGTGCTATTGCACTTCAGCAGCTATTGGCTTCTGATAAGACCAAACCCGGTTTCCGAATCCCGGGAAAAGCAAAGTCGATCATTTATCTCCACATGGCGGGCTCTCCGTCGCAGATCGACCTGTTCGAGAACAAGCCTGCACTCACGAGGTTTCACGGTAAGGAGTGTCCCCAGGAGTATCTGGAAGGCAAGCGCTTCGCGTTCATCAGGGGCACGCCGAAGATGATGGGTCCGGTTTTCGACTATGCCCAGCAAGGGGACAGTGGGCAGTGGGTCAGCGAGTTGCTTCCCGGCCTGAGCTCGGTTATCGATGATGTATGCGTGATTCGCTCGATGCATACCGAGCAATTCAACCACTCGCCTGCGCAGTTGCTGCTGCACACCGGGAACTCCCTCCTCGGGAATCCCTCGATGGGGTCGTGGGTGACCTATGGATTGGGAACGGAAAATGAGGATCTGCCGGGGTTCATGGTTCTGGCATCCGGAGGAAAAACGCCAAGTGCGGGGAAGTCGCTTTGGGGATCGGGCTTCCTGCCGACGGTTTACCAAGGCGTGCAGTGCCGGACTGACGGCGGCGACCCGATTCTGTATTTGTCAGACCCGAAAGGCATGAGCCGCGAAGCCCGCCGGAAGACTCTGGACGCTCTCAATGACTTGAATGAGATCCAGCATGAAGAGATCGGGGATCCGGAAACGTTGACGCGGATTTCTCAATTTGAGTTGGCTTTCCGGATGCAGGTCTCGGTGCCCGAGGTGATGAATATCGCCAAAGAACCCTCCCACATCCTTGATCTCTACGGGGCCAAGCCGGGGCACATCTCCGAGGCCGAGTCCGCTGCCGACCCCCGCCGGTTGTACAAGGGTAACGACCCCACCTTTGCTAACAACTGCCTGCTCGCCCGGCGATTGGTCGAGAACGGGGTGCGCTTTGTCCAGTTATATGACTGGGGTTGGGATCACCATGGGTCGTCGCTGGGAGAATCGATCGATGAAACCCTGCCCATCAAATGCCAGCAGATCGATAAGGCGATCGCTGGTTTGATCACGGATTTGAAGCAGCGTGGACTGTTCGACGAGACGCTGATTGTCTGGGGCGGTGAATTCGGACGCACGCCGATGATGCAGAACAACGTTCGCAATGAGTTGAAAAAGGGATTCTACGGTCGAGATCATCACCCACATGCTTTCACGATGTGGATGGCTGGTGCTGGGATCAAACCGGGTGCCTACGGGGCGACCGACGATATTGGATACTATATCGGGGAGGACCCGGTGGGTATTCGTGACCTGCAGGCGACTATCCTGCAGTTGTCAGGACTGGATCCTCATCGCTTCAGCTTCCCTTACCAGGGGTTGAACCAACGGTTGATCGGCCCGACTGAGGAAGGCAAGGTTGTCTCCGGAGTGCTGGCCTGAAGTCGGGCTCCGATGCCCCGGGGAGTGGCGGCCTGTCCAAGGACGCATTAAACGGGCCGCTAAGTGCAGATCGAACCCGGCCGGCATGTTCTCGGGTCCTGACCTCGGCAGCGCCTGCCTGCTCGCCATCATTGTGCTCCTGCTAACGGAAACCCTTTTGGCCGGTTCTGCAGGACGGCCTTTTCTCCGTGATCCTGAATTCGCTCTGCCCCAAATCCGCAGGACGGGGCATGGCGAGCAGACTGCCGATCGAGGGTCCTTGGCAGGTTCCGCCGATTGAAGTCCCAGCGGGCCCGAATCGGCTCACCCTTGCGTGGAAGAGGTTCCAGGGAGCAGGCAGGACCACAACTTCGATCCGCATTAATCCACACGAAGGAATGGTGGAGGCGAGGGGAGTCGAACCCCTGTCCTGAAAACCTTTCGCGCAAGCGTCTACATGTTTAGCGGCCAGTTGGTGGTTCGGGATCCAGACCTCTGTCCGCCAGTTCTAGTTCCCTAGAGACCTGTTTAATCTCGCAAGCGGACCCGGTCACCCGGCCCTCTTGCCAGCCTGCTGGTGGTCGCGGATTGTCGTAGCAGGCGTTCGACAGTCCACGTCGCTGTCAATTAAGCAGCGAGTGCAAGCTCGTTGGAGTCTGCAATTATTTGTTTTGATCGGCTTTTTAGGAGGCCAACCGATCAACCTCCACATGCAGCCTGCGTTTCCGACCTCCAGTCGAAACCGTGGCGCCCCCGTATCCGAGGTGTGCAGTAGATTAGAGGCAAGCAACTCGGTTTTCAAGCCTCAGGAGCGGGTTTCTCCGGCGAAGGATCTGAACCCAAGTTGGCGGGGCTCCCCATGGTCAGGGTCCCCTGACCGAGTTGCGGATTCCGCGGGTTCCCGGAGGTTTGCAATAGGCAGGCCCGCCTGCTTCCTCCTCGAATACCCGGACGGCCTGATAGGCCACTGTATTCGTCCTGCAAACCACCGCTCCGGAGGCTTCCAGCTAGTCCATACATGGGCATTCTTTCGTGTCATGGCCTCTTCAGTTACGTTCTTGTGCTCCGATTTCGAATTCCTGAGGCTAAAAGGGAATAGTGTGAAACCGGTGGAAGCGGACGATGTTCCAAGAGGCTTGGTTCTGGTTCATAAAAGACAAAGCGGTCAAAGTTTATGAAGCCTTATCAGGGAGTAATCTGGAGAAGCAGAGCATTATCATTCCTCCTGGTGACCAGTATTGGTAGCCCATGGACCTATGGCCAGTTCACGCATTGGCATAATGCGGAAAACCCACCTGTAACGACCGGCAATCTCTGGTCCGACCCAAGTAACTGGAAGAATGATGCTGTCCCGGGAACAGGTGCTTATGATGCCTTCAGAATTGAGCAATACCCCGCTGATGCGGCGGGGACTGGTGAGATCATCATGGATTTCGATTACAGCGCCTTGGACCCAATCCGGGTCGCTCAGTTTTTTGGTGGGGAAAGGGTGCTGATCCAGAACCATTTCAAGGCTTCCGCTGGAGGGGTGGGAGAGGAGGGGATCGTCTTCCTCAATGGCGGGAATAACCCCAATGGGGCCTATCTCCGAGTCGGATCAACAGGGTCGATCGAAGCTGATATTGTTGCGATGTCTCCCAATGACAGAGGAAAGCCCACTATCGAATTTGCAGGGGGAAGCTGGGTTGGCGGGAATTACAGGAACTGGAATACAGGTCAGCAAACATGGGGGAGACAGGATGTCATCTTCTCATCAAAGGACGGTTCGATCACTCCGGGGTCGATCAGCACCTGGAGCAATCGCGCCGATATGAAGTTCATATTCAACCTCGCTGCCGAGGGAGTCACTCCCGTTATCCTGACCGAGGCCGACCCCCTGCGTTTCACCGGGCCTTCCGAGGGAACGAGGCCGTTCGGTCTCGTGATTGACATGACTGATTATGCAGGTGCCGCTTCGAGTATCCCCCTGTTCATCTTCCAGAATCCGGATGAGGACCGTCTTTTCGAGGAAGACAATATTACCATTTCGGGTGCGCCCGCGGATTGGGAGGAGGTTGAAGTGGTTCAGAATGACAGTGGAGTAGTGCTCCAGAAGGTTGGGGATGCCGATGGGGATGGGCTGCCGGACTCGTGGGAGCAGGCCGTGATTGACGCAGACCCGGGTGATGGGGTTGCAGGCCTTGAAGACGTAGATCCTGACGGTAATCTCGATGGGGACGCCCTGAGCAATCGCGAAGAGTTCGAGGCCGGTTCCGATCCGCTCGACGAGGATACCGACAACGATGCTTCCAGAGACGACGAAGAGATCGCCAATGGGACTGGTGTTCTCGATCGTGATAGTGACGATGACGGACTTCTTGACGGGCATGAGACGAATACCGGCCTGTTCAATGGTGACACCGATACGGGCACCGATCCCCTTAACCCCAATTCTGATGGAGATTTACTCCCTGATGGCTTGGAGGTGAGGAATGGCTCCGATCCGACGGACCCGAATGACCCCGGTGCGGGCAAAGCGGTGGAGATCGATACCGTTGTTATCGGAAGTCCGGGAAATCCAGCCGACGGGGCCGGGTTCGGTCAGGTTGACTATGAATATGCGATCGGCACCTTCGAAATTACGGTTGGGCAGTACCTCGTCTTCCTCAATGCAGTTGCAGCCGAGGATACCCACGGGTTGTGGCATCCGGAAATGGACCGGGCTGCCGGCGGCGATGCGGTCTTTGGTCCGGATATCAGGAGGAGCGGTCAGTCCGGAAGTTACGCCTACAGTGCAGGCAGGCCCGCGCAATTGAACCGGCCCATGCGGAGCGGCGTCGATTACGGAAATGCGATGCGGTTCTGCAATTGGCTTCACAATGGTCAGCCGTCCGGAGCGCAGGACGCATCTACCACTGAAGAGGGGGCCTACCTTCTCAATGGAGCGACCTCCAACGCAGATCTTGCGAACGCACTCAAAACCCGTCTGGAGGGTTGGCGATATGCACTGCCCACCATCGATGAGTGGTACAAGGCGGCCTACCACAATCCGGAGGATGACAGTTATTTCGATTTCCCCACGGGCAGCAACTCCCAGCCGGGGTATGTTAATGATTCAGGAAGCCTTTCTGGAAGCGGGGACCCTTTCGCTGAAGGGGGGGCGGACCCGGGAAACTATGCGACGTGGCAGGGAGACGGAGGCACGAGGGGAATTGGGCCCTCGGAATACGCTACCGAGGCCGGCGAGTGGGAAAACTCGGCGAGCCCGTGGGGCACCTTCGATCAGATGGGCAACGTGGACGAGATGATCGAGACCATAAACGAGGGTCATGGCGCGACGCGGCCCTACCTCGTTGGTTCCAATGCTGAGCATCCCTCTAATGCCTCTGCGGGGAGACGATCCAATGTAGAAGGAGGATCATGGAATCCTACTGATCATGGGCGGTTCATCGGTTTTAGAATCGTCTCGGCCAACCTTGCTGCTGAGCGCGGGATCGACCTCAGGGTGGACCGGGACCCCTCGGGGCGGAGCCTCATTCTTACCTGGAACAGTCAGGAGGGAATGCTCTACAACCTGCTCAGTGATCCCAGCCTGAAGAACGAGCCTGCCAAATGGGCAACTTGGGGCGGGAATGAGAATATGCCCGCTGACAAGGACGGGGAGAATAGCCTGACAATTCCGCTCCCGACACCTCTGGATGCAGTTCGCTTCTTTGTGATATCGGAGTTTCCAGCTCCCCCTCTTTTCGTGGAGAACTTCGATTCTGCCGGTCTGCCTGCAGGGTGGGCTGCGGTGGACAATGGGGCCGGAACAAACTGGCAGGTCGGGGATGTATCGGGGCTGCCGAACCTGGTTGAGGGCAACGGCACTAACGCGGCTGGGACAAACCTTGCTGAGGTATACACTGCGGATGCAAGTGCAACGCTGACCTCTCCCGGGATTGCGATTCCGCCCGAGGGGGCGGTGTTGACATTCCGGATTTACATGGACAACGATCTTGGAGACCCCGGGGCTGTCCGACTCCTTGATGCGGACAACGGTGATGCCGAGATCGTGGGAGGGGCCTTCCCAGTGACCGGAATAGAGGGTATTGAGGATGGGTGGAGCGACCGTTCTTACTCTTTACCCGCCACGGCCTCCGGAAAAAGTATCAGGATACAGTTCGAATTTCTCAGCGATGGCGACCCCCAGACGTATTATGGGATGGCCATTGACGATGTAACCATCGGGAACCCGTAGTTGTTCTCACGGGAGCAACCGGTTTCATGAGGAATGGGATCCGGGATCCAGTCCCGACACGTCGAGTGGCTGAGCTCGATCATCGCTGCCAGCAAGGCGCACTAAGGTTGTTGGTATCGGAGAGAATTCCCTGCCTCTCATGGGAAGTCCCTTCATCGTGTCACCGGGTTTTGTGATCCACGATATTGTTTCAGTCAGGAGTTTGTTGTCTAATGGCGCTGAACGATCAAAGGCACTGGCTTTCCAGAGATGCTGAACATTTACGGCCAACAACACGGAGGATTCTGTGACCGGCAGTCACGGAGGAATTTCATCAAGGTGGGCGCGCTCGGGTTGGGCGGATTAAGTCTTCCGCAGCTGCTTCGAGCGGAACAGGAGTCGGAGAAGGGGAGTTCGGAGAAAGCCATCATCATGATCTATCTGCCGGGGGGACCTCCTCACCAGGACATGTATGACCTTAAGGTGGACGCTCCAGCCAATATCCGGGGGGAGTTTTCCCCGATCTCGACCAATGTGCCGGGCATTCGCATCTGTGAGCACCTCCCGCGCATGGCCTCGATGGCGGACAAACTTGTCTTCGTGAACTCGCTGGTCGGGTCGATCGGGCAGCACGCCTCCTTCCAGTGCACGACGGGGCGGAGCAACAACAACCAGCCGGCGGGAGGGTGGCCCGAGCTTGGAACGGTGATTTCGCGGCTGCAGGGCGGTGAGAAGCAGACGGTGCCGAACTATGTCAATCTGTCCCCGAAGATGAAGCATACCCCTTACAACTTCGGGAAGAACAGTTTCGTGGGAGTGGGGCACAGGGCCTTCATGCCGTCAGGGCAAACCAAGTCAGACATGACGCTTCAGGGTATCAGCATGGAACGCCTGGAGGACCGGCGGGCCCTGCTCAGGAGCTTTGACGGCTTTCGGCGTGGTGTGGATGGGAGCGGCATGATGGAAGGCCTTGATGCCTTTCAGGAGGAGGCTTTCGATCTGTTGACGTCGAGCCGTCTCTTGGATGCCCTGGATCTCAGCAAGGAGGATCCGAAGGTGCGGGAGCGCTATGGGAAGGGAACCAGCAAGGTGCAGGGAGACGCCGCTCCACGCATGAATGAGCAGTTTCTTGTCGCTCGCCGCCTTGTCGAGGCTGGTGCCCGGGTGGTGACCGTGAGTTACAGCTTCTGGGATTGGCACGGGAGTAACTTTGCACGCGCCAAGGACAATTTCCCGGACTTTGACCAGGCCCTGACAGCCTTGGTTGAGGATCTCCACCAGCGTGGGTTGGCGGAGGACACGACGGTCATTGCCTGGGGTGAATTCGGACGGACCCCGACTATCAATAAGAAGGCGGGCCGGGACCACTGGCCGAGAGTGGCCAATGCCCTGCTGGCATGTGGGGGGATGCGCACCGGACAGGTGATCGGAACCACCGATCGCCTCGGGGGTGAGGCAGACGATCGCCCGGTCCATTTCCAGGAGATTTTCGCGACCCTGTACCACAACATGGGAATCGATATTAACAAGGTGACCCTGCCCGACCTGAGTGGGCGTCCGCAGTTTCTTGTGGACACGGAACACCAGCCGCTCCCGGAGGTAGTCTGAGAGCAACTGCGGTGCGTATGGGGCCTGCAGGTTGGTTGCCCGCGTAGCGAGAGCAGGCGTTGGACGGCCCCGGGGTGGGCAAGTGCCCGGTGAGGGGTTACTGCTCCGGGATGACGGCGATTCCGATTTTCTCGGTGCTCATGAAATAGCCGAGGGGGACTTCCCTGGTGTCGGTAATGAGCCAGTAGGCTTTCGAGAAGGTGGTCTGGGTGTGGGTTTCACCCGGCTGGAGGGTTGCATAGCGTTTGGTGCCACCCCCGTAGGCCATCCAGTAAATGTGAACGGACTCCTTCCGTTTGTTGGTGAAGGAAATCTCTGAGCCTGCCCCTGGTATTGAGGATGGCGGGGTTCCTTCGGTCAGCGGATGCCATATGAGTTCCTCGGTAGGGCCGCGCCAGGTATCGGTGCGGAAGGGGGACGCAGGGAGGCCTTCGCGGTTGTAGAGGTTGGCAGTCCGTGGGTTCATGCTAAAGGCGTAGCGGACGGCTTCGGGGCGAGGGACCTTGTCAGAGCGAAGCAGGATGGTGTCACCGTCAATGGTGGCGTTTGCCCAGTGCCAGTTCATGTCTGCGTCGGCCACGGCAAAGTGCTGGAGGTTGGCGTCCTTCACTTCCTCCACAGGCCTGAGGCCTTCCTTCCGGCCGACCATCAGTCCGCTGCCGACGTGGTCAAAAGAGACTCTGATGGTGCTGCCTTCGATCTTGAAGCCCTTATAGAGTGGACCGGATGGAACGAGGTCCTTTCTGCCATATGTCTGGTGAAGGGCCCACTGGGCCAGGCGTTTGCCGACATCCTGCTTGTTCCGGGGGTGAATATCGTTGGCGGCGCCAATGTCGGTGATGACGGCCATTCCCGTATGGGGAATATCGAGTGCCTGGGTTTGAGCTTCGCGGATCCTGGCCCATCCATCACCGCCCGCGGGGTCAGGATTGGGTTGCCGGAAATTGGCGAGCTGAACCCAGTAAAAGGCAAGCTGGTCATTTCGGAATGCCGTGCGCCACCCGTTCACGAGAGCATGTTTCTTGTGGTAGTAGGAGCGCCCCTCGGCCCCGTTGGATTCGCCTTGGTACCAGATGGCCCCACGCATGGCGAAGGGTGTGAGAGGGTGAACCATGGCATTGTAAATTGCAGCGGGGTCTCCACCACCCAGCTTTGTTTCGGGGGTATAGGTGGCTGTGCGTTCCGCAATGGCGGCAAGTTCGGCGACTGATAGGAGGCCCGCCGGGGGAATCCACGGCTCGATCCTGGTGCCACCCCAGTTCGAACCGATAAGGCCAACGGGCACCTTGAGTTCCTTGTGGATGCGGCGTCCGAAGTGGTATCCAACTGCGCTGAAGTTGCGGATGCTTTCGGGTGTACAGGGTTGCCAGGTTCCTCCCGGGACCGTTCGTTCGGGCACGGGGCTAACGTGGCGACCGGGGACATCGAAAATGCGAATGAGAGGGAAGTCTGCGGCGGCGGCCTCTGCCTGGGCGTTCATGCTCTGACTGATGCGCCATTCCATGTTCGACTGGCCGGAGCAGATCCAGACTTCGCCTACGAGGACATTGCGGAGTTCGATTTTGTTGGTTCCTTGGATGGTAAGGCTGCGCCCCCGGGCGCTGAAGGGCATGGGAGGAAGGGTGGCTTCCCAGATGCGGTCACCCCGGGTTGTCGCCCGGGCCGTTTGCCCGCCGTAAGAAATGGTGACAATCTCTCCGGGGTCGCCCCAACCCCAGACCGGGACTGGCTGATCCCGCTGAAGCACCATATTGGAGGCAAGAATCCTTGGGAGAGTAATCTCGCCGTAGAGGGTGGGGGCGAGAATGAGGAGAGCGCAGGCCAGTAAGTGCGTGGCCGGGCAGCGGGCAGTCATGAGTTCAATTTGACACTACATTGCGCCCGGGAGAGAAGCGTGATCTCGAAGAGGAGTGAGAAAGTGTCTTCTGAGAGGGTTCAGAAGAATTCGGCCCCGGGCGAATTGTTCTCGGCATTGATCTCATCGAGACCGGATTGAACCGCGGCCTCGCAATCGTGGGTGAGATCGCTGATGGCCCGACGTGCTTTGGCCTCAAAGGGCTCAAGGCGCTCGCGAAGGTCCAGTGGTGTACCGAATTTTACGATACAACGGCGCTCTCCGTCCGGGGGAAAGAGCCTGGAATGAACGTCCTCCCGGAGACGGGCGACGGTTTCTGCGACGCGATCGAGAGTAGGGTGGCGTGCCATGTAGCCCCCCCGATATCCGAGAACGCGCAGGGCGAGGATTGCTTCGTCGGCCCACTGGCTGGCGGCCCTGTGATCGATCTCCCGCTCGGGATCGGTGCGCACGGCGTGGACGGTGGCTCGGATGCGGCGGATCCTGCTGGTGTGATCGGACTCGCCCGCGGGTTGGAGGTTCATCTTGGCCTCCAAGGAGGCGAGCAATTGTTCCGCAGCGTGTGCAACCTGGTCATCGACGCTTGCAGTGTCCTCTGGAGGGAGATGCCCTCTCTGGGTAAGGAAGCGGGAGAGGGCCGTGGTGCTGACGCGTTTGAGTTCCTCGCAGAAGTCCGTGCCGGGATCGAGTTGTGTGCCGAAGTGGCTCGCGAGATCGTCCATGGACTGGCGCAGTTGTCCCCGGATATCCTCGAGATAGGTGTATTTCATGGAGACCGGAACAACGAAAACCGGGGCATCCGTGCCAAGTGTCTTCTGGGCCCGGAGGGCAATGTAGGAGGCCCCCTCGGCAAAAGGGGTGACCTGGTCGTTACAGAGATAGACGTTGCCTTCAGGGAAAAGAATAAGCGGGTAAGATCCTTCGGTAACCACGTCGGTGGCGCATTTCATGGACTTGCGATCGCTCCCATCACGGTCGACGCTGAAGGCGCCGGTCCGTTGCATGAGCCAGCTTTGTATTCTGCTTCTGGCAAAGACATCGTAAGCGGCCATGAAGGAGGGGCGGATCGACAGGCGTCGACAGACTTCGCTCATCACCTGGGGGTCGCTGTGAGTGGAATGGTTGGGAAGGAGGACAAGGCGCGCATCGTTCTCCCGCACTTTCTGGAAGGCTTCCGTGCCATGGAGTTCGATTTGTTTTACGAGGTGCCTTTGGCCCGGCAGAGCGAATCTCCCGATAACGAACTGGGCGAGCGAAATAAGGAACGAGTTCGGCCGGGGCGGGACGAATCTGTAGGGGATGTCAGTGAATTCCAGCATCTCGATTCAGGTAAGCGGCAGCATATCAGAGCCGGATCCGGGCGCAAGGAACAGAACCGCATCCCGGTCTTGACCCAGCCGGGGTTTGCGATGCGATAGCGGCGTGCAGGACACTTGGATTCTTCGACCGGGAAACCGGGAAGACGGGCCCGGATTGATCGCCCTTATCGACGCGGTCTACCGGGAATATGGTGATGAGGTTGATGTGAATGGTTATGATCGGGACCTCCTCGACCTGGAGGGCTCCTATCGTGACGTCGGCGGAGAGTTTGTGGTCCTGGAGGAGGATGGTGAGATCGTGGGAGCACACGCAACCCAGCCGGTTGACGCGGAGCAGGGCCTCCTGACCTTTCGCAGACTTTACCTGCCGGCAAGGGTAAGGGGCAGAGGGGCGGGGAAATTCCTGATGGACTGGGCGGTAAGGTGGAGCAGGGACAACGGATATCGGCGCGTGGAATTCTGGTCGGACACCCGCTTTTCCCGCGCTCATCAGTTTTTCGAGCGTTATGGATTTGAGAGGGGCGGAATTCGTCACGTGGAAGAAGG
>Ga0163179_10000315_pt1 | contig 34197 bp, 29 predicted proteins | sample AtlANTMetagenome_FD_109643 | JGI IMG/M metagenome (GOLD analysis project Ga0163179, IMG submission 109643) | Marine eukaryotic phytoplankton communities from the Atlantic Ocean - Atlantic ANT 2 Metagenome | ecosystem: Environmental > Aquatic > Marine > Oceanic | place: North Atlantic Ocean... | reverse complement strand
GCTTCGTCTTTTTTTATCCAAAACCCAGGTGCATCGTCTAGTGTCGTCCCAGTGCCTCTTATCGCGATAAAATCGCCAGTAGAGAGAGTGAATGGAAGCATGGTATCTGAAGGTCTATTAATGGCATCAACATTTTTATACCAACCGGAAGACCTGTAAAGAATAACCGGCTCATTAGGATCATTCGTGTTATCTGGATCATACAGCCACGACTCATCTATATCATAAGCCCAAGAATCTCCAGGAATAAGGTATCCAGGCTCATGAGAACATGAAGACTGCAGGAAGAAAGCACCGTTACCAAAAGTTCCGCCCTCTGCTTTTAGACCAAGGGACGTGTATGGAGCATTTGAAGTGAACTCTGCCGAGATTCCTGGAATACCAACAGACGGGTTAAAACTTTCACCAAAAATAACATAATAACTTCCGGGCGGGTTATCATAAGGCGACGATGTAGCCCAGGGTTGAGATGGGTCTGCACCATAGTTTGACTCTCCATTGAATGCTCGGAGGAGCGAATTCATGATGATATTTGAGTCATTGCCCCAAAAATCAAATGATTGTCCAGTCCGACACCAAATTTCATCGGGCGCAGGATATATTTTTCCGTCTGGATTTCCGCCCGTTGAATCATCTCCTGATGTTGGGGGGTTGCCACTTGGATCAGGCGGATTTCCCCACATTATTCTATCTAAATTGTATTCGGGACCGTGCCCCCTAACATAATCACTAGAACCAGATAAAAATCTAATATAAATATGATTCATATCTGGACCTGGAGCAGCAGGATTATATGGGTTAGAAGCCCAACCATCAGGATATTTTAGTTTCGTTAATCTAGAAGATATTGAGCATGTTATGACTGTAGATTGAATAGCTCCGGCGCCTAAAAAGTTAGGCCATCCAGTATGGTTGGACTTGGTGGACGTGTGGCCATAAATTGTTTTATATCTAAACGCACCCTTATTTAAAGCAGAGCCTCTAGTTTCAGAACCTGGATTTTCTACTCTTCCAGGTCCGCTTCCATTTACCATAGAACCAGTAATGAGCCGCTCTCTATAAGAGCCAGAATTGGCTTGTAATCCTGTTATATCGTATTGATCCAGAACATGAGAACCTATAATAGGATCTGTTATGTTATTCTGCATCGTATCTATTTCTGGATATTTCGGCGCTTGAACTTGGTCTTTGATCATAGAACCATAAAGTCTTAACTTCATAACTTGACCAGCCTCTAATCTCAATAGAGAACCTGTTAAATTATTAGCGCCGACAACTCTTTTATGATTCCACCCATCTTCCCCGTCATTTGTTCTAGCATCGTCTGTTATTCCAGCAGCCATTGTGGCAGTCCAACCCAAGGCAGCATCCAAACCAAGAACCAGTTCATCATCTGGAAATAAGAGATAGGGTGATTTAGCGTTTAATTTTGATAAATTGTCTGCAAAACCCATATTCCATTGGTCAAATTTTTCTGCCAATGGTGTAGTTATATCAGAATATCCGGCTAGCGGAGTTGCGGATCCACCTCCACCAAAAGGTTTATAAGTTCTGGGGTCTATCTCTCTTCCAAAGAAATCAGATTCCATTGGAAACCTATAAGGATTAAGTTGGAAAAATGTTCTTATATTATATTGAGATTTGTCTGTTGATCTTCCCCACCAGGCTTCATCAGTACTCCCAGTTTGAGCTAGTGAAAATGGCACTGAATATACATCACTTCGGCTACCAGAAAAAATACCGTTCAACGGAAGAGTTGTTGTGCCACCAGGCCAAAAACCCGGAACAGTACATGATTGCGACTGGTATAGATTAAAAAGAGGAGAAGACTGCGTTATGTATAGAGCATGACTACCATCCCAAGTTGGGATAAACATATTTCCATATATTTTCTTACTAGCAACTGCAGGCTCCATTTCCAAAACAATCGAACCGGTTCTAATCATCGGATCAATATCTGAGCCGTCAATTTCATGGTTAAAATCGTATTGGAACGCAGGAGAATTATATGTTTGCCAGCGTGCAGGGGTACTTGAGTCTAATTTTCCAGGAATTCTTCTTTCGTTGTTATAAAAAGATGCAACTCCAGAACATATCAAATACCTGAGGCTTGATGAAGCTTCTATAGAAATTAATTCTTCTCCCATATTAGAAACTGGTTCTTGGGGATCAAAACCGGGGAAAGTTCTTTCTTGCCGCATCAAGAAGAAAACATAATCGTCTTGGGGTCTACCAGCAGTAGGCGAACTTCCGTATGAAGAGTAATCGTATATTTTTCTAGCGACAGTATCTTCTATTTCTAACACTACTTTTTCTAATAAAAATGGCGCTTCAATGTACTCACTCATTTTTATAGTTTGGCTTGAAGTAGCAAAATATTGAATTCCGTTGGGAGCTCCATGAGAACAAATTGGAGAACCAACGTTAGCTGATAGCTGCTTGTCTGTTATACTGAGTTCTGTTTGAACTGGATTACCGTCAGCATCTTCCATTTGTCCATATCCACCACCTGGATACTGGGAATGTCCGTAATAACTTCCGCCAGGATAAAACATTCTAAGAAAATTAAAACTTCCTGAGTTCAGCTTAGGATTGCCATCAATATAGTGTTTTGGTGGTCCATTTATAATAAAGAGATTTTGGGCTTTGGTTTGCTGTGCCACAGCCTCAGCAGGCAACATCTCGCCAGTGACAACGTCATTGAGACCTTTCTGCTCCCAAATCCCTTTCTCAAAATTATAATATAAAAACCCTGTTAAGTCTAATCCGTGGAACTCTCCATCTGGATCATAGTGAGGATTAATATTATTCGTAGTTAAAGTATCATCTGGATAAATGTAATTATTTGTAGTCGCAAACGAATCCCAATGAGAAGAATGCCTAGTTACATTAGAGACTTCATTCACTGGAAGCTCTACAACCAACTGTATTTTATCTCTGACTTTTCTAGAAAATCCACTTATACTTGTTGTTGGTCCATAAAAAGAAGTGTCTTGATTGGGAGCAACAATCGCATCATTAAATGGAGAATTTTCTATTGTCTTTTTTATCTGGTCTGTAGTATAATATTTTCCAAGTAATTCTGAATTGGTGAAACCCGGAGCTTGAATGGTTGGTAAAGAGTTCGGAGTCGCTAATGAACAAGACACGCGGGTATTTGTAGATAAAGACTGCACTGGAAGACCAGTTGGGTACTGTAACTCTTTCAGCTCATTATCGTGAAAAATAACCGTGTCAGCATCATTAAAAGGATTTTGCGAAGCATACGGTATTGCCGGAAATGGATTAGAAATTTTCTGCTTTGGAATACCTGTAGTCGTTAAATAAGCATCACCAATCTCTATTTCTTCTCTAAGCTGTACTCTTGGGCCCAAGCTAAGAAAACCGGTGCCTTCAAAATATTGAGATGTAGAGTATATTGATTCAACAGCCTCTATTGGTAAATCTGTATTCCAAACTGCCAAATCAATAACACTTAATAATCCAGGAAGAGCTCCTGCGCCAGAATCTATGTCTGGCAAACCTCTTCCTATTAGCATATCTCCCTTATTCATAAATGGTCGCCAGAATTCCGATATGTATCCATCGTTAGATCCATAGCTTCCACCGTCTCCGCCATTACAGAAACTAGAACCGAGCATAGCGTCTTGCCCATTAATATAAATGGAGAATATATCTGCTATTTGATTAATCCCAGAACTAGAATAATCATCAAGATTTTTTTGCGTAAATGCAAAATGAATCCAGTCTCCTGGTCGGATTGGATTGTCAAAATCATTTAAATTTTTGCTCTCTATATTTAGATCAAAGTGTTGTTCTCTGATACCAGCTGGATATACTGCTTGAGCTGGGTCTTGGTTTGTGCCATTTATACTAAGCCTGATTGAATTGGTGCTCTTAATATAAGAAATTGAGATCTCGCCTTCATCAATCCAGCTTGATTCTCCGGCTGCAATTTTATTAAAGATTATTTGAACGTCGCTTGTTGGATCTCCAATAGTTTCCCAAAGCTTGGGAAGAGAAAACCACAGCGCTACAGTTTTTGCTGTTTTTCTATTTCTAAACGGCTTAAAAGTAGCATCTCCAAAAGGAACTCTATAATAAGAAGTTGGATCTTCAGATATGTGACTTGAATACAAGATATCTTTATAAGGAGAAGATAAAAGAGTGGTTACTTCGTTAGCAACAGCTGGTTTGCCATCTCTGTTCTGGATATTCGGAATGACAGAATCTATGCTATCATCGTCGGCTGAAAATAACCTGTAGTAATGAGTCAGGTTGCCAACCTGGTTATATGATTTAATTGCTACATTGAGATTATGATAATTTCTAATTCTAAAATCTTTTCTCACTTTAAAAGTCCTCCAAAAGATAATGAATCAGTTCCATGAGAGCAATTCTCATATGTAAACCCGCATGGTTTTGAAATAGAGTCTGGCGTTGGTTTATCATCAGCGCCTAAAGAGCTACTTGATTGATGAGACAAATAGTCTTTTATTAAAGGGTCTCTAATTTTTCCGTATATTATTTCTGCTAAAGTCTTTTCAATAAATCTAGGACCATCATTTAAATTATCGTCGAAAGTATATGCAGAGTCTGGAACAGTAAAAGAAAAGTTTTCGTATATGTGCCAATCAACAACATAAGAAAATGGATAATTTTTGTTTGAATCTTTTAAAGTATAGTAATTCGTACATAAATTAAACCGGTTATATTGTTCTTCAATATACCCGCCGCCGATGCCGGCTCTTACTGAATGAGGTTCGGGGTCTAGAGTATCGCCCATAAAAGTACTGGACATTCCAATTACCGACCTAATTGTTATGGGCTCAATAACTCCATTATAATCTAGTATGTCTACAGCGGAGGGATCATCATTAACTATTGGCCATTGCAGAGAACCAGAATCTTTCATGTATTCTACTGCGTTATATTTTGGTTTATCCCACCATGGCTTACCAGCAAATGGATCGGTATCTGTTAATCCCCAAGTAGCGCCTGTGTAATCATATGAAAACCTTGTTTGGATAACACCTTCACCAGCACTAAAATTAGCTAGAAGACTATCATCTCTTGAGCCTGAAAATATTTCGTTTGAGCTTACTTCTACTTTTCCAACGATACAATCATTAAAAAATGGCTGCTCAGTAATATTGGTTATTCCACCGCCAACGGAAGAGCTGAAAAATAATTTGTCTTCGCCTCTTCCAAGAACAGGCAAAGTTCTTTGAGCAAACCACGTTGATTTTACTTGATAGCCCTGGGCTGTATCTTGTGACTCGCTAAGAGCTGGGTAGACTCTCATCCGCTTTTTCTGAAAATCTGGTTTGTATTCGCTTGACATTAATACCTCGACAATATACCCGAAAGGACCGCAATTAACAATTCGTTATTAATATCTCTTCTGTCAGAAGCTGATAAATATATGTTGTTATTCATATTCCTAAATTTTGGCCTTTCTAAAAAGTGAGATTCAATAACAAAATTTATCCCCAAGTATTTAGTAGTTCTCGGTATTAACCTCTCAATGATTACTGAAAGAGAATCATCAAACCACTTATAAAAAAGAAACAAATTATCAAAATTAACTTTATTAGTTAAGCGATGAAAATAAACCTCTCTAAGGCTTCTTAACGACGGATAATCAGAAGCAAATTGTAATTCTGGATTTCCAATCGCGTTATCTAGCCAGTCTAAACCGGCCAGAATGTTTACTATATCTTCATTGAGCGCTCCAACAGCAGATACTTCGATGCTGAATCTAGAATCATCAAGAGTCGGTTGGCCAGGCTCTATCTGTCTAACAGGAGACTTAAGCGCATTAAATTCAGAGATATTCACTTCATTCTGAAAACCTCTTACTCTAATTTTATTTTCTGCACTTCGCTCGCCGAAACTCGGATCCAATATAGAATAAGTAAATAGCGACGGATTTATAACTCTATGAGATTTTTCAAAACCGCTACCAGACAAAATGAAATTATTTTGCGAAAAGTCAAAAATAGATATTGATCCGTCGTCGTCTGACTGAGTTATTTCTTGATCTACGTTTGCATCGACTCTTAATTTTTCCCAAGATCCAGATGCGGAATTAACAAAGTTGTAGTTTATTTGTGGGTTTTCAACTCCAACACTCTTAAAGTTTCTAGAGTGTTCTTTTGATTCTTTTATGTTTAGTGGTAAAGTCCAAAACCTAATTCCAGAAACTTTTGCATTTAATTGACTGAATCTTGCGTCTGGATCTGTAACTGCGGTTGTGGAATTTAGAAACCTAGATCCATCTTCCAAAATCTGAGATTTAGATTCTCCACCCCCTACTTCAAAAAATGAACCCGAAGTATTAAATTGGTCTGTCGCCTGTGAAAAACAATCAAATTCTTTTGCGCCCAAATTAACAACTGAAGAGGTACTGTAGGACTCTACTATCTCTCCATTGTTAGACCTATTAGCTCTAACAAAATAAGAAGCAGTGATCAACTGATTATTTTCTGTGCCTATATTTCTTCCAAACGTTATATGCCACTTATTTTTATCGAAAATATTTACACCAGTCAATATTAATCTCATTGACGGTGCATCGGGATCAGAGTTTGGTCTGGCATATAAACTAAGAGATCCAGTCATTCCATGCTGGCTACCAGTTCCAAATGCTACCAAGTTTGACACTAATCCGCCATGGCTATGAGTAGTCTCCCATTCGCTACCAGTTATATAAAATCTTGCTAAACTCTGCGTAACAGGTTCTTTTCTAGAGAATGGGAAATCAAATTGATATAGACCCTCAAAAGACCAAGATCCGCTTGTTAACAATCCATCACTTCTTCTTGGGGATGTAGGGTCTGAAGCATAAGGAAATCCGGGCTCTACCCTAGAAGCGCTTAAGTGCATTGATGTTACACTAGCATCAGAAGAACTTAAATAAAGTTGAGATGCAATTTCTGATCTGTTTCTTCTAGCATCCTCTGTTGTTATTGTTCTAGACCCTCCAAACTCTCTAAATCTAAACATTGAATCTGGGTTTATTCCAGAAGCCCTCATTATAGACTTAACTGCTGAAACTGTACCTTTAGACCTAATAACTGAATTCAGGTTTACTAATATTCTTCTCCAAATCTCGGTCTGGACTTTAAATAAAGCCCTTGAAGATATGTCCGGGTCTACATTTAAGTTTTCGCCTAGCAAATATTGCGCATAATCTGCGTTAGAAAAGTTGTTTGGAAGTGTAAAGCCATAATAATTTGACAAAAATGGAAGCATATAATCAGATATCGTTCCATCTTCATTATAGTCTATGTTCAATAAATTACCAAACTGGTCTACAAATATTTTAAGTTCATCAAAAAACTTTGCCCAAGTAAAAAGTAAAGAAGCAATAATTTGGGGTTGTCCGATTTTTCCCCCGCCGGGGAAATCTATACTATAAGAATAATCTTTGCCAGTATCAGCAAAAGTATCTTCAAACCCTTGAGCTGCATCAGACTCTAAAAGATAGTGCTCCGGAATTAATCTCGTTATTAAATTTGGGTTGTTATTATCATACTGGCTCGCTTCTGCTAAGAGTCTTTTATTTAGAGTTATTACGTCTGGTTGGCCAGGAAAAAGGACAGGGTTGCGATCATGTCTTTCTAGCGGCAAAGGCGGAGTACCCATCCGCTGATCTCTACTTTTAAAATTAAAGTTAGAAATATTTGAATGAAGAGAATTTCCAGAGCTGTCTAAAATAACTTGGTTGTTGACATACGATCCGGATGCTTCATTAAACTTAAAATAAAGCTTTAAATCTGAAGATGGATAAGCATTTTTTAAATAGTCTGCCCTTATGTCTCTAGGCAACCTTTTACCATGATAACACCTAAAATCATCAAGAGAAGCGCTTAAAGTAACTAAGGGAGAAAAATCTCCAGAATCTAGATTACCAAGAGGATGAGCGGATCCTGATCCAAGTAAAAGTGGAGAGCTTGAGAAGTTCATTTCTCCAAAAGTGACAGAATTAGAGCTAGAAGCAACCAAAGTTCCGGTGTGAAATATCTTTAAATTAGAAAGACCCGTAGCTTCTCTATCGAAATATGTAGACAAGTGAACAAATTCATTCTTTGGAATCACATAACTGGCTGACATGACGTTGGATCCGCTAGAAACGACAAATCTTAAATCTGCTTTATTTGCGTCAGACTCAGCTACAAAAAGAGATAAACCCGTATCCTCTTCCAATTTTTGAAATACTGTTTGTTCTATAGATTCTTCTGGTGGAAAATTTATCCAAAACTGAAACGATATAGATTTTTTGTTAGGATTTAAAATATTCAATCCACTGGTATTTCTAGATAAAGAAGGGTATAGTGATCCAGCTATATCATCTACTTGTACATAAGTTCCAAGCTTTTCAGGCCAACCATTTTCTGGAGTTTCAGTTTCTTGAGTTCCCGAAAAAAGTAGATACCCAACCTGCTTTGGAAACATATCATATACAAACTTTTCATATCCACTTAATCCATCTAAAAAATCTTGAATTTCTTGGTTTGATCCGTCAAACGGAAAATAGTTTATGATAGAATCAAAAGAAACATTAACTTTAGATTCCGCAGAATTAAAAAAAGTGTGATTTTCGAACTTTGACCAATCAATCGGAATCTGTTGTGTTGATCTAAAAGGCCCACCTGGGTCATCGAAAATATAAGAATTACTACCAGTAATATTAGATCCTGAGTAATTTTGTAGATTTACATCATACACAGCACCGGAGCCCTCTAAGGCTCTTTGTATTATGGTAGGGGAAAATAAATTTCCTTTTGAAAAAGTATTACCGGCCATTATACCACCTTAAATCTACCACTAGCTTCGTTATAAATCCTATTTTCTCCATAATCTTTTACTAAAAGATCAAAAGCGTAAACAAATCCTTTCGGTAAACTAGACATTCTAAAATAAAATGATAGGCCGTTATCGTCCGAAGATATTTTAGTAGATTCTTTCTTATCATCAAAAGGAATAACTACTCTATTCGATTTTAACTCCCTAACCCTATAGTATACTTGGCTTAAGCTAATGCTTTCTTTTGAGTATGGTATTTTGTAGACTTTATCTTCTTTAGAAAAGTCTTCGACAAAAACGCTTATGTATACTTCATCTTCTTTGTTATATTCTGTTTCTAAATTTATAAACCTAAAGATTAAATCTGATGGTTGCTTTTTAAAGCTAGATTTTCTTGTGGGTTCTACAACTAGCGTACCTGTATGAAACCCAATAGTCTCATCTATAGAAATCCAATAAGTGTCAAAAGTAACAGAACCACTTTTTTGTATCAGGTCGCTTATGACTTCTCCTGAAGCGTTTACTTCTGTAGAATCAAAAGTAGATACTGCAAAAGAGGAAGAGTAAAGACCATCTATGGAGCTATTATCTGTTCCAGCCGAATGTTGATCTACGTCAAATGTTTTCGAAAAATCTTGTACCTGAATCTTTAGGGTCATGCATTCATCACCCGTAATTTCTGTAGCACTGGTTCCAGATAAGATATTTGCCGGTACGCCTCTTACATAATTTCTTAAAAACAAAGATCCACTATGATCGAAAACAAAATCTTTATGATTATCTGTTACACTATCATCCCAAGAAACATGAAGTTGCGGAACTAAAAACGGGTTTGAAGAATGGCGAGAAGCGAATCTCTTTACAAAGCGACTCTTTTTATCTGTTGCGTTAGACCCCGAAAAAGATAATATAAATCCGTGGTTTGGAATTTGCTCTGCTAAAGCTGAACTTACAAAAGTTGTTACATCAATTTCTAGGTTTTCATTTCCATTTTTAAAATACTGCGGAAATCCAAAATCAACATAAGACTGGAATCCAGGAGAGGTTGCTGTTGCATACTCTATATAATCTAATTCTTCGTCACCAAGCTCTCCGCCACTGTTCGCACCAGAAAGATGCCACAAAACAGGGCTACCATTGTTTATAGAAGCTGTTATGTAGTTAGAAACGTCTAAATCGCTAAAAGAAGCGACATCTCTTCCTATACCCTCGCTAAATGATTGCGATAAGGGGTATAAAATAAGACTATAGTTTGATGGAGTAGCTTGACCAGCCATGATATCAAACATTTTTAATTTAGCTTGAAAATTTGATGAATTCAAATCTAAAGAAGAAGCTGTTAAAGAATTAATAGCTCCTAAATCAAACTTTATAAGACCTTTTGAATCTTCTGTAACTGAACCCGTGATCTTAGTTGATCCGGATACCCAAACGGATTCATCATACAGTTTAAATAGATCTACTGTTCCAGCTTCACCGACATTGGCGTCTCTAGCCCTGAACCTATTATCAATAATTTTGTCTGTTATATAAGTGTCTAAACTGGCTGTTATGATATAATACATTCTTTACTCCGCCGTTCCAGTAATATCAAAATCTGGATTCTTTATTTCGAAAATAGATCCATAAGGTCCAACGATTAATCCCTTATAGAGATTTGCGTTCATATCAAATTGAAAATCTGAATAAGTGTATCCTCCAACAATTCCATACACATTAGAAAACTCTAAAGAAACCATAGATAAGACTCCAGGTGTATTTATTATAGCATTAATAACATCGGCTTCGACAATTGGTTGGTCTATCTGAAAATATTTTAAGTCGCTTACTCTCTTAATTTCAGAAATAACGTTAGCCAAAACAGAGCTCTTATTTGAAGAAGGAGTACAGATTATACTAAAATTAATTCTATAGTTGATTACTGTAGCATCTAGAATATCGATTGCATCTGAAATTAATCTAAACTCATTTAAATAAATTCTTAAGTTTTTCTTTAAAGAATCTGGCGAAATTGTGAGATTACTGTTTTTATCTAGTGACGCTATATAAAGTTCTGTTGATAGTGGATTTTCTTCATTTTTTCTAAGACCAGCCCTGTATACTCTGCCGAACACTGCTGGCAACGTATAAAGTCTAGCTAGTAAATCTTGTTGGGTAACAATTCTTGATTGTTGATTTCTAGAAAGATTTGCCAAGCTTCTCAACTCCTGAAGCGTTAAAGATGCAGATCCACCAGAAGCGTTGGATTTATTTTTAACGTCTAAAGAAGAGATAACAGCATTTTGAGCTTCTGTCGATGGCGCCATTGGAAACATTATATCTAACGTAGAGATATTTCTTATTGAATCAGAACTAACATTGTGATTTATCCCACCTCCATATCGATAATCTACTATTAAAGTAGTGTTTTTTGGAGAAATACCCAGTGTCTGAGTACCTAAAAGTCTGTTTGGATCAAGAGAAAATTTAGAAAATTGTTTCCTACCATATAGTGGAAGAGCTAAATCGCTAGGGTCTGGAATAATATCATCATCTGTAGCTTGGGCTTCTCCAGAACCAAATTGGAGTGAAGTTAGCCTAGTTGTAAAATCCATCGCAGTTGTGTAGCGGTAAGGAGCTGGAATAACTTCTAAAGTTGCAGCGACTTCATCTCTGTCAGAACCTAAATTTTGTACCCTCTTAAATACTGTATCTTCAGATAAAGATTCTACTTCATAATATTGGTTTCCAGAAGCGTCGACTACAGAAATAATTTCAGTAACATCAGTTTGGGTAAGTGTTACTTTTCTAAAGGGAATTAAAACATCCGGAATATTAAATCTATCTGTTTTAACTTTTCCTGAAATGCATGCTGATTTTCTAGTTAGAATATAGGCTGCAGGATTTCCCGAAGAATCAGTGGTAGATACATTAAAATCAGCTAAAAGCTGGCCATTAATATCTAATTCCCCAAAATTTACGTCCTCTGTAAGAGTAAAGTTTATACCTGAGTTTGATATGAGGCGAGTTGTGGATTTAATAATTGGAAAAGTTTTCATGTCTGGAAAATAAGTTCCATCACTCAAAACCGCAGCTGGTACTTCAACATAAAATGTTACTTCTGCTACAGCAGGTGCAGCTCCGGTCATTTTAACACCAGCATTTCGAGCATGCATTTGAACGTTTCTAACTTCTATAGCTGTCTCTGGATTAAGCTCGTTAAATTGGTGATCTAAATAGAATGCCATTGTATCGCCAACGAAAGCAGCTAACTCTACAAACATTCCTCCAACACCAGCTTCAGAAAAGTCTTGGATTTGATTAGAAAAATAATTTCTAGAGTATGTAACCAAGTCTTGTCTAAAAGAATTAAAGTCTTTTCCAAGATAGCTTTTGTTAGTTAATTTTTTTGTTTTTGTTGGTGCTGCCATATTATCCTGCCGTATATAGAATCACTTCTATTTGTTTTAATCCTGATTGAGCTAAAGGTACTGAGTATGTTACCCTTATTCCGACTTTTGCTATTCCACCGCTAGAACCTTGGTTCTCTTTAAATGGCTCAAAAGTACTCAAGTTAACGAACGGCATGTATTTAGCGCATGCAGTTTTAATTCTTCTAATTGCTTCTGTATCAAAATTTTCATTTCCCAATTCTAGCGTAAGTTCTTGTAAGTTCGCACCAAAATCATATTGGCCCAATCTTTCTCCATGATTTGTCAAGATTAAATTTCTCAAATTATCAGCGACTTGAGATCCTAAATCCTTATGCATAACAAATAATCCACCCTCGCCGGTGGCTAACTCCATTGGGGTAGCTATTCCAATTGGAGTCTTTACAGTTTCACCTAGTCTCCGATTTTTCTGAAAGGAAACCAGTGATTCTCCAACAGATTGGAAATCGTATACTTTGAAATTTTGATTTTGCTCAGCCATTTAAACCATCCATTACCGTAAATAATTATCTTTCACGTGAGTTTATGTGGAAAGTTTAAACATTAGGTTAACTTCCCTGTTCCCGGAGCTGTTGTAGCTCCTACACCTGTGCCTGCATGGGCTACCGGAGTGCCGGCAGTAAGAACCGCCGTATTTACTAGCTGACCTGGGTCTGTTATTACTAATGCACTAGTAGTATACATGTCTATAGCATTAGCTAATTCCGATGCTAAGTCCGCAATTATTTGTTCTGGATTTGCTCCATCTTCTTTTCCAGCTTCTAAAACATTTAAAAACGCAGTTTCTATCATTTGCTGAAGCGGGTTTTTTGCTACTGAAAGTGGCATATCTCTCTCCTATTCTCCAAATATTCTTTCAGACTGCACAGTAGAAATATTCGGTTTATGTGTGGAGCTAATTGCAGATTTTAGCGTTGTTGCTGCGCTATTAAGTTGCGGTGAAGGGGCTCCATACCCCGGGGTCGTGTGAGTTAAAACTGTATCACAAAAACTAGAAAGCTCATCCATAAATGAATTCCATAAGTCTTCTAATTCTTGATATTTTACATACGGTTGGGATTCACCCTCTCCTGGACCATTTCCAGCACCGCCATCATCTGTAGTTCTGCCCAAATATATCTTACTACCACTGATCTGAATTGTACCATCTGGTAAAAGAACTATTGCTGCTAAATCATCATCTTTAGTTCCCTGCTTAATAATTCTTACACTACCATTAATATCATTATCATTATCTTTTCTTGCTATAATTCTAACTTCGTCAGATTTAGCTACAACAAAAGGAACATCCTCAACATCTGCAATTTCTGCTTCAAAGCCGGTCGGCATTGAATCTGTTACAGAAGCGTTGCTTACCCCAAAATTATAGTCTCCTTTAGTTTTCATAGAAACATAAACTCTGGAACAGTCTCGAACAAAATCTGGATCGCCCTCTGGAATAACAGCATCTAATTCATTAGCCACAGGATTTTTATCGGTTTCTATCCAGCTTTCTCCATCCTTTCTTTCATTAGCAATTAGCCTTGGTTGAGTATTTTCTGGATCTGCTCCTTTAGCTGTTTTTGTCGTTTCTGAAATCAGGTCTCCAAAAAATCTGCCGCGGCCGGCGACTATGTCTATTGTTCCTTTGAAGCCTGGTAATTCTGTATAGTCTGTTAATGCATTACTATTTTCCATATTTGAGATTATATCTTTTGGCGTGTAACCTCTGTCTTCGCCCAATATTAATGCAGTATTATTAGAACCTTGAATTACAAAATCGCCTGGTCTCTTAGTAAACCTCGGGACATTTTCTCTGGTGAAATCATTCACATAACTATTTGAGGCTTTTACTATTACATCATAAGAATTATCTTGTTCTTCAAATGGTGTCTCTTCATTATTTCCTAACTCTGGTTTTAAGCTAGCTTCAGCAGCAGACTTATCTGTCCCGTTTGGGAATCCAGGTATTTTATTTCCAGAGTCTTCTTCACCACCCTCAGCTCTTTCGCTGGTGCTTAAATTTGTAACAGTTCCAAGTTTTCTATCACCATGGGTAAAATTAACATCATCAACCTGCATTGTTTCTGGAACTCTGCACATCCACATCGGAAGCTCACCAATACTGGATGGAGATTCTGTTATTAACCAAACTTGTTCTCCAGGTTTTACCGGAAAAGAAAGATGAGGTGGAAAAAATGGATAAGCCACTATTGGGGGCTGCTGTTTATCATACCCTTGAGATATAGGTCTAACCACACATGCGTTTCGGGGAGCATCTCGAAGAAACTGTGGGTTACTGACGCGGAACGCTGCATAAGAGTCATCTTCTCTATCTTGAACATCGGTTCCGAATTTTTTATCTAGCTCATTAAAATCAAAAAACGAAGGATCATTAAAATAAGCAACAACCACAGCTTTATATAATACTCTACCTCCGCCACCATTGGCGCCCATCATGGCGCCTTGTGCACCACTTCCAGGTGTAGACATTTTAGCTCTAGCGTCACCCATTTTTTATACCTCTATTAATCTGTTATTTTAGAAAATAGATCATCCGGATCTATTTTTGAAGATTGATCTTCAGCCTTGGCAATTAAATCAGCTAATTTAAGCAGCTGTTCATTAGATTTATTCATTCTCTCTAGATACTTGTTAAGTATTGGGCCAACTGAAATATGTTCAGCCGCTGTGTTTGTCATTGCTGAATATGCTTCATTAAACAGAATATATGCGTTTTCTCTGTCGTTGATAGCGTTCTCATAAATTTCTTTCCATAGGGCTTTCTTTTTTCCCTCTACTGAATCTATAGAGTCTAACAAATCAGCAAAATCTTTTACTTTTTGTTTTGATTTTTCTATCCGGGCTATTAAATCTTCCATTTTGTTTCCTATAAAAAGAATTTGTCATCTTTCTTTATTTCTCTATAATGTTTCCTTATTGTGGACATCGATGAAGAAAGCTGTTTTGAATTTAATCCGCTGATCTCTCTCACATAAACAAAAATTGCTCTTTTATTTAAGAAGTCTAACTGATCCACCATTTCAAAAACCCTTATTATTGCATCAATGCAAGCTACATCGTTCTTTTTTTCAATCTTTTCCTTTATACTAAATAGTATTTTCATGATTTCTCCACGATATTCTTTTGAAATCATTTCATCGTCTGGAGATGGAGCTACTTGATGGGTTGCTACAGCGTGTTTATCTTCAGAGTTCATGTACTGGAGATTAGACATGCTTAGGTGTCCTATTACTTGTCTTTTTCTTCTTCTTGAGTTTAATATTAACCAGTTTTTAGCGACAACATTAAAGTAAGAAAAAGCTTTTGTTCCCTTACTTTCATCAAACTTATAAAGAGTTTCGTAACAAAAAGAAACGCAATCTGTCTTCAAGACTTCAAACGTTTCATATCTAGCAAAACCATAAATAAGAATTAAATTTTCTACCAGCTTATGAAAAGCTGGCATTATGTCTTTGTGGTAGATTTTGTTTTTTTCATCTTCACAAGCTGACTGCTGATATCTTACTATTGCTGCTTGGGTTTCGTTGGTGAAATAAAGATTTCTCTTTTTACCCTTAGATCTTCTAATTACTCGTTTTTTCTTCATCTTCTTCCTGGCTGACTTTGGATAAAATATTCGCTGACTTCAGCAAGGAATCTCTGCAAATTCTGACATCATCTACAACTTGTCTCACTTGAGGGCTGTCATAAAAAAGAGGAATCTCTAATACTTGAGAAATTGAATCATATCTTTGATCCAGAATATCTAAAGTTTCTTCGATAGAATCGACAAACTTCAATATTATTATTCCATGCTTGATGTTGAAATACACAGATATTGATAAGAAAAAAACCAGCACTGCGATTACAGAAATAAGAATTATAGTTAGAGTACTCATAATACCTTACTAAAAGATTTTGAATATAAGTTATTAATGGAGCTTTGAGAGTATTTCGACTTTAAAACCGATGATAGTTCTTTTGCCCATTCTTTTGGCTTTTGAGACGATTTGTAAAACTTTTTGACTTTACTCTTAAAGTCTTCTTCTTTTACTTCGGCCCATTTCGTGCCCGGTACAAATATCTGCCCATCAATTCTAGATTGGTGAACTGGAGATAAATCATAATCAAATTTTATAAAATTCCCGTTATTCAAAAAATCTAGATGGCCAGAAAAATTAGTAGCCATAACAGGCAATCCAGCTGTAGCGGCTTCTAGAAGAGGCAAACCATACCCCTCACCTCTTGTTGCAGAAACTAAGGCTTTGACTTTTTTGTTTTGATATACACTTTGAATTTCTTCTGGCTCTAAAGCACCGTGCAACATATAAACTTTTGGATATTCTCCCTTACGGACTTCTGATAAAAGTTTATCTATCATCCTAGACGTCATGATCCTGTCAGAAGTGGAGTTTCTACCTTGGTTAGTTTTAATGATGATACCAACATCAGGGTTATCAGCAAATTCTTCGCATAGCCACTTTATCATAAAAAATGTATTTTTTCTATCCGAATAGGGATTGTTCCCTGTCACTTGGCCAAATATTAATAGATTAAAATCTGTAGATAGATTCAAATCTAAATGTTTTTCATTATTTTCGTCAGCTAAGCACTCAAAAAAAGCTTCTGGAATGACTTCTATTGGAACTAATAATTTCCCAGAATTCTCTAAGCACTCTTTGGTAAACGTAGAAGGTACAATTATTTTATCCATCTTGTTACAGCAGTTTATCCACTCTGGATTACACTTGTCTGCTTCAACTGCGGCGGTTATACCGACATTATAATTTGCTATATTGGGATCCCATTCATTAGGAAGCTGAACTTGAAAAGAAATATCTGGTTTAGAATTCGGAGGTTGGGCCGTTTGCATAATTCGACCGACCAAACCGTCTAATTTATCTGGATTAACATACCATGGAGTGATACCCCAGGGAAGACATTGAGAGTGTATTTTTATATCCTTAGTTTCTAACCATCTAAAGACTTGTCTGGAGTGGACACCATACCCTGACATTGTTAGTAATGGTGCACGAATTACTACATTTTTCATTATTTTTCCTCCAAAGTCCATCGAGAATAATTTGATTTCCAGTTTTCTATAGTATCAATCATTGAATCGTGCCACATTTTTATAGTATTATCGTAAGAAAATTCAGAGTGAACATAAGACTTAACTTTTTCGCTCATTTCTAATTTTTGTTCTCTATTCATACTATACATTTTATAAATTGCATCAGCAATTTTTTCTGGACTACAATAATCTTCATAAATGTATGGAACAGTCTGAGAACCAACTAGGGACTTGAGTTCTACGTCTAGAGCAACTCCATTTTCGCTGTCATCTCTATGATCAACAACTTGTCTTGTCAAGCCACCAGTCTTTAAAGCGATAATTGGCGTGCCTGCTTGCATTGATTCTAACGTTGCTAATCCAAAGCCTTCTGCGTAAGAAATATTAATGCAGCAGTCTGCAATATTGTGAAGAATATTAATTTTGTCAAACCCAACTCTTTCTGCAGAAAATATAACTGATTCTGTTAAACCGAAATGCTCTCCTGTTGCAAAAAGATTGGGTCCTTCTGGATCATTTGGCTGGGTGTGCATTATCAGCTTAGCGTCAGACTTTCCTTCGCTCTGGATTTTGTCCATAAATAATTTCCAGGCTAATAGCAAATCATTCGGTCTTTTTCGGCGAGCATTTCTATTCATCCAAAATAAAACAAAATCATTTTTATTATTTTGACCAAGCATATTTTTTCTAGCTTCTCTTTTTGCCAAATGTGGAAGCGGATAGTATATATCTCCTGGCAATGCGTGGGGCACAAAATTGGTTTTGTTTGGAAAATGTTCAACTATCATGGAGTATGTTAGATGAGAGTGACAGTTAATTAAATCAGTGGCTTGATAGTAATGTTCATTGAATTTTGGATATGGTTTATTGTCCCAAACATGCCACCACGCTATTGGACAAACTTGATGAATTTCATCTTCCATTGCAAACAACCAATCAAAAAATCTTGGATCAGTAAAAATTAACACTAAATCTGGTTTTTCAGTAGCTAAAGTTTGTCTCAATAACTCTTGCGTACCAAAACCATCTGTTGGTTTAATTATAAAATCTGGATTTACTACTTTGATTGAATAGTCATCGTGCTTAATAGCACCGCCAAACTGCCTAAAGCTCCAATGGCCCGGATATTGATTTAAAAGACCATGAATTAAGTGACGGCTCTGGGTTCCAACTCCCGAAGTGCTTAAAGCATGATCTGATAACATTAATATCTTCTTTTTTCTCATTTAATCTCCGAATTTGAAAACGCATTATAATCTTAAACAAAAAGAGACAGTCTTAAAATAACCGCCTCAAAACAGTTTAAAAGTAATAAAATTATGTACAGTGAGGCGTATCTTTATAGTCGCAAAACATGCAGGAATTTCTATTTTTGAGATAGATTCCTCGGCGTACTGAAGATACCATACTCGTTACTAGTTTCATTACCCTCTCTTCCATTTTTGGACCAGATGAGACTGAGAGTAGCTCGCAGGTTTTTCCAGGTTTAGCACCTCTCTTAAGAAGAACAAATCCGCACTTAACTTCTCTGGGCCCAAAATTATTTTTTTTACGCCAAAATAATTTATAAGATGAAATTTGAGCTTGCGTTAAAAAATCTCTTCTTTTATCCTTGTACCATCCACCTGGATTTGCTGTTTTCCAATCTAAAATCCACCGGGTTCTTTTTCCTCTTGGACCATCACACTCAATAACAGCATCGATGAATCCCTTAAAATTTATATCATAATCTTCTAAGTTTTCATAGAGTTCTTCTTCTGCAGAAATTGCTTTCCAGTTTGGAAAATTTTTATTTAAAAACTCTGGAATATCCTCTAAAGAATTTCTAGCCCAATTTACCCATTCATCAATATAGACATGGGGCTTGGGTTTCCAGCCATTAAATTTTCTCCAAGCTGCTTGTTTCTCAATATATTCTTTAGAATCAAAGCCTTTTTCTTTCCAAGCTTTCCTGAGATTTTCTTCTAGTTCATCCAAATCCATTGTTCTTGTATTGAGATATCGCTCAAGTTGGTCGTGGAGAAGAGTTCCATAATCTAAATACGGAGAATCTTCACCTAGATCTACTTTATCAATATATGCTAGCTTATGTCTAAAGGGACACTCTTTCCAAGTTTTAACTTCAGAATAAGAGATATGTGCTTTCTGCGTCGGAAAATTACTCATATATAAACCTTTTCTATTAAAATTATATCAAAAGTTCATGCAATGTTCAATAACTTAGGTTTTACAGATCGAGCAGTGATTTAAAGTAGGTATTTTGCAACTAAGTCATGAATTTTTTGATCTACTAATTCTTTCCAAGAATGATCGTTTGTAGCAATCTTTTTTCTAATTTCAGTAGCAGAAATAAACCCAATATCTTTTGGCGGAACGTGCTCGTTAATTTCATAGCCGACGCCTCTTCCATAGTTTACACTCTCTATATCAGATATTGTTATAACTTCAACATCATCTTCGCAATACGCTTTAGTAAGCATTTCAACAGTTTGTTCTGTGGTAAATGGATTTTTGCTGTCAGGAGGAATATCTCGCACAGCAATTGTGCAGGGTATACCATGCTTTAGTTTTTGGCTAATTAGCCATTTGTGTCCATTGTGAAATGGTTGCCATCTTCCGATAAATAAAGCTCTTTTGTTTTTCAATTTCATTCCTTTCTTAAACATCTAAAATTTTGTTTAAAGCTCTGATCCAAGAGTTCTTATCTCCCTTTTTAAACTCTATTGCGTGATCATCAATATAAAAACTGGCCGGCCTTTTGACATTTGTGACATCGTCAAAATATGTTTCTAAACCATAATTACACAGCCAATCTCTAATTACATAAGCGGGCCTGCTAGACATTATTACTAGCTTAAAACCTGCACTTTTTAATCTATCCAGTGCTTCTACAGCGCCAGGATGGGGATCATCATATGCATTTTCAAGTCCATCAAAACCCTTAGAGTATGCATGAATAACTCCATCAAAATCGATAGCAATTGTCTTTGATTTATCTAGGGTGCTGATTTTTCCAAGAGAAGAATTTATAATTCCAGATTCTACCATATAAGAGATTATTTTATCAGTACAATCGCTAACAGAAGATTCGTCTGTTTTTACTAAAACTTCTGGATTACTAGGCTTTTCGTATGGAGCGTCAATTCCTGTAAACCCTTTTATTATTCCAGCTCTTGCTTTTTTATAAAGACCTTTTGGGTCTCTAGTTTCGCAAGAAGAGAGATCACAGTCAACATGGACTTCAATAAAATCATGAGAACAAGCATTACGGGCCCTCAGCCTATCTTCTTGATACGGCGAAATAAAAGCTGATATTACTATTGTTCCAGAATCTGCAAACAACGCAGCTACCTCTCCGATTCTTCTAATATTCTCAGTTCTATCTTCAGGGCTAAAGCCCAGGTCGTTATTCAGCCCTAGCCTCACATTATCTCCGTCTAAAATGTAAGTCTTATAACCCAAATCAAAAAGTTTCGCTTCAAGCAAATTAGCAATAGTTGATTTTCCAGAGCCAGAAAGACCTGTTAACCAAACTACTGCTGGTTTATGACCATATCTTTTTGACTTAAGTTCTGTCGGTATTTTATGTTCATGAAAGTGTAAATTAGTTGTCATTTAAATTATTTTCCTTTATTCTCTCTTTTAATCCAAAATTTGAAAACTTGTACCACGCTCTTTCATGAGCATAGTAAAGAAAAATTTTAGTTACTACCTCAATAGATCCTATAGACACACCAATCATTGGATCGCCTGACACTAGCCATCCGATCATCATTGTATCGATAGTTCCTAAGGTACGCCAGCTCAAAGCTTTGGCTAGGTGCCTCTTCTTAGAAACCAATTTGTTTCTCCTTATACTAGCTTAAACACTTGTTGTTAAGCCAATTTTGCACATAGGTGCTAATATCAATTTTTGCAGCCCATCCAGTTTCTTTTTCCATACTGGCTGGATCTGCCAAAGTAGTCCACGCTTCGCCTGGGCGAGGTGGAATATATTCTATTTCTCCGCCAAACATTTCAGCTAGTTCATTAATAGAATGGTTTTTTCCTGTTCCCAATTGGTATATTTCTGCACAGTGTAGACCTTTTCCAAGAGCTTCAAAACCAGAAACGATATCTGATATATGAGTAAAATCTCTTCTTTGTTCGCCATTCCCTGTAACAGTAAGGCATCTATTATTTAATTTTTGCCCTTCAAAAACTCCAACAACTGTTGCATAAGCACCAGACGTAGGCTGTCTATCACCATAAACATTAAAAAATCGAGCTGTTACTACGCTCATACCATATACCTTATTATACATTTCACAAACTTGTTCACCAGTAAATTTTGCAAAAGCATACGGATTAAGCATTGGACCTGCATAAGCTGAAGAAGAGCCTGCATAGACGACCCGAGCTTCCTTTCTGCGGGCGTAATCTAAAACATTTGATGTTCCCATTATATCTATTGAAAGGTAAGTCAGAGGGTCTTTAAATGAAGGCTGAATCCTTGCTAAAGCCGCTAGGTGATATACAATATCAAACTCTTCATTTTCGTATTTGTAAGAATTGATATTTCTAACATCGTCAATCCAATATCTTACATCGCTTCTCATATATTTGCGGCTACTAGACTCAGAGCAAAGATTATCAATTACAGTAACTTCATTCCCAGAATCGGCTAAAGAATCAACAAGATGAGATCCCACAAAGCCTAGACCACCAGTTACTAATATTTTTTCATTCATATTTTTTCCACTATCTTTTTAAAATTTTATCTGCTAGATTTTCTAACACATTTGGAAGATTATAATTTTCAACAAAGTATTGTTTATAAAGCGAAATTCTTCTAGCTAGTTCTTCAGGGTTATTTACCAATCTAACCAGCTCTCTTATTATAGTTTGCTCATTGTAATCATTTGGATCTACTTTTGAAAAAGGCACTAACTCCGCTATATGGTCAGGAACATACGATGGGACTGTGCCTATTGGAAGAGAATTAGAATAAGCTGCCTCTACAAATTTCATGTGAAGTCCGTCATTGATTCCGATACCGATTGGCATAAACCAATAATTCTCTAATAAATCTAGATATTTTTTACCGATATATGGATGCCTTAAGTTATCTAATTCATATCCAGGATGTGGTAAAAATGTGCCATATTCGCCAAAGTTTCTCATTAGAATATCAGTAAGTTTCCATCTACTAGGATAGTATTCTTGGTGTTGCTGACCACTGCTAATCCAAATGCCTGATTTTTTAACTGAGTCTTTAGAATCTGAAAAATCGAGTGTGTGCGGCCAAACAATAACTTCTATACCTTTATTTTTCAAGAAATCTACATGATCTTTGTTTGGATAACAAATCGCGAAGGCATCAAAATTAACCTTTTCGTGTAAAGCTAAAGCGTTTTTATACAGTTTCCTATCTGACTTAGATGGATCTACAACTCTTAATACTTTTCTAGCAGTGGTGCTAGCTAGTATTTCAGCTTTTTCTTCGCTATCTATATCAATAAAGAGCACAACAGTATCTTCTTTATTTAAGCTTTGACATACTCCATCAAAAAATTCATCTTGATATGATATGATAGCTCCATGATTCTCAACAAAATATGAAGCAGGTTGCTGGTACTCAAAAGAAAATGGCATGCAATTTCTTACTGATTCTCTAAAAACAACGTGGAAACTCATGAACCCATCCATGAAACTAGTTTAAATTTTTCGCACCGAGGTATACCTCTTTTTATAGCCTGCCAATCTCTATGAAAAGAATCTATATAGCTTTGTTGAAAGTAAGATTTAGAATTTTGGCTCTTAAAAGAAGATAAAAGAAGATTGTTTTTTTCTCTAAAGAGAGATTCTTCTATAGACAACCATATGTTTGGTTCCCAACCATGGTTAGTTGATGGGGTCCAATATTCTAAAATAGTTGAATTTTTGTTTCTCAGGCTAGACTTTATTACCGCAGACATATGTCTATGTTCTTGATTTGTATCATCTTCTGGGGTTATAAAAACTGCATCAAAACTTGAATTTTCCAGCAAAGAGTCTAAATATTTTACAGCCTCGTGATATGGTAAGCTTAACAAATCTTCGTGAATTAATTCAACTTCGCGGTCATAAGTTTTCCAAAAATTCTTAACTTCTAAAATCCTATCAGAATAGTTTGTTTCATCTCCCATACCGCCAGAAGAGCAAACTAAAATAGTTGTTTTGGAATTTAGTTTTTTTATGATTCCATAACAGGAATATTCACTGTCATCAGGGTGTGGCGAAACAACCAATATATTTTTAAAGCTGAAATTCAAGACTAAACTCCGTACACTCTCTAAAAATTATAATAAGAAAAACAAAAATGTTTTGACTATAATTCTTCTATTCTTTTTGACTTATCGTCTATAACAAGATCGAAATGAGGTTTTGGATTTTTTGTTGTTCCAGTAACCAAATTATGATATTTGCATCCCCAGCTATTTAATTGAGATCTCGTAAATTCTGTATAATCTCTTCCTGAAACCGATCCTCTAGCTGTCCAATACACTACTTTCCAGCCGCTATTATAAAGGCTATTTACTTTTTCAATGTTTTCAAAATTTGGTTCAGCTAAATCATATTTTCTATCGCTAGAATAAAAACAAATTGTTTCATCTATGTCTATTAAGGCTACTTTTTGCTTTCCAGAATCAGAAAATCTACCAGAGCTGCAAAATTTTTCTTCTAACAAACACTGAAAAGAATCTAAAACCTTTAGCGATTCATTTGAGCTGAATACTTCTAACCAGACTCTCTGCATTTTTGTTCCCCAGGCTGGATTGTAATCTAGGGAGTTCTCAAACCCAAATGCTTCATCAACTGCTAACCTAACAAAATCAACTCCAGCACCGCGGGAAAGCTCCATGGTTCCAGCTAATCTTGGATTAATCTCTAAAATCTTTGGATGTCCATTAGAATCGTACTTAAATTGTATGTTTACGCTGTACTTTAAATCAAATTGCTTGTATATAAATTTTGAGATTTCTATTAGATCAAGTTTTTCTATCGCAGCACCAGCAGAGCATATTCCTTCTTTGATTTCATCTCGTCTTCGAGTTATGCAGTAAAACTTGTTGTCTCTGCAAAATATGTCTACGCTGTATTCTTCTCCAGGAAGATATTCCATTACTAATAAGTCAGGAATTTTATTTTCATCTTGACCAAGAATATTACACATGAAATCAAAAGTTGCTGATCTAGAATTTGGTTTTTTGGTAAAAAAATCACTTTTAGTTGGCAAATCTTCTATTATTCTGAACCCTCTGCTACCGTGACCAGACGCTGGCTTTACGCATACTTTATCATGCTTAGATCTAATTTTTTTAAATGAACTTTTAAAACTGTTTAAATCATTGCAAACAAAATGGTTGGGGACTAAGCTTGGAAGAACAAAACTATTTGAGCATTCAAAATATAGCTTTGATTTATTCTGAACTCTTTTAAGAGAGTCAGGAGATGATACCAATATCTTACAGTTTATATCTAAGAATAGATTTGCATTCTCGCTGAGAACCAAAAGTTCTTCATCTGCAGCTGGAATTATCAAATCAATTTTATTTTCTTTGCAATATGAATGAACAACATCAATATACTCTTCAGAGTTTCCTGGTGGAACTATAAAGAATTTATCTGCTATTTTCAAACCAATAGCATTAGAATTCATATCGCAAGTATGGATTATTAAATCTTTTAAATTAGGGTTTGATCTTAAAGATTTACAGGTTGGTATAAACACTGGACTTCCAGCAGCTGTTAAAAGAATGTTTTTCAAGATTTATTCTCCGTCTAATTCTTCAAAATCGTAATCAAAATAGTTTAATAGTTTTCCATATTTTTCTCTAAAAAGTTCTACCATGTCTTCTGTATAATATTTTTGGTATGGAAGTTTTGAGCTTCCAGCATTTTGAACTGGAATTTCGCATTCCAGGCCGAGGTAGTCTTTTAATTCACTCATATTTTCTAGTTTTATGATCTTATCTGGTATTAGATTGCCTCGCTCATCCCAAAGTTGAAAGTATGGGTTTTGCCGAAAAGGTTTTAGCCATGATAGAGGGTCTTCTTCTGATACATCAGAAATAAAGAAATCAAAAAACTCTCTAAATGTTGAAAATATTCTTCTTACATTTCCGACACCATAAACTGCATGCATAGACTCATAGATGTTATTTGCTTCAGATTCTTTTGGTCCAAAAAAATACATGCTAACTAGCCAAGAAAACGGATTTCTTACTGTAGAAAAAACTTTAACTTTTGAAGCTTTTAGCTCTTCTGCATTAATTGCTGCTTTATTAAAAGCGCCAAAAGAAAAAGAATCGCTAAGACCTTTCAACGCTGATATATGAGCTGCATAATTTATTTCTGGATTTACTTTATCTACTGGAAGTGTGTGATAAATATTTTCACTTTTCATAAGATTTTTAACGGTATTGCCGCCGCACCTTGGAATGTGATGAAAGTAATATGGGTGTTCATTTTCACGAGTTTCAGAAACATACCATAATACTTCGTTTCTAAAATTACCAAGAAGTAAATCAGTTGTTGTAGTTGATAGCTCATTTGCGTAAGCTACTGAAAGATTAGCTTTGTAGAAACTGTCGCCTAAAGTTAAATTATTTTTATACTCTCGATGCAGCAAGTCTACGCATTTTTCCAAATCCTGGATTGGAAAATTTGGCATTTCAAATTTATAGTTTTTCATATTATTCTTCCGATATAGCTCGGCCCTTCATCATCTCCCAGTCTCTTTCAGCTCTAGGTCTTACTTCAATATTTTTTTCCCACACAGAAGATAAAACCGTTGGCTTAACCCCTAAAGATTCTGCTATAAACATCACAGCGTTTAAATCCTTAGGAAAGCAATGACCACCAAAACCCAAGCTTCCGTCTGGACCAGGTACTGATAAATGGGATTGACCGATACGTTGATCATATAGTGCATATTCTACCACCTTACTAAAATCTAGATTTGCTTCTTCGCAAACTTGATACATTTCATTTGCAAACGAAACCTTTGTCGCTAAAAAGCAGTTTATAAAATATTTGACCATTTCTGCTGTTTCTGATTTTGTAACAACGATTGGAATACTTGGAAACGGTTTTCTAAACATTGTTTTAACTTTTTTAGCGTCAGCGCATTTTATATTTGGGTTTCCACCAATGATTATTCTTGTTTGGTTCTTAAAATCATTAAAAGAGTTAGCTTCAGTTAAAAATTCAGGACTAAAGCACACATTTAAAACGCAATCTTTATTTATTCTTTTTGTAGTTCCAGGGGGTATCGTAGATTTTAAAACAAGCGTCGGTGGATTTGTAATATCTTCAGCATTTCGACTCCACTCAGATTCAACTCCAGCGACTACTTTTTCTACTATAGAAGTATCACACTCTCCTGATTTTTTCATGGGAGTTGGTATACAAATAAAAATTATATCTGATTTAGTGCAGACATCTCTATGAGTGCTATTACATTTAGAAGCATCAATGTCAAAAGTCAAGACTTCATAATAATTTTTTAATCCTTCTCTAATTGCCGAGCCTACAAAACCCTGGCCTATCACACCTACTATCATTTTAAACTCCAAGTTATCATTTTCATCTATTATAATCGTCTTCTAAACGTACGACATCATCTAAATGGGGAGTAGATACCTCCATTATTTCTACATCTTCTTCTTGAGCACCGAATCTGTGGATTTGCCCTACATTAACGTGAAATGCTTCGCCAGGCTGGATTCTCGTAACAGTTCCATCATCTTCATAATTTAGCAGAGTTCCCTTCGTGACATAAACGGTTTCTTCTTTAGTTTTATGAAACTGTTTTGAAAGTCTATGGCCAGCTTTAATGTATAAAAGCTTGCCGACATAGTTTTCTGTTTTAGCCCAGATTATCTCAAATCCCCATGGCTTTTCTACTCTAATCATGGTTTTATTATATCCTCAAACATTTTTACGTATTTTTTAAAACCGCTTGGCATAAAAAGTGTTTCTACATTTTCATAAGCAGAAACAACATTTGGGGTGGCTTTTAACTCTTCACCTGGAGCAAATATTGATTCTGGTGGTAATATCTCTGATGCTAATCCAACATCGGTAGATATTATAGGTGTTCTATTAGAAGCGCATTCAACAATTGCTTGAGGCCCGCCCTCAAATCTTGCGGCCACTATGTATAGATCCAAGCAATTATATAGATCGTTAATAACCTCAAAAGATGGTAGCTCAGTATAGTGGTAATTTATTCCAACTCTATCTAATCTAGACATAACATACTGCCTTCTCCATCCTGCTAAAACAACTTCTACGCTGCCTAAAACTTTTTCAAATCTTTCAACTGCATCACAGAATAAATCAGGGCCTTTTTCCAGCTTAGGAGAAATTAAATCACTACCCTCAGTATCTCTCTGAAAACTTCCAATCAAAAACTTATGTTCTGGTAAGCTATACTTTCTCCTTAAAGCTGATTTTTGGCTTCTTTTATTTGTCCACATTTCTTGGTTAACCCAAAATGGAAACGTATAAATTGGTTTATTAGTAAGCCCAGATATTTGATCTCTTGTTTTTATACACGGCACATGATAAGCATCTACCAGCTTATCTCTTGCTTGAAACTCATAAAGAGCGCGAGCATCAAACTTAGATGGAGTGATATGATGAACTGAAGCTACTACCTTTTTTGCTTCTAATAAACTAGATGGAAGTTGATTCCAACACCAATCAGCAAGAAGCCAGATTACATCAGCTTCTAAAGGGTTTTCTTCATTTAAGTTTGAATGAGAATTTTTCCATTCTTCTGTAAATCTATCGCATATCCAGTTTTCTGATGATGCTAAAGTAAAAATCTTCATTGAATCTCCTAAAAAAATGAACCAAACTCTTGTTCCATTATTTCTTTTTGGGAATATTTTTTCTGGTCTCCCTTATCATCTCTAGCATAATCCCAGCCGATCGGTTTAGCTACATCTGGAAATGAGAGAGGTAATTCTGTTGAATTATTTAAATGTTGAAATTTTTCAAAATCAATTCTTTCGTAATATATTCCACAAGAATCTGGTGGATCAGAATATTGCCCATATCTTCTGTCTCCTCTAATAAAAGCGTATCCTCCTCTAATGTCATTCCAAACAGGAAGAAATAAAGGGACATGAGCAGTTATATTCAGCTGTACATTCGGAAACTTTCTTTTAATCATTGAGTCATAAACGTCTTCAGATCTACCCCAGTATTCCTGAGTTTGAGGCCACTCTACAGGATAATCTCCAAACATATTAAATACCTGCTTTTTGAAAAGTCCCATTGTTTGAAAATGATTATCGTCTGGAGCCCAGTATTTACACCCAGACTCTCCATTTATAACTCTTTTAGAGATAAATTTATTGTAGTTAGAAATTCTTCTTACACCATTTAGCTCTAAGCAAAAGCCTGGTAAAGTCTCAAAATCACTAACAATCGTAGATAAAGAACCTTCATCACCAATAAACTGAAGATCATCTTGCAAGAAGAGTATTGTTTCAGTTGGCGAATTTTCTATAATGATATTCTTCGCAATATATTCATCATTTGTCCAATTTCTATCGTTTGGATCTCTCAAAAAAGATAAGTGAATATATCCATTTTCTTGTAGTTCTTTAATATAGTCCTGCAGACCTTCTTCTTGAGAGCAATTATCGACAACGATAAAATAAAATTTCTCTCTAGATAAACTTGAAAGACTGTTAATTAAAGATCTGAAATACTTTAACCTATTGAAAGAAGTTATTCCAATAGTCGTTATATAGTTTGAGCTCATCTATTTCTCCATAATTCTTCAAATAAAGAATGATACTTTTCAGCTACTTGGTTGATGTCTAAATAAGAATTATAAACTTCAATATCTTGCAATAAAATATTTCTCAGGTTTAGTGAGGGTGGATTATCATAATCCGCTAATTCATAATTGTAGGGTTTTTCCTTAAGAATTATACCATTTTGACGAACTATTTCTTTTGTTCCGCCAGAATCTGTGCAGATAACTGGACAGTTTTGGGATAATGCTTCAACAACTACATTTGGGCAGTGGTCTAGCCAAGCTAAATGAATCATCCAATCAGAGCAAGAATATATCGCTAAACACTCTTCATGCGATTTTTGTCCTAAATAGAATATGTTTGAATCTTTTACTACATGGTCTGGATTTCCACCAAGAACTACCATTGCATCTTTTGGGGATGAAACATTTTTGAAAAACTCTATATTCTCTTTTAGTCTTTTTTGCCGATGCCAGCTAGCAGCAGAAACGAATAACATATCATGCTTTTTTCTCCATTCTAAAAATTCTTTTGATACTGCAGCTGGAGATAAATCTATTCCATTATGAATTGTCTTTCCATATTTATTTCCCCACCAGTGTTGAGTCATATTTTTATCAAACTCAGACTGCCAAATTACTGCACTGGAATTATCATAAGCCCATTTAATTAATTTATTATGAGACTCAAATTGATCTGGCTTAAACCAAATACCATCTAGCCTTTGGCATAAAATAGTTCCAGTTTTTGGTTGATGAGTTGGTTCTATAAAACATAAAAAAATGTCATATTGATCTTTATGGCTTACGATCTCAACCGGATAATTTTTCACTAACTCATGTGCAAGTCTTGAACCAAAGCTGTTGGGACCTGAATTTGAGCTGAAATTTACATTATCAAAATATATTTTTAGCTTTCGCATGACTCTACTACTCTAATATATTGCTCTATACTTTGCTCCCAAGTAGTTGGATTATAGTGGTTTTTTTCATGAGAGTTTTTTAAGATTATTTCTTCTAGCTCGCATAAATTGCTAAAAACATGATAACCACCAGCAAACTCAACTGCTCCTCCACCATCTCGATGAACGTAAGTGGGTAAACCAACAGCTAAAGCCTCTAAAATATGATTAGGTCCTGGATCGAATCTACTAGCGCTAACGTATATATCGTGGATAGCCAGGCTATTTGCTAACTTTTCTCCGGAACAAGGCTCTATTAACTTAGCATTTTGAAATGAGTTTCGGTGTCTTCCTATGTATGTAAAGTCAATAATTCCTTTACCAGCTAGATAATCTAGAAATTCATAAGCATCAAAGCCTTTTAAAATATTGTTAGACCAATGATGGGCTACTACAGATTTCTTTTTAGAAAAACTTATCATTTCGCTTGGTTTGAATATGCTTTTGTCTACGCCATTATGAATAACAAAGTTATTAGCACATCGCCAACCCTTTTTCAGAAAATAACTCTTCATCCAATCAGAAACAAAAATGGTTTTCGTTAAATACTGGCTGCAGTCTAAAAGTAGATAATCCATGTGCTCAGTATTTTTTCTGGCATCGCACTCATTAATTCTCTGGATTATTGGAGTTGGATAGCCTGTACCAAATCTTTGCAAGTAGTTGCCTAATCCTGGGCAGTTAGCATCGGGACGAGGATCCATAATAAAAAAACAGTCATGGTTTTCTTCTAAATTAAAGACAACTTCATGACCTCTCTCTTCAAGACCTTGGATAAAAGCTTTAACAAACGCGTTTCCGCCACCCCATGGGCCATCAACTGGTTTTCTATTTAAAAGTACTCTCAACTCACATAACCTCTTTTTCTTAAGAACTCAGCTTCGGATTTTTGAAAGCGAGCATCATCAGTATGAAAAGTTTCTTTCTTTAATTCTATAGAGTAATGATAACTAACGAAAGGTTCAAAATGCCAATTTCCTTTAGAGTTATGTAAAACTGGAAGATAAATGGCTTGATCGCCTATTCTCTTAAAGTATTCGCCATCCTCTCCTCTAAAGTTTTCATCTGAAACGCTTTCAATCATTTTTTTTCTAAAAGTTTTTAAATGAGAACTAACCCATGGGTGTTTGTATGGATCAGCATCTTTCGGAAGCGGACCAGAAATATTTTGGTGAGTATATGACCATCTGTGAGCTGTCCACAAAACATCACAACCAACAGTTTTATATGCATGGTCGATTATTGTCAAAGAGTCGCAGTCGCTAAGCCAATCGTCTGCATCTAACCTACAGATTATATCGCTTGAATAACACTCTTTGAGCATATCAAGTATATTTCCAACTTCCCACATTTTAGTTTTGTTAGATTTGTAAGAAATTTTTTCTTTTCCACCAGGAATTGTATTTTGCATAGCCTCTATAATTTTTGCAGTGCTATCTGTTGACATGTCATCTCTGATCAATATTTTCCAATTTGGATATGTTTGAAAAGCAACCGATGTTATACAACGCTGGATTGTTTTTTCTGCATTATATGCTGGAACAATGAAAACAAAACGATTATTCAATTTATACTCCGGTCGAAACTGCCACAACTCTTTCAATTGCGGGACCACCAGGATGCGGAATATTAGAGAAACTAACTGGAATAAAACCAGCCAACTTAAGCATCTCTACTAAATCTCCGGACTCAAAAGGAAATAGGTGACCATATCTTAGTCTAGGAATTCCTGGCTCAATTGGAATTTCAATATGAAATTTAGTACCAATACCAGCAGCCGTATTTAAAGTTTTTAAAGACTTTAAAGGATCAGAAACATGCTCTAAAACATGATAAAGTACTACTAAGCCTGAATCTTTTAAATCAAACCCTGATGCATCTTTAATATCTCCAAGTCTTAAATCCCACCCCAGTTTTTTTGCTATTCCAACAGAAATTGGGTTGATGTCATAGCCTATTACTTTAGTCCAACCATTATTTTTATAATGATTTAAAAAATTAGCAGTCCTAGCTCCAATTTCTACAAATTTATCTTTTCCTCGAGCAACAGCTATCTTAACTGCTTTAGCTGCCACTGGATCATTATTTTGGCTAAGAAAATCCTCTAACTGCTCAGTTATTTTTTCTACAACCAAGCTAGCTTCATCAAACCTAAGTTTATCTGATTCGTGAAATAGGCTTGTTTTACGAATATAGGATTTAACCATTTTTTCAATGTCTTCGTCGCCATTGAAGCCTAATCCACGAGATGATTGTAAATCCAAATTATTCTTATGATCTATTGGTTCGTAGACTCTTCTTGTACCAAATGGATATACTTTTTCTATTAATCTAAAATTTTCATTACTACGAGCTTGAGACCAGTTGTCATCGCCTTTTAGATTACGCCAATATTCTAAAATCTCGGCCTCTTCAGAGAATAAGCTCAAGTCAACGGGGATTTTTATATCTTCTAAAGAATTCTCTAAACTAAGAGAAGCATTACTAAATGGATTATCATTTTTAAAAAACATTAGCTCTCCATTATTTTCGGCTCGGACCTACCAGATGAAATGTGGGGAGTGGGATTATCGAAATCTACCTTAGAATGAAAAACCCATCCGCCCATCTTCTCCGACAAATCAACAGAAAGATTTTCTATATCTTCTTCTGTCACGTCTTTCCACATTTTATCAAAAAACATGTTATTATCAATAGTATCCTCTTGCTCTATATTGTACAGACTTTGCCAATGCTTAGACCAATAGTTTTTATATGTTTTAATTTTTCTAGAAATATCTAGCCAAGAATAATGATGTACTCCAGGATAAAGCTCTACTACTCTCTGGAACCATTTTTCATAAGCTTCACAGGCTTCTTTATTTCCCTGCAATCCGGCAACCCTAGCATTATGGATTTCTTCTGTATAAAAACTAGCGTGGGGAATTCTATCAAAAGTTTCTGAATTAATGTAGTCACACCCGTCAGTTCCTAATCCTGCATAAAGATTTCCATCATCGTCTTCTCTACGAAATTGCTTGGGTATACCGTGAGTAATTTCTGGTTTGTTTCGGCTAAGACGCCACTTCCATGGGTTAACATCCATTCGAACTTTTTCTAAACTACCCCAATATTCTACAACAGGGAGTGATACTAAATCAGCATGCTTTGGGAAATTTCTACACAGATTAACAATTTTATCATAATCATCTTCGTGGACAACCTCATCGGCATCTTGTTGCCAGCAATAATCTCCAGTACACCGACTTCTGGCTTCAGCTTTTTGAGCGCCATCAAAAACAGCATGTCGGGGATGATTCCAGTCGCGCTCTACTTGATATACTTTTAGTTTACCATCACCTTGCATGGCTGCCATTGTTTGAAGTTCTTCCCATGTTCCGTCATCAGAACCGCCATCGACCACTACGACTTCACCACAGAAGCCCAGCATAGATTTTATTGATTGGATATATGGATATCCTTGCGACTTAGCATTACGGGTTGTCGTGTACCCAGAGATATTAGGGACATAATTCATTGAAGATTGAATGCTCGACCAAAATCTTTCTCTAGCAGCATAAAGATATGCTTCAGTATCAAATGGATCTTCAGTATCAAACCAGATTTCTTTAGCATGTTGCACATCATCATTGATGTGGAGTTGACATCCAAGGAGTTTTGCTTCTATTACCATTCTGGGGCAGGTATCTCCGCCTTGAGGCAGGTATACAAAACCTTCGGCTTGAGCCATTTTCTCAAGTACTTCTTCATAAGGAACTTCCCAAAGCACTTCATATTCTTTGTCGTTATCTTTACACCACTGTTCAGCTTGCTGGTATCCTTTGATCCAACTAGTAGAACCTAATACTAACCAGCCCTTTCTTTCAGTGTCTTTATATTTTTCTCTAAGCATTTTGACAGCAACAAAAAATGTATCGTTGAAGACACTAGATAAAACTGTATTCTCTCTTTCATTTAGAAAAGGGAATCTTTCTTCATATATTTTTTGTTGAGCTTCAGACATCCACCAAAGAGATTTAGAACCGTACATAAATGCAGAAATTAGTTTTCCGTGCATTTGCTCGTGACAGTCACATTCTTTTTGCTCTATACTTAAATGCTTTTCAATACTTCTGTACTTACAGAATTTGTAATCAT
>Ga0163179_10000314_pt1 | contig 34207 bp, 28 predicted proteins | sample AtlANTMetagenome_FD_109643 | JGI IMG/M metagenome (GOLD analysis project Ga0163179, IMG submission 109643) | Marine eukaryotic phytoplankton communities from the Atlantic Ocean - Atlantic ANT 2 Metagenome | ecosystem: Environmental > Aquatic > Marine > Oceanic | place: North Atlantic Ocean... | reverse complement strand
TATCAGTATCAAGTTCAGAAATTGCTGAAGCAGCTAATTTTCCTGATGAATTAATAACTTCGGTAGTTCCAACTGTCAATCCATACTCTACTACAAATGTATTTGTTGTTGCCATATTTCTTTCCTAGTTTGAAATGTGTTAGTATACAGATATTTATAATAAGTGTGTCCTCTCGGGACCAGCTTATCTTAAATATCTACAAGTATTTTCTTAAATTTGAATACAGTAGAATTTGAAGAAGCAGGAGTTATTCTGATTCTCAAAGTATTAATGTTTATATCAACTCCGAATGATGCTAATTCGCCTGTATCTGTTGTTATTGTTCCGTATTGAGTAAAATAGGCACTTGTTCCGTCATGAACTACTGAGATTTCTGATTGTTGATAATCTCCACTAGTTGAATCTGATATTGAAACTTGATATTTACCACTTCTATATGTTCCTATTGCAAAACTATCCAATGTAGTTTCAGAAGTTGAAGTAGTTGTTACTGTTCCACCCTCTAAACCACCTGAGATAGTTGAGAAAGATAAAGTTCCTGAACCATTTGTGACTATTGCCTGTCCACTAGTTCCATCACTAGTTGGAAAGACTATAGAAGCACCTGTAATACTGTTTGTTGCAGTAATAGTTGTTGCTGTCAAATCACCTATTTGTAAATCTGCAAGTGCATAACCTGTTCCCGAAGTATTAACTGTCGTTGTAGGTTCTGCTTCTAATCCATCAAACAATTTCCATGTAGAATCACTTGCATCTCTGAAGAGTCCTGTATATTCTGAGGCACCACCATCTGATAATCCATCATCATAATTACCATAGAACCCAATGTCTAGTGTATCTGACGATGTATTACCACTTGCAAGTTCTAACATTGAATCAGCTACTGAAGTTGTGGAACTATTAACTGTCACGGTTGTTCCGTTTACAGTCAAATTACCTGTAATGGTTGCATTACCATCAACTTGTAAATTACTTGCTGATTCTAACCCTAAGTCTGCATAAAATTTAGATTTTGTTGCCATATAAAAGAATCTCTTGTGTTATACTATTTATAACATTTGTAGACCAAAAAAAGGGGAACTTAGTTCCCCTTTCGAATAATATAAAGAAGTCTTACGCTTCTACTAATACTCTATGAATATTAATAACCGTAGAACTGCTTGACGCTGGAGTTACCCTCAATCGTGCATATGAACCAGAAATATCTGCGTCAAATGATGCCAAACTGGCCGATTTGAGTGTGCCATACTGAGTCATTGTCACCGCACTTCCGTCATGGACTAATACTATCTCTGTAGAATGGAAATCAGAACCCTTTGACATTGCCACAATGTATCTCGCTGCTCTATAAGAAGCATGAGCAAAGGTATCTAAATTTACCTCTGTAGTTGCAGTTGTTGTCAAAGAACTTGAAGTTCTATGTTTAGTATCTAGTTCTTTTGAAGTAGTGATAACATCAGCGGCTGTATCATAAGAGAAGACTCTTATTAACTCAGCGATTTTAAATGCGTTTGTTTTAGCCATTTTCTACTCCTTAACTATGTCTAATTTGGAAAGTATCCACTGTTGTGTTAGTGTTGGCAGGTGTTATGAGAAGTCTCATATTACCTGAATCAACATCTGAACTCAAAGTGAACAATGAAGATGATGAATAAACATCACCGTATTGCACAAAATATGAATTTGTACCATTATTTATCAGTAGAACCTCAGCTGCGTGAGTTCCTGCTGATGCATGTGTGGCATTAATAACATACTTAACTGCCTTATTCGCAACTGCATTTGATGATAAGACTTGGTCTGCAGTAGTAGCTGTAAAGCTTCCTTGTGTAAAGAAACCTTGAACTAGATTACTAGCCGCTGTTATTGCAACAACCTGAACAACATCACCAGATAGAGCATTCTCAGCAAGTGTTATAACTGTTGAGCTAGTTGCAGTATAGTCTGCACCACCTCCAACTAATTTAACACCGTTTATGAATACTTGCTCTGAACCACTTGTATATGATAATGAGTTTGAACTATCATCATTACCTGTGATTGATGTTGTAGTGCCTGACATTGTAAATGTAAATATTACAATACCACTACTTGGTTGGTCTGACCAATCTAAAGTTCCTGAACCGTTAGTCTTTAAGACCTGATTCGAAGAACCATCTGAAGTTGGAAAAGTGAATGCATCGTTAACAGTAAGAGACGCTGGGTTAGACCCAACTTCTACAACTGAGGCAGAACCATCGTTCTTCTCAGTATAGAATCTACCGTGGTAAGTGTTGACTGCTAATTCACCTAGTGCTAAATCACTAGTAGCAGGAACACTATTCTGAGTAGAACTTCTTTTGAATTGTATTACTGTTGCCATCTGAATTCTCCGTTAGATTAAGCGTTATTAAAATGTACCACCATCGATACCTGTGATAGAAACTGCACCACTTGATACTGTAAAGTTTGCTGTAGCAAAACTTGCAATACCTTTATTGGTTGTAGTTGCATCTTCACCAGCTACTGTAGCAGTTCCACCAGAGTAAGATACATCCATACCCTCTCCAGCTTCTACGATTACAGAACCTAAGTTGGAAGCACTTGACACTTCAGCCGCAATTGTAATTGCGCCTGCACCGTTAGTGATGTCAATACCATCACCAGCAGTAAGTGTAGCTGCATCCATAATACCTGAAGCTGTATCACCTATTAATAACTGACCATCTGTTGGAGCTGAACCTGCATAAGAAGAAATACTTCCACTCATTGCTAAACCAGCAGCTGTTAAGTTGCCGAATTTACCTGCCATTGCAGTTCCAGAGAATACTGATGAACTATCTGTTGCACTTGTTAGAGCAACAAAAGAACCGTCAGTATCATCCATTCCGAAGAAACCAATCTTTGCACCACCAGAGTTGTATTTAAATTTAATACCTCTGTCTAGGTTGTCATCTGAAGAATCGTCACCAATTTCAAATACAGGGTCAGCAATATTTACTGTTGTTGAGTTTACTGTAGTTGTAGTTCCGTTAACTGCCAAGTTTCCTGTGACTGTTAAGTTACCAGATGTTGTTAAAGTTGCAGTTGTAATATCGTCTGATATTAAGTTTCCTGAAACGGTTAAGTTGTTTGCGACTGTTACATTGTTAGGAAGACCAACTGTTATAGTTTGTCCACTTGCAGAAGTTTCAATCTCATTTGCTGTACCAGCGATTGTTAAACTTTGTGTGTCTAAATCGACTGCACCTGTTCCTGAATCACCAGCGACATCTAAGTCTTCTAAAGTTACAGTTGCTTGGATTTTGTCCTGGATTGCAGCTGAAGTCATAAGTGAAACATCATCGTCTGAGAATGATTCGCCTGATGTTTGTACCATCGCACCTGCTAATGAACCAAATACAACTGCTGAAGCCGCAAGTTGGTCTGCACCAACGGCGTCATCTGCAATCATAGCCTGTTCAACGGCATCGTTTGCGATTGTTAAAACACCACCATCTGTCATAGTAGCATCGCCGGACATAACATTGTCTATCCATTTCGATGTTCCTGTGTCATATATTAACATTGCACCGTCAGCTGGAGTTGTGATATTAGTATCACTTGCACCTGCTACGGTAGAAGTTGTTGATAAGAACGAAAGTGTTCCTGAGCCGTCTGTTCCCAAAACTTGGTTTGCAGAACCGTCGGCAGCTGGAAGTGTAAAGGTAACTGATGAACCTATTGTATCAGCAGCTTTTAATCCAACGAAATTTGTTCCGTTGTCGCTGTCTTCTAATAGTTGTAAACTTGCACCTGCTGTTGAACCATTACCAACTTTAAAGTTGGCTGGTGTAGCAGCTGAACCACCTAAGATATCTGTATAATACTTACCACCAATCGCTTGGATTAATGGAGTTGAGTTATCAGAATCTACTGATTCGATGTATAGTTTAGCACCAGCACCTGAATTCGACCTATCCTGCACATAAGCTAATTCGCCTTCAGCTAAGTCTGAGACTGCTGGTGCGGATACTCCTGTGCTTCGTTTGATTTGAATTACTGTTGCCATTTTTCTCTCCTAAAGAAAATATATTTAATAAAATTTTGCAAAATTCTAGTTCACTATCCCTAGATTGAAATCATATATGCTATCCTCTCACTATGAGGTTCGTGCCTCACTGAATGGCACATTGATTGTATATGTATTTATACAACTCTAATCTCTGACCAGGTCCAAAGTGCAACAATGTAAACCACCACAAAGTTCTCTGGTATACTTTAAAGGAACAGGTATACAATTAAAGTTTTTACTCTCTAATATGTCTATAAGTTTTACTTGCCCCTCACTAATAAATAGTGTATTATCATTGAGAGAAAGAGTATTCATACCTATCCACTTACTTGCACCATATTTAAATCCAAGCATTTTAGCTTCATCTACTAAATCTTCTTCTTTAACCCATATTTTATTCCAATCATTCAATATAGATGGAAGTGTATCTTCGTTTAATCTATTTGAGTTTAATAAAACAGTATTAGAAGATATAGGAACTATAGTTGTATCTATATGAGATACATCTTCTTTTAGATTTATTGAATTGAAGTTTATATTTGAAAAAGTTTTTTCTAACCACATTTTTCCTTTATTATTTGCAGTCTCATTAATTGCAATTAGAACACTATCTCCTAGTTTACAAAGATTTGCACCATCAAATATGGGTTCGTCATTTTTCCATGTGGGTTTAGGACCTATTAAATAATTTAAATCACTTTCTAAGAATATTGGTCTTAAAGATTCTAACCAAAGATATTCTTCTTCATATCTCATAGAACCCTCAACAATAGTATCACCTAATACTACTGCACAATCTCTTACATTATAACAGAAACCACGAGGACGATGGACAATTACACCCTCTTTTTCTAATAGTGTTTGAAATGTTTGTAGACCCTCTTCTGCTTCATCATATAATGTATTGATAAATTTATTTGAGGAATGATATGATGAATAGTGATTGTGTTCTTTGAAACCTTGAAGTGTTCCTACAATGATTTCACGCAAAGGTGACCATTCATCCATAATATATTAAAACTTTTAAAATGTTCCGCCGTCAATAGTGGTGGTTGTTGTCCATTTATCTGTTGCTTGGTCATATGAAAGAAGTCCATCATCCGTTTCTGTTGCATTAACATCTGATAGTTCATTGATTGATTTTGTGGTTAAGTCTGCTTGACCACCTGAACCAACTTGAACTTGTTTTGCACGAATGTTTCCTGTGCCTCCAACTCTACCTGAGATACCTGCAACTCTTGAAACTGTTCCTTTAATGTTCGACATAATTAACTCCGACTTACTCCTGGTGTCACTACTGCCTGTCCTTCAACGACTCTTGTGGTGACTCCACCAGGACTTGTAATATTTAAATCGTAAACATATCGACCTGCTTCTAAAGCTTTTGTTTGTGTGTCATTTAAACTTAATGTGACTTGCCCATTTGATGCTGATATCGAAGTAGTAAATGCTACTGAAACACTAGAAGAACTATATGTTTTTCTTATTTGTGCAAGTGCAGAATATGAAGTTAAAACAAGGACATCTCCCGCTGCATCAGTCACATCTACTGTAATTGTGAAGTCGGTTCCTTGGTCAATATATAAGTTTGCGATAATAGCCATATAACTATTTATACGAAAAAAGAACTCTAAGTATTAGGTTCGGTTAATTGTGCTGTAGGTTGTGTTTGATGAATCTTTTTAGCCGTTCCAGAATCATTAACATATAACTCACTCGCCTTTCTTAAAGTTCCAGAATCATTTACCCAAACCTGCTTTACTTTTGCCAAAGGACCTATTGGTCTTGTGCTTGGAACTGAGAGTTGATATGTGAATGGACTTCTATTCTGATAAGTTGATGGTTGTCTATTAGAATATGTTCCAGGTTGCCTTGCATCTGCAATATAAGGTGTCTGATAGTCTGTTGGATTTCTGTATGTAAACGGACTTCTTGCCTGATATGTGAAAGGAGTTTGACCTTGTCTTTCATATGTAAATGGTTGTCTATTACTATATGTGAATGGTGTTTGACCTTGCCTTGCATATGTTGTTGGTTGTCTATGTGAATATGTAAAAGGTGTTTGATAGTCTGCCGGATGCCTGTATGTTGCTGGTTGTCTTGCCTGATAAGTTCCAGGTTGTCTTGCCTGATATGTAAATGGGTGTTGATATTCAGAAGGCTGTCTATTATCATATGTTCCAGGTTGTCTTGCCTGGTATGTAAATGGCACCTGATATGTAAAAGGATGCCTGTATGTAGACGGTTGTCTTGCCTGGTATGTAGATGGCACCTGATATATAACAGGTGATTGACCACTCGCAATATAAGGTTGTTGAACGATTACTGGTTGATTAACTGTAGGCATCTTTCATCTCCTTATACTGGTGCATGGTTATTACCGAATACTGACCTACAGAATATTTCACCAAAAGGTCCACCGCTACCAGCTCCATGTTGTGCTACAATGTAATGAGTATAGTATGATGTTTGACCAGTCTTATGTGCCTTTACTGTAAATACTACACCACTTGCTTGAACTCTTGCATCACTATTTCCAGGATTAGATGATGATACGGCTGACCACATAAACTCTTCATAACCACCACTTTGAACAGTAGAACCATTCCATAGGTTTACATATGTCCCAGCAGCTACACCTGAACCATAGTTTGGATTAGCTGGATTTTGTGAATCTGTTCCACCTTGGGTAATACTTTGTGATTGAACTGTATATTTAACTGATATACTCCAAGAACTATCAATAATGTTATTATTACTCAATTCAGTTAATGGTAGGTATATTCTATTGGGAGATTGACCTTTACCTGTTGAAGGAAATTGACTATTTCCAGAACTAAAACCATAGTAAACTTTACTTGAACTACTTTCATAACCCATAAAGAATTGGCAGAAACATTGTCCAAAAGAATAACTAAAAGTATTTTGTTGTTGTGTATTCCACATGTGACTTAATGCATTCGTGCCTACATAAGCAGAATTTGGACTAGTAGCTATGTGAGTTGACCCTGGACCCCAATTAATTGAAGCTGGTTGACCTACACTTGTATAATTAAATCCTACTGAAAATGGTGCCATAGGAGCAGATACATCAGTTGTGGTTTCTAATTGTGAAGTTGCTTGAGCATTTCCTCCACCCCAAACATCATATGTCACAGGAGTTTGAGAAGACGCAGGTGTGTTTGCATTGTATGTAAATGGATTTCTATAGTAAGCAGATGTTTGTGCATTTGCAGGATATGGTGCTTGTGCATTACTTGGTTGTTGAGCATTTACAGGTTGTCTTGCATTAGCAGGATATGGTGTCTGTGAATTTGCAATATAAGGTGTTTGTGCATTACTAGGTTGTCTTGCATTAGCAGGATATGGTGTCTGCGAATTTGCAATGTAAGGTATTTGATAACTAGATGGACTCTGATATTTTGCAGGTTGCCTAGCATTTGCAATATAAGGATTCTGAGCAGATGCAATATATGGATAGGGTTGTTGTGCGCTAGCTATATAAGGTTGTCTTGCATTAGCTATATACGGATAAGGCTGTTGTGCATTAGCTATATATGGTTGTTGAGCACTAGTTGGATTCTGATACTTTGCAGGTTGTCTATTTGAATATGTAAAGGGTGTTTGTGAATTAGCTATATAGGGAGTCTGAGCATTAGCTATATACGGCTGTTGAGCACTTCTAGGCGACCTATCATTAAACGCTTGTTGAAAGGTCGAACCAGTATTTACATAAATTTTCTCTGACATAATTTAGACTACAAACCATAAATGACCTGATGATGTTGACCCAACTCCTGAAGGAGCTGTGCTTACTATTGTTTTGTCCATCACCACATTGTCACCATCAATTTTGACTCCTTCTGAAGTGTTAACACTAATATTTATATCACCATCCAAAGGGTTTGAGGTGTTAGTAGCATATGTTTTGGCTAAACCTGCTTCGGCATTAATTATTGCATTGACCCTATCATCTGTAAAATAGAAACTATTTGAACCCTCTGATACTGAGTCTGTTGTATTTGTTGGATTAACAGGTTCCCAATAATTGTTTGAGGCATCCCATGCTAAGACTTGCCCAGCAGCTGGTGATGATGTATAATTAATATCTGATAATCCTGAAGCTGAATGATTTGAAACACTAGAAACAGTACCAGTCAAAGCACCTGTTGAATTTTCTAAGATTTTAGTTCCGTCATCTTTCATGACATCACCTTTTACATCACCAGTTATGGTACCATTTATTGTTGTTGCAGTAATAGTTGTTGCATGTAAACTTTGAAATTTCTTTGAAGCAGAACCTAATGTTCTAGTATTATCTGTATTGGGTATTATATTTGTATCTACAACACCATTGATTGATACTGTATCACTTGCATCACTTCCTAAGTCTACATTTCCTGTAAAACTTGCAGTTGTTCCTGTTATACCACCTGATGCCAAAGTGCCTACTGTTGCAGTTCCAGTGACTCCTAAATCACCACCGATACTTGCATCATCACCTACTGTTAAATCATCTGTAGTCGTTAATTGTTCTGCTTGAACTGTGCCTGAGAATGTTCCGTTTACTGCACCTGATAATGAACCACTTGTTAAAGATGCAGTTCCATCTGTTACTGTTGGTGCAGTTAATGTTTTACCTGTTGCAAGTGTTATGTCATCTTCTGCATAAGTTTTACCTGCAAGTTGTAAAGTAAATCCACCTTGTAGAGTTGTTGTAGGAGAAGAATTATCTCCTTGAAGTATAACACCATTTGAGTTAGTATTATAGATTGTGTTCTGTAATGTTTCTGTAAAGAATGAAAGTATTGCAGTTGATGTAGCAGTTCCTTCAAAAGAACCTGTGTATGCATAGATTTGTATTAAATCATTAGCGCTTGCCGCCGATATCAATTGTATGTTATAATAGAAAGCACCTGCAAGTCCACCAACCTGCCAATCACTTTGTTCTTCTAATAATGCTCCGTTCTTAAATACTTGAACTCTGTTTCCTTTATATTTAAGAGTATTTCCATTTGCATCTGCACCTGTGAATGTTTGTTGTCCTGCAGTTGCAACATATCTATATTTTCCAAAATAGAATGCTTTATCTTCTACTGCGTTAACGGCATCAACAAGATTTTCTCCTAATGCAGGTCTTAATCCTGAAACCTCACCCACATCTACGGCAAGTTCATTATACTTTTCTCTGAATTCGTTTATTGTGCTGTAATTATCTACGGTTTTAGCCATTTAACTTTCCTAATATATCGTTAAGTAGGTTTTTGATTTCACCAACTTCACTCTTTAAACTATTTATCTCTTTCGCTTGGTTTTGAAAACGCAATTTTCTTTGTTTTGCAAGTTTCCATTGTTCAATATCTGTATTTACAATTGCAGAAGATTCTTCATCTCTTGCGAGATTAGAATGTCCTTCAACTGATGCATACTCTTTCATAATATTAAGTTGCTAATGCAATACATCTCAATGCCGCTACTAACGGAATCTCACATGTATTTGTTCCTTGTCCTACTACTTTAATTGAGAATGCTGAGAACTCTGGCAGTCCTTCTGCTGTGTAATCATATTCTTTAAAGTTTCTTGCATCTGATTCTAATGTTGAATCTGGAGAACCATTCGTATTGAAGAACTCCCAACCTAAATCATCCCATGGTTGTGATTCATCATTCTTCAGAATCTTATACATAAATTTGATATCTGTTGTTGCAGGTTTAAATAAATCTGCTGTAACTCTTAATGCAGTTGCAGGTGTTTTTAGATTTACTTTTCTTGTGCAATATACCATTGCATTGTTATCACCCTCAGGTTCTTCAGATGAAACATAAACTGTTCCTTCTGGCAATGAATTTGTTACACCATCAACTTTCTTACTTGTTGCACTATCAATATTGTTTAATCTGTTCATAATACCAATAGCACCTAAAGTTCCAACATCAATTACAGGTGATAAGTTACTATTGAATGATTGTAATTGTAACTGACATGTAAATGATTTAGAACCACCATTGTAAGCAGCCTCATTGACTGCAGAAGCAACAACATGAGGACTATCAAAGTGAACATTATCATTTAATGTAACAAACTCTGTTACAGTTTTCTTAACATGATTTGTTCCATTTGCAAATCCTTCTGGTGATTGCATTGGTGCCATGTAAACACTTGAATATATCCTTGTGTTCTTAAATTGTAAACTTGGTATCATTGTATGTAATGTATCGAAGTAATAGTTTCTTGATGATGTTACATTTGAACCACCACTTAGAGTATTAACAGGTGCTGTATAAGCAGATTTAAAGTCATATGATGATACATCTGGTGTTATACAGAATGAATCGATACCAATCTCTTTGATTGCAGTAAATGTTCCGTTAAGTGAAGCAGTTGGAATACCACCGAGTGTTTCACCTACTGCATCAACTACAACTGTAACTACTGCATCACCACCTGGGTCTGGAGTGAAAGTAAGAACATCACCTACTGTATAACCTTGACCTGGGTCTTTTATCTTTACACTTGTCATTGTTGAAGCATTTGAGAATACAAACTCCATTCTCGCTCCTGTTCCTGAACCACCTGTGCCTGTATTATCGTAGGTATTCCCACCTGGGTCACTAACAGTTCCAGATGCATGGGTTTCAGTTCCAATATTTAATACTGAATTTAGTTTATCACCTGTGATACCTGCAAGAACTACACTTGAATTCGTTGTATACATTCCGTGTGAGTAACTATAAACTTTAACAAAGTTTTTACCTGATAGTGATTCTATTGGGTTGTTCTGTAATTTGTGAACAGGTAAAGATGTGTTGTTGAATCTTAAATCAGGTGCCTTTGTTGTGTCGAATGAACATATCTTCATGTTGAACTTCATGTCATCTGTTTGTTCTGCAGTCCATGTTGATGCATTCTGAGATAAGAATAAAGAACCTGCATAAGGTTGTCCTGATATTGTTTCACCTGAAATGATATCTGACTCACCCATTCTTGAAATGAATACTTCGTAATCATTTGAGTTAGATAGAAGAACAAAACACATTTCTGCACCCTCTTCAATAAAGACTGGTGATTCGAATGTGAATGTTGTTGCAACTGAACCATCTACAGAAGTAGTAACATCTCCTGGATTCTTAGTTACAACTGAGAAAGGTAAAACTGTTTGACCTGGATACCCATTTACCATGTTTCTGATTTCTACTGATACAGGTAAGTTATCTGACTTAGTTGCAAAGAAGACATCAATCGATGATAAGAACATACCACCTTGTGGTTCACAAATAAATGATTGTGCTAATGGGTCTTTCCAACCACCTCTTCCACCACCATCTAATCTGGAAATGAATCTTCTATCAGCACTAAAATTTGGGAATTGTTCTAACTGTGGAGGAGTTATAGGTGGAACAATAGGCGGTGCTGGTTCTTGTATAGGTGGAATTATAGGTGAACTAGGTGGAATAACTACTACATCATTGTTTGGTATTTCTGGTGCATCTGCATCCCATTCAGTAGCATTTATGTTTTCACCTCTTCTTGTAAATTGTCTTTGACCTCTTACTCTTTCTGTAATCACTCGACCATTTCTTGTAGAAACGATTTCTGTTTGTGATGCCTGTAATAGTCCTTGTGCTTGATATATAACACTTGCACTTGACGCTGGGTTTGATAGATTGAATTTAGATGATGTAATTATCATCTCTCTCATACCACTCGGGAATCTTTGTGTATTACTATTAGGTAATTCGAAGTATGCACGACATCTTCCGTTTCCGTCTGTTTTTAAATTTGAAGATACTGTTGTTCCACCATCTACTGAATATGCTGAAGAATAAGGTCTTACAAATTTGTTTACATCAATATTATCGAAGTAGAAGAAATGATTTGTTCCTGGTTTTAAGTTAGTTGCATCAATTTCAATTGTTCTTGCACGCATGAAAGGTATCATTGATATTGATACGACTCTATCATTTCTTGTTTCAACAAAGTCTTCAACAACTGAAGTTGTAACACCAGTTCTTGTTTGTGTTTCTGGTGTTTCTGTAATCTCTCTTGTTACTTGTAAACCTGCAACCCATTCACCACCTTGTGCTGGGTCTCCTGACCAAGAACCATTTGAAGTTGCTTGAACTTCTGAACTTACAGAACTAGGTTCTCCAACCCATGTTGTTTGCCATGAGTTCCAAACTGTTCCTACTGCATTGTCATTTCCTGCTACAACGGCATCAAAGTTTCCTTCTCTGTTAACTCTGACTTCTGGTAATCTTTCAGTATCTTGCCATATATCGGTACCAGGTGTTAGTTTAAGTTGACCATCAAAAGCAAAGACATGATATGGGTTAACATTCAATTGTCTTGATGCTTTATCTTGGTTTACATATGATAATTCTGAGAATGGTAATGTAATTAAATCACCAGTCTTTGTATAGTTACTAGACGCTGATGTATCTAATTCAATATCAAAGAATTGTTGATATGATTTAGGTCTCATAGCACCTAGTTTTGCATCGATAGATACATTGTAATCTGGATGTGATACATCACCAACTCTATGACCTCTAAAGTTATCTACTAAGAAACCTGATTTGAATCTATCAAAACCGTCTGCATCTAAAATCTGTTTTGTTTGTGTATCTTTTTCTAATAAAGATAATGCAGTAATTCTTTCTAAGTTTGTAACCCTATTGTTAATCTTACCGATATCTTTCATAGTATATCTTCTATGGTCAAGAGACCTTACTCTGACATCTTTTAGATTATTTGTATAAGGTGGTAATCTTAATTCAAACATCTCGATTGCATCATCGATTGCTTTAGGTCTAGTTGGTGTCAACGAAGGAATACCTGTTGATACCATAAACTGACCTGTTTTGTGCATGTATACTTTGTCGATTCTTCCTACATAGAAGTCAATTGCACCAGTCATATTTGAACCATTAACAGGTGTATCTACTGCTGATGCATTTCCAACTGTTATGTTTGTTCTTTGTGTTGCAAAAGAACGACCTGATTCGTAACCGAATGGTGCATATTTAGCACCGTTTGTTCCATCTGATAAATCTAATGGACTTGCAACATTGTGTTGAGATGCATTTGCAAAAGTTGATAGTGCAAATATTTGTCCAACACTTGGTCTAAAGTCAACACAATCTGATAGTTCGAATGTTCCGTCTGGTTCTAAACCACCTAAGTCAACTCTACTTGGAGAGTAAACAGGTATTTCTGAATAGTCAATGTTAGTATATGAATTTACATCATAGAAATCACCAGCGTTTGATGCTGTGAAGTAATCAAAGACAATTAGAATTGAATTTTGTGGTGATGGTTCACCAGTCTTTAATGTTAATTTTGCTAAGTCGTAGAAACCATCTCTTTGACCATCATCAAAGAAATATCTATCTTTAATATCAGGAGAACCTGTTGATACATTTGATAATGTTGCAGTTGCACTTGATGTCGCACCTGCAATAACTTCAGTATTTACAAATCTTTCTTCAGTTAGATAATAGAAATAGTTTGTTGCAGAATCACCATTCATTGTGATTAATACTGCCCTTGCATCTGAAGTTTGACCTATTATTGTTTCATGTTCTTGGAATGTTCCTGATGTAACTGTAAATGTTGCATTTGGTGATAAAGGAGTTCCGTCAACTCCTTCATAAACACCTCTGACTTTAAATGCATCTGCAACACCAAGAGATATATCTTTGTTTACATATTGTGTTCCGTAAAATGCTGAAGTTGAACCATCGTTACTTACTTTTAAACATCTATTTTTATGTAATGTTTTATCTCTGTTGACTGGTGTGTTAATGTCAACTGTATATGTAACTTTTAGAACTGCATTTTCATCGTGTGCATGAAAACCTGAAATTGTTAATGTGTTTGTACCAGATTGAGCTGTGTAATCTTCAACATTAAGTAAATCACCAACTGCTTTTGCAGAACCACCTGAACCAGCCTCAATAACTGCAATTGTTAAGTCATCTGTATTAGGATTATTTGAATCAAAAGATTCACTTGAAGATACACTAAGTTGAAATGCATTTGATGTAACTGTTACTACTTGTTGTCTTCTTACTTTAACTTGGTCTGGTGTATGTGATTTAACCCAATCTCTTGGCCAACTGAATAATGATGCAGTCTGGTCTTGGTCAATAATTTTAACTCTTCGTCTTGTAACATTTCCTTGGAAACCTGCAGTTGAGTTTCCTGTCAATGTTGCAGTTATATTATCTGTAACTGATGCAACAATTAATTCTTGTCCTGAACCTGCAGGATTATAGATAACATCTCCTTCTTTAAGTTCTCTAGTAAATGAAGTTCCAAAACCTGTCAATGCAGTTGAACTTGCTGTGAACTGAACTGTTCCTGTTAAAACGAAATCTGAATTTGTTATTACATTTGCAGTAAATATTTCTCTGTTTGTTGCAGAAGGAATTTGTGAGATAGAACGAACTCTATCAATGTTATATGCTCTAACTGCTTGAATAGCACCACCTGATGTTGATGTTGAACTATAACCATCAGTTTCGATATCACTTGCTACTTGGAAACTACCAACAACATCATGTAACATAAGTTTATTACCTGAGACATCAATTAATCCAAGTATACCATATGCACCTGTTGTTTTATCTATAATCTTATCACCAAGTGTATACTGACCATTACTTACCGCAGATAGACTGAGTTGAGTAAACATCTTAATATCGAACATCGATAAATCCCATTGCGATGTTGCAGTATATACATTACTTGTATCTGTTCCTGAGTTTAGTGTTATATCTCTAACTCTTGCAAAACCAATATGATTTTCACTATTCTCTGCTCCGTCTCCTGCAACTACTGAAGGAAATAACTTACATGCATTGAATGGGTCTTGTGAATCTGTTCCTGCTTCGTTACCAAATTCTGGTAATGAATGTGCTTTTGTTACTCGTAGAACATTTCCTAATCTAATTGGTGTATTTGTTGATGCCAATGTGGCAGTAGACCTTGCTTTGTCTAAAGGAACTATTGAAGTTCCAATCTTTTCTACTTCAAAACCTTTTACATATGCTTTACCTGGTGATACTTGCATGACAAATTTGTCATCTCTACCACCATTTAATGCAGTATAGAAACCTCTGTTAGTAGTATCGTCTAAATGTTCTCTTAAACTATGTGTAAATTGTCTTACAACAAAATCACCATTTGCATCGAAAGTTCTTCTTGCAAGTGTGCTTTCTATTTCATTGTAGATTGGTCTATTGACATGTAGTTCAATAATACCTTGATTGACTCTTGTTAATTCAATGAAGTTTGTATCATCTGAAGTAACTAATGATTGTTTTGTTAGAGTTAATGTAATTTTAAATCTGTCTGCACCCGCAGCGTTTTCGTTTGATGTTCCTGTTGCATTATCTAATAATGATTGTCCTAGTGTAGGGTCTCCAGAATCAATGAATGATTCTACAATAGAAAGACCGACTTTATAACTTGGTTTACCTGAATATTTTTCAAGTATTAATTCTTGTTTAGGGACTTTAACAAAGAAACCTCTACTAAAAACAACACCCTCTGAGATGTTTGCTATTGAAGAACGACCATTTGGTGTCTCAGTTTCGACTTCAACTTGAAAGTCATTGTTGTTTGATGCGACATCTGATACATTACCAGATGGATCTAAAGTTACTATTTGTAACTCTTCGTTTGCCGTGAAAGCAAAGTCGTTTGTTGTATTTGTTCCTTGTTGTAGATAGTAAACAAATAGTGTTAGTTTATCATCTGTTGTTTCAGCAGAAGATGTTATAATCTTTGCAATTACACCTGATGTTTTACCTTGAATATGTAAACCGTGTGAAGCAGTTCTGTATGTTTCAACATTTGCATCACCACTTGAATTAGGGTTTGCAGATTTAACTTTGACATAGTATAAATCCATGTCAACATCACATTGAGCACCAGATACGATAGAACCCTCTTTAAAGAAGTGGTCACCAAATCTTTCTATCTGATTTTGTAAGATAGATTGAGATTGAGTTAATTCTCTAGCTTGAAGAGGACGACCAGCTCTGAAAAGAACTTTGTTAAAGTTATTGTCTTCATTGTAGTCATCGTAATAGGGTGATATATTTAAATCAGTTTTCTCTGCCATTGTTTGTCCTAAATTTTATATATGGGAGTTCTTTAACTCCCATGAATTACATTTCGATAATCAGTTTGATATCTTCAATCTGGTCACTTGCACGAGTCACCGCACCTCTGTTCTCAATATACATCATTCTACCTGTATGGTGTTGAACTTCAGGATTTATAACAGAAGAAGCGTTTATGGTTCCGATTGAACCAGTTCCTATTTTGAAAACTGTATTTCCTGCTACGAAGTCTACATAACCACCCTCACTATTTGCAATTGGTAAATATGATATTACATTTCCTGTTATAGAAACGATTCTAGCCACGGCCACACCAGCACCATCAGAACCCGCACTATGCACTATGTCATCTACACTAAGCGAACCAATTGAAGATAGAGTTGCCTTCTTATAAGCAGTCATACTTGTTGCAGTTGACCTGTTTGTAGTTCCGAATGTAAATGGGTCTTGACATAGACCGATTCTTCTGAAATCGTTATCTGTTGGGAAATCTCCACCACCCTCTGAGAATTCTAATCTTGAATTAACGATGATGTAGTTTCCACCTAATTCTTCTACAGGGTCAGCACCATGTCCGAACTGAGGTGAGATTACTGGAGTTGCAACTCCACCTGAACCACCACCGATACTTGGTATGTTTGCAACATCAATAGATGCTTGTTTATATCCTGAACCTCTTGTAGTAACATCGATTTCTCTTAAACCACCTGAAACTACTTTAACGGTGCATTTTCCTAATGAACCATCTCCGTCTATATCAACACTCGTGTAAGTTCCATCTGTATATCCAGAACCTGGGTTGTCTACTTTAATATGAAGAATTGAACCGTCAACGGCATTGGTTTCAACTTGATACTGTTGAGAACCATCGTTGTCTGCTGAGGAGTTCAGACCACCGTTTGTATGAGTTCCATAAATTCCGTTTAAAGCACCTAGTGTTTTAACAGGTATAAAGTCGTTAGTTACGAATTTGATTGTATCTGAAGCAGATATAGTATACATATACTTCCAAAGATAAGGCATTCCGTCTGTTCCACCCTCATCAGCTGCTGTTCCTTCAAATAGAGTTGATACATCTGTTCCTGTTGGTTTGTTTGCTGAACCTACAACTGCACCTGAACTATCTCTTCCTGTTCTGATACATTTATAAACATGATACTCATCAGTCAACACATAGAATCTTCCTTCATACAAACTATCTTTATTTGTTGCAGGTGTTTTATTTGTTGCACTGTAATCATGTGAATACTCATCGTAAGTTGTTCCTGATGTCCAGTTATATCTGTTTATACCATGAGATACATCTGCTGGTAATACTTTTTTAAGTGCCAACATGTCTTCCCATGCCTGAATTTCTTCTCCAACACCATTTGCTGGTGCAGGTGGACTATTATCGTCTGCCCATGAATATGGACGACCTATGAATACATAGGTTGAAGAAAGGTCTTCACTAAAGTCCTCTTTAAATTGTCTCGCATTGTGAACACGAAACTTCTCTGTTATTATTGCTGCCATTTTCTTAATCTCCTCAGATTATAATTTTCTTTAATACTATTTATGTCGTGGCCGACTTAACATATGCATTAAATGTTAAATTTGTTCTTAAATTTTTATGATTGTCATATTCAGATACATAAAACTTAGGATAGTAATGTTCTATATCTGATATTCTCAATCCCTCTTTGATAGATTCTTCCATCAATACACTTCCTGAATTATCTTCCATTAAGATTTCATCTCCATGTGTTCCTGAATTGAATGCAGAACCATCATCTTGTTTCATATGATAAGATATTCGATAAGTGTTCTGTTCACTAATTGTATTTATAGTGCTAAATCGAGACCCTAAAGGAACGAAACTGACTATACTATTTTCTGAATTCTCTTCATCAATTAGTATGTCTCCATCTTCCATAGAGATTCTTTCGTTTTTTTCTGTTCTAAGATATTTTCCTGCCAATTCTATAGACCTTTCAGTCGTAAAGTAATGAACAGGTTCATCTGTAGTTGCACTTTCAAGTCTGAATATACTTCCGTCTTCCATTGTGAAGACATCACCGTAATCACCCTTTACTCTTGCATGTTCATGAGGTTCCATCATCACTTTACACAATTCTTCTTCTAATTCAATACGACCACCATCTTCAAGTATTAGTTGTTCATCAACTAAAGAACCAAGTTGTAAAATTTTACCTTGGTCTGCAGGTCTTCTTTCTGGACTTCTTATTAAGTAATCGTGGTCTGCAGAATCTAAAGATAATGCTGTTGGTATGCCATCGTTTGAACCCTTTGCATAAAGAGTTGTTTTTGGTGCAAAAGAGTTTATAATATTAAGGTTGATGTGTCTTGCCCTATGTGAAGTGTCATAAAATTCTGACCTTGCACCTAAACTTTGTCCTGCAGGATTTTTTGTATCTACTACATTTAATACACCTGATGTATCTACATTTACTCCTGGAATACCTGCTTCTAATAATTGCATCATTACACCAGAAGCTGTGACTTCACTATCTGTAGTCCAAAGATTTACAACTCTTGTAGAATTTGCAAACGCATTTGGAACTGCAACACCAACATCTAAGTTCATTATAAGTGTTGGTCTAAATCTGAATTGTTCGTCTGCAACTGTATTGATTGATGAGTTAATTGCAACTTCACCAAAGAAGATATGACCAGATGGATGAATTAAATCTTTTAATACACTTCTCCAACTGTTAATTGATTCACCAACTTTAACAATATACGAATGTGTTTGATAATAATAACCATCTTGTATATTAGCCGCAGTTGCATCTAAGGTTCCTTTATCTCCTAATAATCCTTCATTTACATTTCCTTCTCCAGCAAATCTACCTCTTCCTGATATTGGGTCTGATTTAAAGACTGTAAACTTATCACTAACATTAAATGTTATTGTTTCTCCTTCTAAGAACTCACCAGATAAATCTTTATATGTTACAATCTGCCTACCTGCATTATAACTAACAACCTTTGCAGTTGAACCTGATGTAGCACCTGTTATTACATTGTCTCTCGCTGGTGTTGCACTAGGTGTAGAAATTAACATGGGGTATTCTGAAGACGATGAAACAACACCATCTGAATCAAAATTATAACCTTGTGTTATTATGTTAATTGAATGAGCACCACCAATTTCATCTGAGTATGCAAGAAGTTTTGCACCTGTTCCTGTTGAAACAGTAGATTTTCTATTTAATGTTGCAGTTGATGAAAGTGAACCTGTAATCTGTTCGTTAGATTGAAATACTCCTGTGTCTGTATGACTTCTTTTTACTACTATTCTATTGTGTTCAGGTTCTATTCTTAGAATAGTTGCAGTTGCATTTGATACTGAACCTGTGACTGTTTCACCTACTAGGAAACCACTTACAGAATCAAAGTATAAATAACCACCAGGACTTATTACTGGTATAGAACTATATCCTACACCACCATTTAAAATTTCAACTCTTCTAATTCTTCCGTCATCTGATACAATAGTTCCACTATCATCATATGCATCTAGTGTTATTGGTTTTCCTGTTTCGTGTAATAATCTATTTGATTCGGTAACAATTTCAATTTTTGTTCCTGCAGACTGACCAGCCGCAAATGTGACTCTATCATTTTTTACTGTAAGTAGTGAACCATCACCTGGGTCTGTTTGTATTAAACCGTCTTTAAATATTTTAACAGTATGGTCATTAAAGAATACATATCTTCCGTTTACATCTTTTACACCTGGACCACCAAATACGGTTTGATTGGCTGTTGCAATAAATTCAAATTGACCCCAAAGTGTGGCATTCTCTAATATGATTTCATCACCAGTCGCTGCAATTATAGCTTCTGCAGTATTACCACCTGTGTTAGTTTCATCAAAGACAACCATTTCACCAGCTTCGTAATTAATACCACCAGTCTCAACAATAATTTCTTTAACAGGTCCAGATGATAGTTCATCAATTTTTGCAGATGAGTCTACAACTCCTGCATCATCTTTAGAACCTGTAAATATGATATTGTCATTCATTGAATATAGAGAACCTATTGTAGATTTCTCCATAAGAATACCAGAACCATCTTCTGCTAAGAGAATACCATGGCCATCGGTATCATTGAATTGACTCACATAAGTAGAAGAACCACTCGTAGTATTGATTGCTGTATTTACACCTAAAATTGTTCCTATGTAACTTGTAATACCATCTCTATCTAAAACTGTAACTTGTGTATTCTCTACAAAAGTTCCATAGTGATTTCTGGATATACTACATGAGTAAGTGTTCGTTGCAAGTGTGTTTATTCTTTCTATATTTGCTTCTGCAAGTATAGTCTTGCCATCTGAATCATAGTAAGTTAGTTTATCTGTTTCTGCAGGTACCTTTTCATCAGGCATCAATATAACTAATCTTCTCTCTTCATTGTAATTTGATTCAGATACATAAATTGTTTCGTTGTCAGGATATCTAATTTCTGCATCCTGAGCATATAAGAGTCTCATTAAGAATTTAATTGACTCTTCACTTCCTTTTCTCTGATATAAATCAGAAATGTTTTTGATTGTTAATCTTTTGTTTTTAAGTTTTGATAAATCAATCGATGGTAAGAAGTCTTTCTGGAAGTATTGTAGAAATTCTTCAGTTGTATGGTCGATATCAGAATAGTCTAATAATCGATTGTTGGCAAGTATAGAGTTTTCTCTATAGTTTAAAACTTCTGCAGTTTGTAAACTGTTTCTTCCTTCAATGATTTCACCTGATGAGAAACCATTACCTTGAATTGTTGAAACATATAATGTGTTACCATTGATAACATCTATTCTTGCAATAGAACCATTTGATTGACCATAAACATATTCTCCAACTGTAAGAGGTTCTGCACTTACATTTGGGTTTGTCGCTGTTGACTCGTTTATGATTTTAGATGAGTTCTCATCTGGAGACGGTGAGACGGTCGCAGCTTCTACAAGTAGAGAACCTTGACCGTCTTCTAAAGCAATACCGTCTAAATCGCTTTGTGATTTAAGAGTTATAACCTCTCTCTCTAAGAATTCAAAATATGCAGATAAAAACGCCGCAAAAGCAGGTGCATCTTCTCTTACATGTTCTGGTAAGATTGTATGCAGTCTTTGGGTAATTTTATCTGATGATAATGATTCGTGAGACATTTATTTTACTCTTATGTTATTGTGCAACCATTGTTAGCAACAACAAACCACTTTGAACCATTCCACATGCATACACAGCCTTCGCCTACTGCATCAAGTGTAATTTGTTCTGTAGTATCTGTTGAACCACCCCATGAACTAACAGTTATAGCAGCTGAACCGCCTGAACCTATAGCTGACATGATGAAGACCAATAACTGACCAGTTTGTGTTCCAACTCCAAGGTCATAAACAACTTTCGATGTTTGTGACATGTTGAAGATATTGCAAAACTGATTCTGTAATGTTGAACTAGTTGCCGTATGTGTGACAATATCATCAACTGCTAAATGAGTTGGGATATTTTCAAACAATTGACCAATAGTCATCTTCTTGTTTACAGGTGTTCCACCTGGGTTATCTACAATGTGTAGTAAGTCATCAGCTCCAATTGCTGAATCTGCTACTGCTGATAGTGCTGATATTTTTTTATCTGCCATTTTTTTCTCCTTTTATATAATCCAAATTAATGGGAAACTACTCGCGGGACTCGCGACCACTTTATTCATAATGAATACCTTAATATGTAGAACTAGATGTTGAACTAAATCCAACCCCAGCACTACTCTCACCACTTGCGATGGTGTCTATTTCACCTTTGACCGTGACATCAGCAGAAGAGATATCTACAAGAGAACCTCTAGTTGCAACTACATCGTAGCTGTCTGGTATGATTGTGAAATCAATCGTTGTATTGGTATTTACTGTTGAGGTAAACATCAACGCATTGATTGTTATTTTACCTGTAGTGTAGTCGACTGTTCCTGCAGTCGTATCACTATAGATTCTTGTTGAACCAGAGAGATAGTATCTTCTCAGATTACCATCTCCATCGTCATCAAAATATTGTGTGTTTACAGAATCTCCTGTAACCTTAAATCCAGTTGAAGATAATATACCACCTAAAGCTTTATTGTATTGTGCATTTGGGTGATAGAAAGCATTACCAAATTCGTTTGTATAACCAATCTTTTTATTTAAAGTAATGTTTGATGATTTCTTCAATCTTATGTTTGTTATATTAGAAAGTATTGATGTATCTGTTTCATCAATATTCTTTACTAAGTTTGAATGTCTGAATATACTATCAAAGTTTGATAAGTTATCTGCATCATATTGGTTGATTGTTGTGTTGACCAATTGTTCTAACTCTCCTTTTGATAGTGTTGTAAAATTGTTATTGTATTTGAAACAGGTTGAGATAAGAATCTTAATAATTTCTGGATTTATAATCTCTGGTCTGACTGTAACCATATTCAATGAATTTAGTTTTCTAATTACTTCTGCCTTTTCTACTTCAGTTAAATAGTCTGAGTTTTTAGGTTTGATTGCAAGAAACACTTTACCATATTGTGGTGGATTATTATCTTCCCCACCCCATACGGCAACTGCATCAGCATTTGGATAATATTCACTGACTTTTGCTTTATAGTCATTTAGTGTTACTAGTCTGTTCTGAGATGTAAAAAATTTATTTGCTTTAAACTTAATTGATTCAACTGATTCTTTCTCAGCACCACCTGTTGAATTGGTTGTCGTTGTTATAACTGAATCTGAATAACCATTTATTGAAGTGATTTGTTGAAAACTTTTTGCACCATCGGCGTGGTCTGTATCAACTACAATATATGTTGCAGTTATAATATCACCATCAAGTAATTCTTTTCCTAATACACCATCACCAAAATAGATTTCTAAATATCCTTCTTCGTTTTCTTGTGTATAATATACAGTTGATGTTGTTGTAATTGTAGAAATGTCTGTAGATAATGCATAAGTAGAAGATGTTCCACCTGAGTTAACTACAACTGAAAGTTTACTTCTGTCAACCCTCTCATTTGATAAAACAAATTTTGAATTCTTAATTTGTCTATCATAGACAAAAGAATCAGACATATATGTTCCTTGTGATATCTCAACACCTGTATAATTAAATGTTGAACTGTTTTGAGTTGGTTTATTTGTATCTGTAGTAACAAAATCATATGATACGCCATCAAAAACTGTTTGAAAAACATGACCTCTAGGTATAGTCATTTCTGAAAGTGTCGGATAAGTTCCATCGGCCTTTAAAACATTATTTAATGCAATATCTATGATAGCAGATGAACACTTTTCTGAAGCAGGTGTAAATCCTAAATCTTTTGCACGAGATACTACATTCTTTCTTATTTGTGCTGAGTCTAAAAACAATTCTGACGCAGCTATGTTAGTATTGACTGCACCTATGTGTGATGAATACGCAAGTAAGTCAATCAATGTCGCCATTGTTGACCCCTCAAAATTATAATCCTTTAATTTCTCTTGACCTTTAAGATATGCTTTTAGATTATCTGAAATAGAATCAAAATCTAATTCTGTAATGTTTATTTGTGAACTTTTTGTTGCCATTATCTTGCCCTTTTAAGTGTCATATTGACTTCTTGATTCGGCATACCATTTTTAATCGTATAATTAATTATGACATGCAAATCGTTGTTTCTCTTTATTACAAATTGAGGCATAACTGCTGTAACTCTAGGTTCAAAATCCTCAATTACTTGACTTATTTTTACTTGTGCTCTTTTTACTCGTCTTTCAGTATCAAGTGCAAATAACAAGTCTCTAAAACCTCCACCAAGTGATGGTTTGAATGGCCTTTCATAATAATTAGTCATTATGATATTTTTTACAGACTGTTTGATTGCATCTGCATCTTTTTTGATAGTTAAATCACCTGTAATTGGGTGTGCAGTAAAATTCATGTCTAAATCTGCATAAACTTCCTTCGCCGCTACATTCTTTGCTTGTGATTTTAAATCTGCCATATATCTATTTATACTCCTTATGCATCAGGTTCCGAAGTATCTTTCTTCTTATTAGCATTTGCTCCTGAGCCTGTATCTTGTGAAGTAGATTTGTGTTTATGTGTTGCAAGTGTTGGAGCATTTCCAGCAGAAGTTGATATATCTCCTGTTGCATGTATTGTTGAATCATTCGTCTGAGCACCAGTTACATGTAATGTTCCTGTAACTGTTGTGTTAGATATAATCTCTGTTGTATTATTACCTGTGATTGTTATCTTTCCTTCGGATAATACATCGGTTGTTCCTTTTAGGATATCTGCTTTTAGATTTCCTTCGGTAATCTCTGAAGTAACATTTCCCTTCAGAACTTTCATATCAACATTACCTGTATTGATTGTTATGTTTACATTACCATGACCAACTTGCAAGTCTGTATTACCAGCAATATAAACTTTGTCATCTTTAAGTATTGCAGTATAATTATTGTTTACTATTCTTGTGACTTCTGAACCATCTGCATGAATCTCGTGGAATGTTCCTGACCTGTGATGAAGATTTAGTCTTTCTGATTTTGGTGTGTCATCGATTTCTAAAACATGGCCGGCCTCGGTCTGTAAAACCTTATTGTAAGGATATACAGGTTTTGCTTGGACATCCACAAAATCTCCTAAAATCTTTTGTGTTTCTGGGTGAACTATATCACCTTTAATTGCATGGTCTAAAATACCACCTCTTGCAATACTTGACAAATCAGATTCTTCGGTGTATAATGGATAGTAAGGTAACATATCTTCAGTTACCTCTAACTCTTCGATAGTAGAACCTGTATTGTCGTAATTAATCTTTAATTCTTTTGGACTTTTTGGTGCATTCTCTATATCACTTGTTAAACCATGAGAACGATTGGGTGCTTGTTCAGGATTAGGTCCGTCTGGAGTATCTTTATAGTCTGCAACTTTTAATCTTCGTGGGTCATTAAAACCCTTTTCAATACTTCTATTTAATAATTCGTCTTTTGTTGTTTCTTTATAACCTTTCTGAGGAATACCCGCAGATACATGAGTTATAACAGGGTCTTGTTTACTTTCACCATCTCTGAAGAAACCGAATACTGTTGAGCCTTCGATTAGCCCATGTTGTGTTCCTATGCCGGATAATCCAGCAGAAGTTGTTGGTAATAAAACTTGTGCCCATGGAAGGTCAGGTGTTGCAATATATTGTTTATTTTCAGAATGAATTCCATGTATACGAACACGAACTCTTCCGACCATCAATGGGTCATTTCTATCTTCAACTATTCCATAAAATGTTATCATACTTCTCTCGGTGTTGCAGTATTATCTAATGGTGTTGCATTCTCTACTTTATCCATATAAGATTCTTTAACACATTCCATTGTCATCGTGCCTGTTAATTGTGTTGGGTCACCAACTAGTTTTAAATCTGTTACCAAATATCTGTCATCATTTAACTTATCTGAAGTATCACTTTCTGATGTTGGTTCCGCAGCTGGTAAAGATAATTGAATAATTTGACCAACATTCATATCTGTTCTAAAAGGAACTGTCACAACTATTCTATGTTGAGACAAAATTTCCATAAGTGCAATTCTTTCTAATGTTGCATTATCTCTATTCTCTTTTCCTCTGAAAAGTTCTTGTGCTGTCATATCTGCACTGTCATCATATGAATGTCTCATATCAGATGCCTCAATGAAAAACGCGTTAAAATGCTGGTTTGGAGGCAAGTCAACATCTAATTCACTATATTGTGGTGGTTCTCCTTCACCTACAGAGTTTTCTGCAGTAAATGTATACTCATATTCACCATTATGAATCATAGGATGACCTGAAAGGTGTTTACCTCTCTTCCATGTCTCTTCCATATCATAAAGTTCTTCTGATTCTAATTTACGCAAAGGGTCATAGACTTTCATATGAGATGCATAAGCACCAGATATCGTTCCTTTTAATGTATCAAACATTTGAGGTTTTCTATAACTAAGAATCTGACTGTTCAAACCTCCAGGAGCATTTAAGTCCATGTCTTCTGTTGGAGATGAGTTTCTAGGTTTCATACTGAATGCAACAGGGAATTCTTGTGCAAACATTTCATCAATCGATTTAAATCTAAACCCACCATTTAATGTTTGAAAGAAGAACATAGCATTTCTATAATTAGTCTGACCACCTATGTTTGCATTTTTAACACAATAATCTATAATACGATTTGTAGTCCAATTAGGAACTATGAATTGAAAGTTATCTGGTTTAGTTTCTTCCCAATGGTCAAATTCTTCCATAGGAATCTTTGCTTCATTTACTAAGATATTCTCTAACATGTCATCATAAGAACCTCTTAATGTTCTACTCAATCTTGTTCTTCTAAGATTGAATACTCTAGGTTCACATAAACTTAATAGATACGATTGAATTTTTTCTGATTGTCTTGATATTCTATCAGCCTTGAATACTCTGAATGTTTTATCAATACTGTATAATGCATCTGCAGTATCTCCCATTCCTTCTTTTTGTTTTAGTGATATACGAATAAACTCTTGGCCAGTAAAACGATAGTTCTTTAATAGATTAAGACCATCAACAATACCAACGACACCTGTTGCAAACTTCCGATGTATACTCTCAGACATTGAGAATTCACCAACTATACCTGAGATATCTAAAGTCTCACCAAATTGGTTTATTAATGCAAAGGATTCTACTAAGAATTCTCCTTGTTTTAGTGGGGATTCTGCCATTATGATGCCATTACTTTTTCAAATTCTGAAACAACTCTTCTTATATATTCAGGTCTAATAACCTTTATTTTTCTATTAGTCTCATTCTGTTCATAATCATGTGTGTAATATGTGACAGGTGTAAAACCTGTTGTTAAATTATTTCTTTTGTGTCCTTCTGAATTAACATAGTGGTCAATACCATCAGGTCCGTTTACAACTGATGATACAGTAAATGATTTACCACTTACTTTTCCTGTGACTACATCATTTGCATTCCAACTTCCACCTGCAACACCTATCCTATTGAATGTGGGTTGAACTGAGATGACATTTCCTTTTTGTGAAGATGATTCGATAATCTCACCTAATAACCACTTACTTGATGAAGATACTATGTCTGTTGAATCACTTGCAATTAACCAATATTCGGGATACATTTCATTGATGTATTTTTCAAATGTGACATTATCTTTATGCCATTGATAATAGTTATCCATATCATTGACTAAGAAGAATGTCCAATGCAATTCACTATCACCATATAATCTATCTGCAACTACATCAGGTCTTTCACCATCTTGTATCTCATAATATGTGTAACTAATTACACTATTAACGGCATCTTGTTCAATCATAGACTTTCTAAAGAAGTCTTTTATGGTAACAATTTTACCTGTTGATAAAGTGTATTGTATTTCTGGAAAGTTTTTGAATAATTGATTTGACATATTTTATACCTTATGGATTTTTCTTATCTTCTGAGTTCTCTTTGACTGCCTGTTCAGCAGCTTCTCCTGCTTCGATATTCGTTGTATCACCTGTTGCATTTTGGTCAATGATACTAGGCATAGATTTAAGTCCTGATTTTGCACCATTTGGATGAGCAGTAATTTCTTGATAAGCTTCTTGTGTAAGTATTTTGAGTTCTTGGAATTGTAAGTCCATTTTAACACTTGTTGGTTGTCCATCTTTGAAGAAAGTCATTGATGTTGAATCTCCTTCATATACAACTTTACAGTTTTGTAAAACCATTGGAAGATAACCATCAACTCTCGTTGCAATTGGTCCTTCTAATTCTGCAGTCCATGTATTTGGATAGTTGAAGAATCCTTCTGCATCTGACTGACCAGCACCTAACGCTGGGTATGTATCAGGTAACATTGCAGTTTTGAAATAGTAAACAATATCTCTAATCATATCTGCCTCTTCAGCAGATGTTGGTGACATTGTATATGAAAAAGATAGTGTTCTGAAGTCGATACCCTCTAATGACATTTCTTGCATAGGGTTAACTGCTTTACCTTGCATAATAAACATTGCATTACCAGTCATACTGTTTAATAACTTTTGACCAGCTTGTGATAGTCCTTGAATCATACCTTGAATAAATCCACCAGCACCACCTTGTTGAACTCCTCTTGCAAGTGAACCAACATCTTTAGCAGAATACTTAACAGCAGCGTCCGATTCTAATGTTAAAGGAATGTGTAATGCAATTTCTACTTGTGAGTCTGCCGTATTCATCAAAGATGCTCTATTTGAATCAGCACTCATACCAACACCAGTCGCCTGTTTCATTTTACCGTCTTCACTTCTTCTTTGACGATTGATTCTTTGTCTACTTCTAAATACGATATAGTTATCGTGTAGTTCATCTCTAGGATATTGCAATTCTATGTATGCTGAATCTGGAGATTTCTTTGCCTTGTTCTTTGCAGTATTGTTTGCATCTAAAGACTTCTGTAAAGATGCTTTTCTTTTATCTAAAGTCTGTTTTGCAATTTCAGCTTGTGCTTCTAACTCATTTGAGTTGATTACTGAGGTATAGTTAATACTTGAAAGTTTAGACTTGATTCCTTTTGCACTAGAAACTGCTGATTTTGCCTGGTTTACTTTACTTAAAATTTTGTTAATGTTGGGCATATAAATATCCTTAAACGAGTTATATACATCTATTTATGTCATACAGTGGTAAGTTTAAACCAAAGAACTATAAAAAATACAAAGGAGACCCAACAAAAATCTTCTATCGTTCGCTATGGGAGCGTAGATTCATGGTTTATTGCGATAATAACGAAAATGTCATCGAATGGGGAAGTGAGGAAGTTGTAATTCCTTATAAATCACCTTTAGACAAGAGAGTTCATCGTTATTTCCCCGATTTTTACATAAAATATGTAAATTCCTCTGGTCAAACAGTAAGAGAAGTGATTGAAGTCAAACCGAAGAAACAATTACTGCCTCCGAAGCCTCCTAAACGACAAACTAAGAGATATCTCAACGAAGTTGCTACATATGCCATAAATCAAGCAAAATTTAAAGCGGCCGAAGACTTTTGTAAAGAAAGAAAGCTAAAATTTCGAATTTTAACTGAAGACCACCTTACATAATACATAAATAGTATGTATGTTAGACTTACTTGAACAAATACAAAGTGAAACTCCACTTGAAACAGAAAGGAGAAGTCAAGAAAGTTTAGATTGGTTTAAATTAAGACTTAGAAAGATAAGACAACCAGTAAATAAGTTACTAACTGATGATGATTTTCCAGTAGTAGCGAGACCTGAGTTAGGTAAAATGTATATGTATCTCTATGATGCAAAATACAAACAAACAATGCCTTATTGGGATAGATTCCCACTCATAATTTGCTTTGATTTGTTATCTGACGGCTTTATGGGTATAAATCTACACTATATTGCACCTAGATATCGAACACCATTACTTTTAAGTCTATATGAAATTGCAATGGAGACTGATAACGATGAAGAGAGACGAGTTATGTTATCTTATCAGTTAATAAAATCAGTTTCAACACTTAGGTATGCAAAACCATGTGTAAAGAGATATCTATTCAGTCATATAGATTCTAGGATATCAGAAATACCTATGGATTATTGGGACATGATGGTGATGTTACCATCTCAACAGTTTAATGTAAATGCAAATACAGTATATGCAGAAAGTAGGGAGAAATTTTAGTGGATTTTTTTAATAATATATTTAAAAATAGTAAATCAAGTGTCGATAAGATAAAAGGAAACTTTGATGCTGGTGCTCTGAGTAATAGATTTGCAGTCAACATTTTTGGACCAGGAGGTAATTTTAGTGTTGAAGGAATTAGATGTGAAACTGCGTCTCTTCCAGGAAGAAGTTTAACAACAAAAGATTTTCATACAACAGGAACAACTACAAAGAAAGTAACACAAGTAAACAATACAAATGAAGTAGACTTTGCATTTCTTTGTGATTCAAGTTTCTTTGATAGATACATTATCGAAGCATGGCAATCTTCTATCTTTACAGAAGAAGACGGTAATAGTATTAAACCAATCTTTAAATATCCAAAAGATTATTACGGAACAATAGAAATAGAACAATTTAGAAGAGATGATTCAATGGCATTAAAGTATAAATTCTATGATGCATTTCCAATCTCTTACGAACCAATGCCTCTTACAATGGGAGATGCAGCGTTAATGAAATTTACATGCAAATTTGCATTTAAAACTTTTGATACCGAATATGGTAAAGCACCTAAACTTTCGGTACTAAATAAAGGGAGACGATATCTTGATTTAGCAAGAGAGAGTCTTACTGTCGCAAGTCGATTCAATGGTAAATCTAAAGACATGTTAGGTAAACTAAACGATTTAGATTCTGCTGGGTCAAGACTTAGTGGACTACTAGGATAACCTAGTATAAAATTATGGAGTAAATTATGGGATTACCAATCCAATCAGCACCGACTTATAAGACGATGCTACCAAGTGATGGTCGTGAAATAAAGTTCCGACCTTTTCTTGTAAAAGAACAAAAGGTATTGATGTTGGCAAAAGAAGGCGACGACCAAGAAGAGTCACTTGAAGCTGTCAAAAATATGATTAATACTGTTACCTTTGGAGAAGTAGATTCGAATGAACTTGCAATGGTCGACCTTGAATGGTTGTTCATTCAGATTCGTTCAAAATCTGTTGGTGAATCTGCAACTGTTAAAATGAAATGTCAAGAAAATGACTGCTCAGGAACAGGAGATGCACTTATTAACTTTGAAGAAGTAGAAGTAAATGGTGAAATACCTGATAATACTATAATGATTAGTGATGATGTTGGAGTAGTTTTGAGATTACTCAAAGTAGGAGATACAAAAGGTGTTGCTGAAATGCCTGAGAACGAAGTCATATTCTATCTATTAAATAAATCTGTAGATAGGATTTTTGATTCAGAAAGTGTCTACGAAAGGAACGATATTACCGATGAGGATGTAGATGAGTTTATTGAAAACTTAACTATGGACCAACTAGGTAAATTATCTAACTTCTTTGAGAATGCTCCTAAACTACAAAAGGAAGTAGAATTTAAATGTGAACTATGTGGAACTAAACAAAGTAGAGTTCTACAAGGGCTACAAAATTTTTTTTAATAGCCCTTTCACACGAGTCGGTGTTTAATTATTATAACACTAACTTTCAAATGATGCAACATCATAATTATTCATTAACAGAATTAGAAGATATGATGCCGTGGGAAAGGGAGATTTATACGAATCTTCTCTTGAACTACTTAGAACAAGAAAAGCAAAGACAGGATAATAAAAAATACAATTAACTTATATTATGTGTGCCGTGATTAACTATGAGGAGTAGAAAATGGCAGACGAAAAAGATTTAAGCAGAAATGAGGTGGAAATTGATTTAGATAAGTATATGGCTCTTATCGAAAAACTAGACGAATCAGAAGACAAAATCAAAGAGATGCAAGAAGAGGCTAGAAAGGCCAAGTTGCAACTCGACCCACCTAAAAGAAAGTTTATAGACTTGTTCTTAGATGACAACGACTTGAATGAAAAGGCAATCATAGGATTTATTTCATTCTTTTTAATGATGTGTTTCGGTATAACAGACTTAGTCACAGCACTAGTTTGGGATTTAGACTTAAAAGTCTCTGAAACAATTTATACATCATTTGTAGTTGTGACTTTAGGTGCATTTGGAATATCTGAAGCTGGAAAAGCATTCGGAAAATAAAGGAAAATTTAAATGGCAGATGACGAAATAAAAAAGGTTCGACAACAGTTAGTAGACGAACTTAAACAGGCCAAAGATAAAGAAAGAAGCATTCGTGATGAGTTCAATAAAGACTTAGAAGAGTCTACAGTTGGAACAACAAAAGAGTTTAAGAATGTTATTTCTAGTCTAGCTCAAACGAGACCAGAGGCAGCTAAAATTGTTTCTGAGTTTAAAGGTCTATCTGCCGATACATTTAAAGGTGCCGTTCTTAATAGAGACCTTATCAAAGGTATGTCCGCTGCTACTGAAATGGCAGAAAAGGGTTGGAGTAATCTAACCGAAGAACAACAAGATATTCTATCAGAAGTTTTTGGTGGCCAAGTTGCAAGAATGCAAGGTCTTGAAAAAGAAGAAGAGAAGTTTACTAAACTTAGAAGAGACTCATTAATAAGACAAGCAGAAACTCAACAAAAGATTACTGACTTAGATACAGCAATGGCATCTGAAAAAGAATCTGCCCTCGCTGATGCAATGCAAGCCGTTAGAGATGCAGAAAAGAAAGCAGGTGAAAATGAGATTCAAAAATTAGACTTTAGACTTCAAGCAGAACTCACACAAGCCAAAAACGCTCTTGCAGAACAAGAGGCACAACAAGATAAAATCTTAACTGAAAAATTTAGTAAAGAACGAGGCTTCTTAGACCAAGAGATGAAAGGAAGAAGTTTCTTTGTTGAAGAACATGAGAAGTCATTAACATCTATTCATGAACATCAAAAAAGTGCGGCTGAAGAATTAAAAGCTGCTATTGATAAGTCTAAAGAAACTCAAATGGAAGGACTTTCAAACTTCTCTGATGGTCTTAAAGAACTTACAGGTATGGATATCATGGGAGCATTTGATGGTGCAACCAAGAAGTTAAATGCACTAGGTAAAGTTTTTGGTGGAGATGGAGTCTTAGGTGATAAGATTATGGGTAATCTTGGAAGAGTAATGCAAGATGCAGGAAAGGGAATCGGAAAAGCTGCGGGAAGTCTTAAAAAATCTTTAGGTGGAATGCTTAAAGGTGGCATGACGGCTCTTCGAGGTGCATTCACGGCCGTAGGAACTTCACTCGCAGCTGCGGGAACGGCATTGATGACAACACTAACTGCATTCGCTACTGGTGCCGCTGCGTTTATAGGTGGTTTATTAATGACTGCAGGTGGTATGTTATTAGCAGCTGCTCCATATATACTTGCAGGTATAGCTATCGTTGGTTTAGTCTTGGCAGGTATGAAACTGTATGAAGAGTCTGAGAAATTTAAAGCTGCTGTTGATACAGTTATACAATACTTCATAGATATCAAAGATTCAATATTTAAAATCTTTGGCGGATTCTTTGACTTCTTTAAAGGTCTATTTACAGGTGACTTCGACATGATGTTCGGTGGTCTTAAAGATATGTTTGGTGGTATTTGGGATTTAATCAAGGCACCATTCAAGGCAATCGGTGATTTCTTTAAGAATGTCTTTGGTATTGATATTGGTAAATTCATATCAGATATGGCAAAGAAAATTTTACCAGATTGGGCAGTTAGACTAATCTTCGGCAGTGGTGAAGAAGCACCAGAAATGACCGAAGAAGAACAAGAGGCAGGCCAGGAGGGTGCGGAAGAATCAGGACTTTATACTAAAAGAGGTTTAAGAGCATCACTCGTTAACTTAGATATGGTTAAGACTGCACCTACAAATCAATTAGAAGCAATACTTAATGATGATGACATAGCTGCAGAATCATATGAAGCTATTCAAAAAGAATTAGAGAGTAGAAAATCTATTATTGCAGATTATGATGAAGCTAAGGCAGCTATGGATGCAGGTGCTGTAGCTCTTGCAGATGGTACCGACCCAAGTTTAGCTATGGAGTTTACACAAGATGCAATTGCAGAAAGAGGTGGTGCAATAGACGCTGCGACAATAGCAGCTAGACCAGATGATTCAGTTGCCGCTCAAGCAGCTCAACAAATAGTTCAACAGAACAATAATAACTCTTCAACAAATATAATGAATGATACTAGTTCTGCAAGAGACGAGAATGACCGATACTATCAAATGATAGAAGGCGTCGATTACTAATCTAACTTATCGTAATACTTCTCTTTACGAGGAATAACTTTTGTTTTATCTTTATGCACCTGAGTAGATGCATGTGAAGGAGTCTCTTTGCGAGACTTTATTTTAGGTTGAGGTTTACCGAAGATTCGTTCCCACGATTCCGCATATTTCTTTTCGTCTGAGTTTCTTCTTTTAGAACCCTT